>Ga0224506_10003146_pt1 | contig 11017 bp, 13 predicted proteins | sample SF_Jan12_sed_USG_2_FD_169108 | JGI IMG/M metagenome (GOLD analysis project Ga0224506, IMG submission 169108) | Sediment microbial communities from San Francisco Bay, California, United States - SF_Jan12_sed_USGS_8_1 | ecosystem: Environmental > Aquatic > Marine > Sediment | place: USA...
GGCAATACCGTTGGTACAGTTCCAAATATCTCAAAAGAATACGAAGTTCTTGTCTACGACCAGCAAACTAAAATGTCCTCTCTTGTCACCTCAATATACACTGGCAAAACAAGCTGGGGCGGCGCAGGAATTAATTCTAGCGGGACAATTATTGGCGGTTCGAATTATCCTTCACAATTTTTTAAAAATGGCGGTGTTAGCATTGATTCGGTCACCCGCCCCTTCGCCTGGTCACCAGTGGAACCGGTGACTCCTTTATACGATCTTTTTGGCAATACGTCTTGGGCTTTAGGCATCAATGACGCTGGTTATGTTGTTGGAGTCGATGCAGTACCAGGCATTAATTTATGGCCGGATGACAACCTGACCGGCCGCAGACCCTTTGTCTATCGCCAGGAAACCGATGCAAGCAGCGGCGGTATCGTCTGGGCGCGCTATGATATTAGCGATCAAATCACACCCGCACTAACTGATTTCATCTTGTATAATGGCGGCAGTATTGACAGCGTGGGACGCATCGTTGGTCTAGGTGGCCGACTCGTCAATAACACGGAAGAATGGCATGTTTATATGCTAACACCCGTGGTTGCAGATTTAGTGGTTACACAAAGTGTGCAACAAAGCACCACTAGCGCCAAACCATCAAGCCTAATACCTCGCACCTCGCACCAACAAATCACTACCAATAACAGCGCACAACTTAATTTCAGCGTGAATAATCTTGGACCTGAAGCCCAAGCGCATAATGTGGTCGTAGAAAATATTTTTGCCAGCGGCTTGACTGTTACCACGCCAACTATTGAAGGTGCGGCTTGCAGCACAGAAACTACCCAAGCCAATGAAACCTTGGTGCGCTGCACATTTGCAACGGTTCAATTAAAAACTCCAGTTGAAGCAAGCATTCAATTTCAATCAGATACCAATGGCAGCTATGAAATTCGCACTTACGCCAGCTCTGATGTTCCAGATGTATTAAACCAAAACAACAACACCAAAATTAACAGCTTTGATGTGGTAGCTTCCAATACTCAACAACAGCCCGACCCTGATCCAGACCCGCAGGATACAAATAATCCTCCGGTGAATAACGATACAGGAACTGGTAATAGCAGCACCACTACCGAGTCGTCCAGCAGTACTGCGAGTGGTTGCTCTTTGGGCAATAATCAAAACCGCGACATGTCTTTATTATTAGCCTTAGCGTTTTTGATTTGCTGGCGACTGTTTCGCAGTTTAGGCACAATACAAACCCATCGTCTTGCGCCGTATCATTAATATTTTTCAAACCCGTTTATTGCCGACTATTTATTGGTCGGCAACAAACGTTTAACCTTTTTGCTGTCCCATATGCACTGGCCTGAATCTATTCTGCAACAAACGCCTGTCGTTAGCCTCGAAGTAAAAAAACAGTTTGAATACTATTGTGATTCCATGCAGCTTCCCTCCAGTGTCATTTCGAATTTGCAAAATATTTATTTACCCCTAGCCACTTGGATAGCAACAAAACATCAGCAGCAAAGCATTATTATTGGCATTAACGGCCCGCAAGGCAGTGGCAAGTCAAGCCTGTGCCTGCTTTTAAAATGCTTGTTGGAATTGGCTTTTCATAAAAAAGTGGTGAACTTATCTATTGATGATTTTTATTTAAGCCGACAAGCACGTTTTAAACTCAGCCAAACTATACACCCTTTATTAAAAACCCGCGGCGTACCCGGTACGCATGATACTCAACTATTACAACAGTGTTTGTCACAATTGTGCTCACCACAAGCACAAAACATTCGTCTTCCACGCTTTGATAAAAGTCTTGATGATGTTGCTGCGCAATCACTATGGCCGGAAGTGAAAACGCCGCTTGATATTATTTTATTCGAAGGCTGGTGCGTGGGTGCCCAAGCACAGCCCGAAGATTTATTAACAAATCCGATTAACGATCTTGAGCAAACAGAAGATGCCGATGCTCAGTGGCGTCATTATGTCAACACACAATTAAAAAGCCACTATCAAAACCTATTTGAACAACTGGATTATTTGTTAATGTTGAAAATTCCCGACTTTAGTTTTGTTAAACAATGGCGCGTTTTGCAAGAACAGCAATTGGCCTCAACATCCGTGCAAACATCAAAACCACATAAAATCATGGATGATGCTGCGATTGAAAAATTTATAAAATATTTTGAACGTTTGACGCGTTGGTCTCAACAAACCATGCCTGATTATGCCGATTTAATATTAGCACTAAATGAGCAACATCAGATTGCGCAGGTTGAAATTGACAATTAGTGATCAGCCTGTGCTAAATCTAGCAAGGCATTCACTGTTTTCCAATTGCGTGTGGTGCCACGAAGTTTAAGTTTTTTCTCTAACAAACTATTGGCCAGTTTGCTTTTGCCATAACCATTGGGGCAATACAAGTACATGACTGCGTCTTTCAGCACAAACTGATCATCGCCAATATCTGCTTCTGCCAATTTCTCCAAGAGTGAGGCTTGCGGCGTTTGACTCAATACCATGACATGCAATTTACTCAAGTCGACGCCTTTGTTTTTTGCAAACCTATTGTTTTTAATCAAAGTCTGCCATTGCTCTAAGGTGAAAACAAAGACATCAACATCACAAGCAAAATCCTGTTGAATACATTGATTGATTTTTGCACTAACCGACTCGGTCGTTAGTTTACTTCGGCAAATAATATTGCCCGACTGGATATAAGTACGCACCTGCGCAAAACCAGCTTTTTCTAGGCTTTTTTTCAAATCTGCCATTTTAATTTTATTTTGTCCGCTAACATTCACGGCGCGCAACAAACTTACCAAAGGTTTCATAGCTGCTCAATTTGCTCGATCCACAAGCAACTATTGTAAAACGTTTTTGATCAATATCCGAATTTTTTACTTTTTATGGAATAAAACCCATAGCTGAAACGTTATCTAGTTTGGCGACTCATAAAATTAACGTCTGGACTTGTTTTGATATAAACAAGGCTAGCGCTGTGTTATTAAGGAAATCAATATCAAACAAGAAACAATAACAAAACAGGATGAGACCAAACAATTGGTGGTGGCGCAGATTCCACAACTACGTTGTTATGCACATTCGCTCACTCGCGAACCCGAGCGCGCTCAGGATTTAGTTCAGGACTGCCTGCAACGCGCATTTGAAAAACTGCATTTATGGAAACAAGGGACTAATATGCGTGCCTGGTTGTTTACTATAATGCATAATATTCACGCAAACGCGGCCAAACGCTTTAATACCGGCCCTCAATTTGTTTCTATGGAGCAAACCGAGCATCTTAATAATCACGAACCAGTACTTGACCATAAAGATGATGCTTTAATTATGCAAGACTTGGAAGCAGCGCTTCGATTATTGTCCAGTGAACACCGAGAAATTATTTATTTGGTTTGCATTGAAGAATTAAAATACAATCAAGTGGCTTCTATTTTAGACTTACCTTTAGGAACAGTCATGTCTCGTCTCTACCGTGCACGCGAACAATTACGACAACACCTGTATGGCGACAGCAAAAATAACGTCAGGCGCTTGTTATGAGCAATACCAGCAAGCCTGTTGCCGAGTCTGACTTACATGCCTATTTGGATCGACAAATTTCGCCGCAACGCCAACGTCTTGTAGAAGAATATTTACAAAACAATCCGCGAGAGGCGCAGCGTTTAGATCAACTTCGTAGTTTGAACAATTTATTGAAACAACAACATCAAGAACATTTACAAAAACACAAACATGAAGCTTCAGCCATTATTATTGAGCGTCCGCCTTTGCGAAATCCCAAATCGTATTTATTGGTGGCCAGCGTGATGTTTTTATTTTGTGGCAGTTTGAGCGGATGGTTTGCACATGAATTTTTTATTTCATCCTCAAGCCAATTTGCGCAGTATTCGATAACTAAACAAGCAGCGGTGGCACACGCGGCCTTCGTGCCTGAAGTGCGCCATCCCGTTGAAGTACACGCAAACAAGGAAGCACATTTGTTCAAGTGGTTGTCGAAACGACTACATACCGATGTTACAGCACCGAATTTGGCGGAATTCGGCTATGCGCTAATCGGCGGACGTTTATTGCCGAACAACCAACTACCCGCGGCCCAGTTTATGTATGAAAACAAAAATGGACAACGACTTACTTTATATATTCGTAACAACGTGCAAGAGAATGCACAAACTGCCTTTCGTTTCGAAAAACAAGATTCGCTGTCCATGTTTTATTGGATTAATGGCGCGCTGGGTTACGCGGTTAGTGCAGAACTTCCCAAGCAACAATTATTAAACATTGCCCATGTGGTTTACCAGCAAATCGATGGTGAATAATCATTTGGCACCGATTAACTCAATTTGATAACCATCAGGGTCTTCCACAAAAGCAATAATGGTTGTACCGGCGTTCATCGGACCAGCATCGCGAATAATTTTTCCACCGCGCTTGCGAATCTCATCCGTAGCCTGGTAGACATCGTCCACTTCAATCGCCAAGTGACCAAATGCATTGCCAATCTCGTATTGACTCACGCCCCAGTTATAGGTCAGCTCAATCACTGTGTTTTCACTTTCATCGCCGTAACCAAGAAACGCTAAGGTAAATTCACCCTCAGGATATTCTTTCTGACGCAATAGCTTCATGCCTAATACATCAGTATAAAACGAAATTGATTGTTCTAAATCGCCGACACGAATCATGGTATGTAGAATTCTCATTTAGTTTCCTTTAAAAATATTTTTTAAATCATCACTCATCCGGATAGGGGTCTTTCGGATTATCGCCACGACCGCTTAAAATAATCCAACAGTTTAACTTATGTGGGGACTTGCCGTGCTCCGGACAAGGGGGCATGGAGGTTTTTGACTGATTTGAATAAATGTGTCCGCAATCGGCGCATTCATAGGTTCCCGCCGAAACATCACTACCATAAGGCACACAATCTTTTTTTGACATAAGTACTACTCCTCAATTTCAGTATGTACATATCCTTGTTTTTGATAATCCTTGAATCCAGCTTGTGTAAGTGTTTTTAATTCTTCAAACAAATCTGAATCGACGGTTTTGAAATTAAAACAAGATTTGCCTTGCATACGTTGGCGTAGGTTTGGAGAAATATCATCTAATAGACTTGGATTAACGTACACGGGCATTAAATGATAACTTACATAATTCTTATTAATTTCAACTCCAGCAAAGAATAAGGCTTGTTTGTTTTTCATCACATGTTGGGTGTTAAGATATAATTTGTTGGCCTCATCACACTTAATTTTCAAAATTGCTTTATACGGTTGTAATATCTGACACAGGTTTTTAAAAACAGACTCAAATTTAGCATTCATTAGCTTTTCCTCTAAACTAATAAACTAGTTTTTTGCTTTGCTTACCCATCTTTTTGGCAGCAAGCGATTCATAAGCCACACACCTGAAGCATAGATAATCAACACGGCAGAAAAGCTGGTGATCATATCTAGGCTATTATGATAATCCTGATAGCGCATCAAGGCCAGATACATTAAAAACAAAAACCATATGCGCTTCCAATAAGCCTTTGCTAAGCTCGCTAATACCATTGTCAATACCAAGGCCACGGCAGTATGCGTACTATAGTCAGATTGAAATTTTGGCCATAATTCTAACCACTGATCCACAAACATTAAACCATAGGCCACCAATAAGCCCAAAACCAATAATAGAAGACTGCGGCTTACAATAAACCATTGCGCTGCCAACACAGCTTTAACAAATTGATAGACGATAGCGACGGCCAACAAAGGCAAATAACTATCCGCAATTATGTCTAGGGTTTCATAATCAAACAATTGTTTTTCCCGGGGAATTTTTTAGACTTTGGCCGTCATAAGTTACAAAATGCATATGTTGTAACCATAGTACAGAACTTGGGTAAAAATCAATTAAAGGCCTGGAGGGTCAAACTTGCGCTGAATGATGCTTTGATATCAATCGAGAAATAACTATGCCATTGCATCTTCTTCTTGAATTGCAGCTACTTCGTTATCTAAATCTAATAACCAGGCAGGCAATTCCGCATCACTGAATAGTTTGGCATAGGCATCATCTTGCAATAATAAATCACTATGCGAGCCTTGCGCTTGCACACATCCATTGCTAATAAACACCACTCGTGTTGCTTGCTGCAAAATAGCTTCATGCTGCGTTATAACTAGGCAAATACTATTTTTTGCCAATTTTGCCAACACTTGCGCAAACTCATATACGTCAACATTATCCGCCTGTGTCAAGGGTGAGTCATAAAATATTACTTCACACTGCGCCAACATTATTCTCGCGGCCACAATGGCTTCAATTTGCAAGTCAGACAGATGAGTCGTATGTGCACCAATGGGCGTTTGTAAGGATTGAGGTAGCTGTTGCAATATATCCATTAGACCCGTCTGCTCGCATAGCTGCCTGATTTCCATATCATCCACGTCTGGCTTGGCGATTTTAATATTTTCTAGAACCGTACCAGGAAAAATGATTTGTAATTGTTTAGCTTCGACGAAACGTTGCCGCCATATTGCTTGGTCCCACACCCGTAAATCATAATTACCTGCAATCATGCGGCCTTTACTTGGTTTGAGTCCTAACAATAAACGTCTGATTAGTTCGGCGTTTTCTGCTTCATTCAGAACTAAAGCCACACATTCATTTTTGCTCACATGGAATTGTAAATCATCCAGTGCAAATCTCTCCTGCTCATTTGCTTTCATACTGATGTGATCAAATACGATATATTTTAGCTCGCCTTTTTCCTGGCTTTTTTGTTCTTGATTATTTTTTTCTAGTTCGCCATCTGTTAACAAGTCAACAATCGCTTTTGCTTTTGAGCGCATAAATGACCATTGCGCACGAACCACTAACAGCTTATTAACTGGATTCAGCAATAAGAGGGCGTACAATACAACCGCAATAGAACCACCGATACTAATTTTATTCTCGACATAGTAAAACACACAACAGATAGTCACCAGACTCAGCAAAGCAAACAATATACAATTGCGCACAAGCTCGTTTAACCCATGGAAAAACAACACTTGTTTTTGCGACTCTGAGCGCCGTGCATTTAAGCTATTAACGTCTCCAATTAATGCTGCGTCAGCAGATAGCGCTTTAACCAAACTTATATTGTTAAGTTTCTGCCCAAGTTTGTGTATAAATGAACGTCGCGCATGATCGTCATCGCTGCAACGATTTAATAGAAAGTTTTGAAGAATAGCTGAAACTATTACCAACGCCATCACCAACACACCCAAACTCAGGCTTTGATAAAGCAAACCTGCAACTAAACCCAACACTAACGTAATGTTAAACCAGCTATCGACAAAAACACATGCCAAATTATTCTCAAGATTCTTGCTAATCTGCGATACCGAGCTTAACAATTTGGCTTGGTTTTGACGCTGAAAATAGATTAGCGAACGACTTAGTATGTGGCTATAGATCTGTCGGTGAATCTGAAAGCTAATATCTGTGAGTAAACGTGAACGATTTATGGAAAAAATAACAGTCATTAACAACCACAACAGAATAAGAGCGCCAATAACCATCATTTGTTGCGAGACCAAAGCCCAGTCCAGAGTTTTAGGCCCTAGCTCATTAAATAGCTGCGCAAATACCAACGGCAAACTAATTTGAGCAAAAAGAATTAGTGAAAACAGTGACGCCAAGATCATTAACGCCCTGGTGGAGTTTCGCAAGACCCAACCATATAAATCAACTTGCTTGGTCGCCATAATTATTTTACCAGGATGTTGGGAGTGACTAGATAATTAGTGCATCGAATACCGGGAAGAATTGTATTCTCAGTTACAAACAAATTGAACAACTCATACTTCATAATCAGTCCACATTTAATACGGCTCAGCTTTGTGATTGTTATACATGCGCAAAAGGCGGACACATTGAAACGTTTTTATCTTACGCTTTACTTAACAAGACGCTGCATTCTTGTTATAGCACAATCCTAGCTTAGGTCTATCAGTACCAAAGAACCACTAACACCTGTATTTGGGCACTGTTAGTTTAACTGGCAATTGAACGATAGAATATGGCTTAATAGTTTTTGTTTTTAAAAACACTTTTTTGCAACTAAAAAGAGATCTTTGCCTGTTTTGTTTTCAATTATTTCAAAATTTGCAGTCGTTATTAAATTGCTCAGTGCGTCCGCTTTATAATTTTTAAATGTGGGCACAATCCCCAACTTTGCCATGCCGCCCATTAAAAATCTAAAAATTACGTGCTGACCACCAATGCAAGGGGTTTCCGAAATCAAGAGACCTCCGGGCTTAAGCAATTGGTTTACACGAGACAATGTTTTATCAATAGTTGGTACTAAATGAAATATGTTAAATGCTAATACTACATCAAATTGAGCCGGACGCAGTTGTGCATCAAAAATATCCGTCTGCATATAGTTGACATTTTTTATACCCATGTCTTTCGATCGCTGTTTGGCAATAGCTAGCATATTGACAGATGTATCGATTGCATCAATAGACTTTACACTGTTTGCCAACTCAAGACTGATAGTGCCCGTACCACAAGCAAAATCCAACACATTATCGTCGGCGTATAAATAGCCTTGAATATGATTTATTTTCTGCTGGAAATCTTCTACGTTATCGACTGGCTTTTTTGCATAGTCGGCTGCAATTCGATCCCAAAACTTTTGCGAATTCGCCATAGACCAACCTAATTCTTTTTTGTTAGACGTTAAAATTTGATTAGTAACAGAAAGCATAATCACATATCAATTCATTATTCTTCAAACTGTTATAGCAATAAAATATACATTGAGCTCAACCAAAGTAACATCTATTTCTTTGAATTAAACTTATAAATGCTTTTGCTCACTTTGAAAACCATGCACCCGTTTGAGCTTATGGTATATGCCGGCCCGCAATCCAACATTTTCATTGACAACCGCATATACAGTTTGAAACACAATTGCATACATTAACACTATTTCTTTTTGCTAATGCGCATACTGATTTGCGCAGTGAAAATTAGTTCATTATGACTATTCAAAGCCTCAACCGGCACCACAATGATACCAAGCTCACTCCAATCGATATTTTCACATTGAGTACGCACTCGAATATCGGTTTTTGCCATGCCTAGATATTTTACTGACATTTCAACCGGTATCCACCGATGCGTGTCAGGAATTGAGACTTCCGTTGTTAATCCGGCAACCAATTCGGCGCCATTGCAAATAGCTATCGCATGGATTGTTCCCAGGTGATTATGTACAGATTTTTCATTTTCAATTAAAATCTCACAATAGCCTGGCTTAAGCTCAATAAACTTTGGATGAATGGTCGAGAAATACGGCGCTTGTTTACCAACCGCCACTCCATACTTTTCTTTGCCAATTTTTTCATACAACTTGAGAAATTCACTCATAGCGACTGCCTTTTATTTTGGTTTGCATTATTGCCAGATAAGTCAGGCAAGCTAGTTCTGTAAAGAATAGATCATAATTGAATATCCAATGGATTTACTCATTATTTATTGAACGACTAACGCAAGTCCTTGGCTGCACGCACCAATGAATCTAGTGAAATTTTCATTCGTTTCTTTGTCAATTCATCACTAATGGATAAATCCCTATTGAACCGCCTCGAGGCATAGGGAATATTCAGCGATCCTTCGACCACCACATTCCAATTCATTGCCACTAAGGTCATGATTAAGGCATTTTGCGCACGCAATCCCCCCAGTCCACTGGTAGACACACTCATCACGGCCACAGGTTTTAATACTAATTCTGGTGCATTCACCACCCAATCCAATGCATTTTTTAGAACGCCGGTTACACCATGGGCATATTCAGGCGTGCTGATAATCACTGCATCGCTTGCTGCTAAGAATGCCTTAAACGCTAACACCGATTGCGGTGTATTTTCATCAGCTAACGCTGGATCAAAAATGGGTAAACTTTTAAGGTTCTTATATATTTCAAACTGTAGTGATTTATCGCTGATATTTGCTAAGGCATTCAGGAGTCCACTATTATATGACTGCTCACGCACACTGCCAGATAACGCAAATATTTTCATTTCATTAAACTCCAATTTCTTATCAATAAACTTTTTTTCTATGCATTCCAACTAAGACTATATTATTTTTTGCGCTCAAAGAATAATTCATGACTAAGCAATGGTGCACAAAATCGATTACAAAGCACCTCTACATAATAGCTTTTTTTTAATGGCAAACTCCAGCCTTTGATGAAAACAATACTAACTCAGCAAGGTTGCTTTATATGCTTCTGCGTGTGGTTTTGACACAAACACTTGCACCACTATCAGCAAAAGATTTTGCATCTATCCTTTCAGTTCCTCATACGTCGCGGCGAAAGCAGCGATGGCTTGATCAAGATCAGCTTTAGTGTGAGCGGCGGAAATTTGTGTGCGAATTCTGGCTTTTCCGGTTGGCACAACTGGATAGAAAAAACCAATTGCGTATATGCCACGCTCTAAAAGTTTTTGTGACATTTTTTGCGCAAGCACTGCATCGCCCAACATCACTGGCACAATCGGATGATCTCCTTCGGCAATATCAAAACCCACGTCACGCATACCTTGCCTAAAATATTGAGTATTGTCTGCGAGTTGATCACGCAAATCCGTGGACTCGCTTAACATCTCCAGCACTTTAATTGACGCTGCGCATATGGCAGGAGCAAGCGTATTGGAAAAAAGATAGGGACGTGAGCGCTGACGTAACATATCAATAATCTCTTTGCGCCCAGAGGTGTAACCACCAGAGCCTCCGCCTAGCGCTTTGCCAAACGTACCTGTTATGATATCCACTCGATCCTTCACATGATGGTATTCGTGAATTCCACGTCCGGTTTTGCCCATGAATCCAACTGCATGGCAATCATCATGGTGTACCATAGCATCAAACTCATCGGCCAGATCACAAATTTTATCTAATTGCGCAATCGTGCCGTCCATGGAAAAAACGCCATCAGTTGTTATTAGCATAC
>Ga0224506_10003148_pt1 | contig 11016 bp, 10 predicted proteins | sample SF_Jan12_sed_USG_2_FD_169108 | JGI IMG/M metagenome (GOLD analysis project Ga0224506, IMG submission 169108) | Sediment microbial communities from San Francisco Bay, California, United States - SF_Jan12_sed_USGS_8_1 | ecosystem: Environmental > Aquatic > Marine > Sediment | place: USA...
GTGGTTGGAAACCTCTACCTTTCTCTTGGGAAAGGGATAGTGTGAGCAACAGTCCCGCATTCGCGGGAGAGTATTGAGGGAAAAACAGTTTAGAGGAATAGTCCCAAGAGAAAACAGTACCCCCAAAAAAAAAGAAACAGTTTAAAACCTCTATGCTCTTGCTCAAGACTCTAAACTGTTTTTGTAGCGAGGGCGGGACAAATATCGAACCTTTTCCACTCCTCAAAAGTACCTTCTGATGCTGGATATAAGAGTAGTAATAAATGGAAATTTTTCCCGTTCGTAGGGAAGTAGGACAGTGTGAGCAAGAGCAAGACAGCATACAGTGTGAGGATACAGCAAGAGGGAAAAACAGTTTAGAAGAAGGCTCCAAAAGAAAACCAATAGTCCCCAAAAAAAGAAACAGTTTAAAACCTGTCCCGCATGGGCGGGAGCTCTTGCTCCAGACTCTAAACTGTTTTCGTAGCCAGAACGGGACAATTATCGAACTTTTTTGTTAAGGATATTGAAGTTGTTGTGATAGGAAACCTTTACCTTTCTCCTGGAATTGGGACAGTGTGAGAACAGCAAGATAGCAAGAGGGAAAAACAGTTTGGAATACGAGCATTTTCTCTTGCTCAATACTCACACTCCAAACTGTTTTTGTAGCCAGAACGGGACAAATATCGAACCTTTCCATTTCTGAAACAGGCCTATTGATGGTGGATACGGCGATTGTTTTGGAGGCTATATTGTTTAAACTTGACAATGTTTAAAGTGTGAGATTTTCCTCCCTCTGACTGAGTAACTACTATTTTGTTTTAAGATTTTGAATCATAGAATACAGAATTCTACTTAATTCATCTGCTAGTTTTTCTGCTCCCTGATATTCATCAACAGAGATTAATTTTTGATCTTTTAGCACATCCAAAGCAGCAACACACTCAAATACTGAACTTCGAGCGATAACAAAAAAATTTCTCCGGTCTGCCTTTGAAAAACGTCCAGACCCTTCTGCTATATTCAAAACGATACTAAAGGAAGCCCGCCCTAATTGATCATTTGTAAAACGACTGAAATGTTTTGATTCTATCAACCCAATACAGAAGCCATGAAAGTGCTTTGCCTTTTGGTAAACGTTCAGTTTTTGAAAGTCGAACATTCTCGTTGATTTAGAATGAGAAAGAGTGTGAGAATGAAGAAAAGCAGAGCGATAAACGCCGCTTTCGCTCTGTTTCTCACTCTGCTTTGTAGCGAGGGGGGGACTTGAACCCCCGGCCTCCGGGTTATGAATCCGACGCTCTAACCAGCTGAGCTACCTCGCCATTTCAGTATGCAGTGAACAATGATCAGTTAATTGCTGACAGTGATCATTTTAGGGTGTGTGAAGAGGGGTGTGCTCCTTTTTCTGATGTCCGACAGGCAACTTTGAATCACTTGTCTCCGAAAACGGAGCGCAATATTAAGAAGATTAGTCGAAAATACGCAACCTTATGAACGAATATTTAGTTCATCATTTTAATTTGGTTATATTGCCCTCAATAGTTTCGCGTTTTTTATTGCAGTTTCGGAAAAATAAATATATCTTAAAACCAACTTCAAAAGGAAGTAATTTAAACAACTATTCTTATGAGTAAGACCTTATTTACAGGCGATTATGAAATAAATGCATCGGCAAGGATGCTCTACCCCTATTTATTTAGTCCCAGTGGTTTGGCACAGTGGTTTGCTGACGATGTATCTGTTGATGAAGATGGAAATTATACTTTTACATGGGAAGGGGAGGCCCATCAGGCCCGGGTATTAGCCCATCGAACCAACCATTATGTGAAATTTGAGTTTCTGCCCGAAAACGAGGAGGACAAAGAAGATCCTTCATATTTTGAGATCAGACTGGAAGTAAATGAGCTGACCCAATCTGTCTTTATTAAAATAACAGATTATTCGGACATTGATGATCAGGGAGAGCTGGCAGACCTCTGGGAATCGCTGATACATACATTAAAAGAAACCGTTGGAGGTTAATTTTTTTTTGGGCTATCATTTCTGCACAGTTTTTGTAGCTTTGTGCGTTGAATGAAATAATGGAATGAAGAAAGTTGACAAAATTGTCTTCGGATCGTTTATAGGGCCCTTTATCTTGACGATGCTGGTGGTGATCTTTATATTGCTCACACAGCATATGCTTAAGTATTTTGATGATCTGGTAGGTAAAGACCTGGGCTGGAGTGTGATTGGACAGCTGATGATGCATTTTGCGATCTTTGTCTCACCGTCTGCCTTTCCATTGGCTATCCTGCTTTCTTCGCTGATGACTTTTGGAAATCTGGGCGAACACTCCGAGCTGACGGCCATAAAAAGTGGGGGTATCTCTTTACCCCGGGCCATGCGCTCTATTTTTATTTTTTCTATTTTCCTAACAGGTGTTGCATTTATTTCCAACAATTACCTGGTGCCCCGATCTGCCCTGGAGGCTTATTCACTGATGTGGGATATAAAACGAAAAAAGCCCAGCCTGGATCTTCCCGAAGGGGAGTTTTATGGTGGCCTGAATAGTTTTAGCATCAGGGTGGAGGAAAAAATGAAAGATGGGCAGACGCTGAAAGGTGTGATTGTCTATGATCATAGCAACCGGAACGGAAACACAGAGGTGACTCTGGCAGACTCAGGCCGTATGACAACCATCATGGACGAACGGTATCTTAAAATGGAGTTGTTTAACGGCCACTCCTACCTTGAAGGAACCTCCAATAAGGGAACAATGTCCAGTAATCGGAAAAACCTGAAGAACGCCTTTTCTAAAGTGAAGTTTGCAACGAGTGAAATGATCTTTGATCTGGAATCTTTTGACCTGGAACGTACTGATAAGGAGCTCTTTTCCCGAAACCGCCTGATGCGCGGACTGAAAGAAATAGAGACAGATATCGACTCGATAGAATACCGCCGCCTGGGGCGTGTGATGGATTTTTTCTATTCATATAGCGCCATTTTTAGTTATCATATGCGTGATAACCCTCCCCAGCTGACACCTGAATTGCAGGATTATAAAAATTTGCTAGACTCCCTTTCTTTGTTGGATGATCCGGCAGATTCGTCATGGGTTGATGACGAGGAAGTTTCGGATTCGGCAGCAACAACCACAACCATCAGGACCAAGCCTGCTGTGCCCCGAATTTCTGAGAACTTTAAAGCGCAGATCCAGGTGTTGCAAAAAGACCCGGGCAGTAAGCGACAGGAACTTCCCAAGGTGGAAATGCCTCCCGAAAAACAAGCAAAAGTCATGGCATTAGTCGATGAAATAGACGAATCGGAGGAGGAATTAAAGATGGTGGTAGATCATGCTTTGCATAAAATAAGACAAGCGAAAGCACGTGTGGAGGGCGATGTCAACTTCCTGAACTCAGCCGACTTTGAAACGCGTGTTTACCTGATTCAATACCATAAAATCATCGCCTATTCTTTTGCTTGCATGGTTATGGTTTTAATTGGTGCTTCGCTTGGTTCGATCATCAAAAAAGGAGGGCTCGGCGTGCCGGTGCTCGTTTCCATCCTTTTCTTTATTATTTATTATGTCTTTACCATGACAGGGGAAAAATGGGCCAAAAAAGACCTGGTCTACCCTTGGGCAGGCATTTGGTCGGCAAACATCCTGCTCCTTCCTATCGGGTTATTTTTCCTCAGGCAGGCCAGAAAAGATGCCAGACTATTCGACCTTGATTTCTATCACGTAATATTACTTCGTATAAGAAATTGGTTTGCCCGAAAAAAATAAGACAAATAAAGAGGGTTAATTGGGATAATTCAGGATGAAGCATTACCTTTGCGAATTGATTTAAAAGGATAGAAAAGGAGTAATTAAAAAGCATATGTATTTAACAAAAGAGAAGAAAAGGGAAATATTCTCTGCACACGGGTATTCAAAAAAAGTGGAGGATACCGGATCTGCTGAATCACAAATCGCACTATTCACAAAAAGGATAAGCCACCTTACGGAGCACCTAAAGAAGAATAAGAAAGATTATTCAACGCAGCAAGGACTTTTGCGTTTGGTAGGTAAGCGCAGGAAGTTGTTGCACTATTTGCACGATAAAGAAATTGAGCGATATAGAGCAGTACTTGCTGACCTGAATTTGAGGAAGTAATTTATTTGTTTGGGGGCCTGACAAGGGGTCCCCTTTTATTTTTGTTCTGCCATATCATGTCGGTATTCGATAGGACGTATTGCTTTAGCGGAGCATCTGCCATTAAGAAAAGATAATTTTTATGTTAAGTAATGTCATAACTAAGACCATCACGCTGGATGATGGAAGGACTATTTCTATTGAAACAGGGAAATTGGCCCGCCAGGCGGACGGCGCAGTCGTAGTGAGAATGGGTGATACCATGCTTCTGGCTACTGTCGTTTCAACAAAGGACGCCAGAGAAGGTGTGGACTTCCTGCCCTTATCCGTGGATTACCAGGAGAAATTCGCATCATCAGGTAAAATACCCGGTGGATTTCTTAAAAGAGAGGCAAGACTTTCTGATTATGAGGTGTTGATTTGCCGACTGGTTGACAGGGCAATACGACCCCTTTTCCCAGACGATTATCATGCAGAAACACAGATAAACATATCTTTGATTTCGGGAGACCTGAAGGCCGCCCCTGATGCCCTGGCTGCATTTGCTGCCTCAGCAGCACTATCCGTTTCTGATATACCTTTTGATGGGCCTATTTCTGAAGTCAGGATTTCACGTGTTGAAGGAAAATGGGTAATCAACCCTTCCTATGAGCAAATGGAGAAGGCTGACATTAGCCTGATTGTTGCTGCTACCATCAAGGACATTATGATGGTAGAAGGTGAAATGAAGGAGGTGAGTGAAGAGGAGATGATTGAAGCCCTGAAGCTTGCTCACGAAGCAATAAAAGTACAGTGTCAGGTGCAGCTGGAACTGCAGGAAGAGACTGGAAAGACTGAAAAAAGAGAATATTCACATGAAGTGAATGATGAAGAGCTTCAGGCGTCTATGCAAGCAGCTCTTTATGATAAGGTATATGAGGTTTATAAGCAACGCTCAAATACGAAAAAAGAAAGGAATGAATTGCTCGAAGGTTTAATTGCCGGTTTTGTTGAAGGATTGCCCGAAACGGAAGAGCCACGCAATGAGGCAATGATCTCCAAATACTATAAGAAAATTAAAAAAGAGGCCGCCCGTAACCTGGTGCTGAATGAAAGTGTGAGGTTGGACGGACGGGCTTTTGATCAGGTCAGGCAGATCTGGTCAGAGGTTGATTATCTGCCCGGTGCTCATGGATCGGCGTTGTTTACCCGTGGGGAAACCCAGTCTTTGTCTACCGTTACCCTGGGCACTAAGCTCGATGAGCAAATGATCGATGGGGCGATGATATCGGGTTATAACCGGTTTATGCTGCATTATAATTTTCCGGCCTTTTCTACTGGAGAGGTAAGACCAAACCGCGGCCCGGGTCGTCGGGAAATAGGTCATGGAAACCTGGCCATGCGTGCCTTGAAAAATGTTCTTCCCAAAGATGAAGACAATCCATATACCATACGAATCGTATCTGACATCCTGGAATCAAACGGATCTTCTTCAATGGCAACGGTTTGTGCCGGCTGCCTGGCTTTGATGGATGCAGGTATACAGGTATCTGCCCCGGTATCGGGTATTGCCATGGGTATGATCTCTGATAGTGAAACAGGAAAATATGCGATATTATCTGATATCCTGGGCGATGAAGACCACCTGGGTGATATGGATTTTAAAGTTACCGGAACGGAAAAAGGCATTACGGCCTGCCAGATGGACATCAAAGTAGACGGCTTGGCTTATGAAGTGCTTGCGGAAGCTTTGGCACAGGCTAAAAACGGCAGATTACATATCCTGGGAGAGATGAAAAAAACCCTGGAGAGTCCGAAAGCCGACCTCAAACCTCATGCCCCGAGATCAGCCGTGATTATGATCAATAAAGATTTGATTGGCGCAGTCATTGGCCCCGGTGGTAAAATTGTTCAGGAAATACAAAAAGAAACGGGCGCTACCGTAATCATTGAAGAAATAGAAAATAAAGGAAAGGTTTCCGTCTTTTCTTCAGATGCTAATTCGATGAATGATGCGCTTACCAGAATTAAACAAATTGTCGTAGAGCCCGAAGTTGGCGAAGTCTATGACGGATTGGTGAAATCCATCATGCCTTTTGGTGCCTTTATTGAGTTTATGCCAGGCAAAGAAGGCTTGCTGCATATTTCAGAGATAAAATGGGAACGACTGGAAACCATGGATGGCGTGCTTGAACTTGGTGAAGTGATTAAGGTAAAACTCCTTGATGTTGACCGGAAGACCGGCAAATTTAAACTTTCTCGTAAGGCCCTGATACCCCGCCCTGAAAGGAATAAACCAACACAACAGGAATCATAATGATGTGTTGATCAAAAAGTTTTTTACCTGAGGGAATGAACTTTATTTTTGTATTTTCGTTTTGCATAAGTAGTAGATTAACAAATATACGCTTGAATGAGACAGCTTAAGATCAGCAAACAAATCACTAACCGTGAAAGTCAGTCACTAGACAAATATCTGCAGGAGATTGGAAAGGTTGACCTCCTGACTCCCGATGAGGAGGTGACACTGGCTCAGCGGATAAAAGAAGGTGACCAACAAGCTTTGGAAAAACTGACCAAAGCCAATTTGCGTTTCGTGGTATCCGTGGCCAAACAATATCAGAATCAGGGCCTATCGCTGGGAGACCTGATCAACGAAGGTAATCTGGGATTGATAAAGGCAGCACAGCGGTTTGATGAAACACGGGGATTTAAATTTATTTCCTATGCGGTATGGTGGATACGTCAGTCCATATTACAAGCATTGGCCGAACAATCGCGCATCGTTAGACTGCCATTAAACAGGGTTGGTTCATTAAATAAAATCTCAAAAACCTTTTCTGAATTAGAACAGCGTTTTGAAAGAGAGCCATCACCGGACGAACTGGCAGAAGTGCTCGAAGTAACTACAGCAGAGGTGGTAGATACCATGAAGATCAGTGGTCGTCATGTGTCTATGGATGCCCCATTTGTTCAGGGTGAAGAAAACAGTCTGCTCGATGTACTGGAAAATGACATGGAAGTGACTCCTGATCAGGAATTGATGATCGATTCCCTGCGCAGAGAAGTACAGCGCGCCCTTTCTACCCTTACACAAAGGGAGGCAGATGTGATTTCGTTGTACTTTGGCCTGAATGGGGAGCACAGTATGACATTGGAGGAAATAGGTGAAAAATTCAACCTCACGCGCGAAAGAGTACGGCAGATTAAAGAAAAAGCCATCAGAAGGCTCAGGCATACTTCAAGGAGCAAAGCGTTGAAACCTTATCTTGGTTAATTTTGTTTAGCAATTATATATTTTTAGGTCTCGATTTATTGAGACCTTTTTTATTAAATTTGATTAACAATAATAATTTATTGCGATGAGTGAAAAAGTAAAAGTATTGATTATTGGTTCAGGTCCCGCGGGTTATACCGCCGCTATATATGCAGGCAGGGCAGGGTTAAATCCTTTTTTATTTACGGGAGGACAGCCGGGTGGACAACTGACTACAACTACAGATGTGGAAAATTTCCCGGGTTACCCGGAAGGAATTGATGGCCCCGCATTAATGATGGATTTGCAGAAGCAGGCAGAGCGGTTTGGCACTACCGTAAATTTCGGCATGGTGACCTCTGTTGATTTTTCCGGCTACCCGCATAAAGTGATCATCGATGAACGGAAAGAAATCATTGCAGAGACGGTAATTATTGCCACGGGTGCCACAGCCAAATATTTGGGATTGCCCTCGGAAGAACGGTTGCTGAATAAAGGGGTGTCGGCCTGTGCTGTATGTGATGGTTATTTTTACAGAGGAATGGATGTAGCCCTGGTGGGTGGTGGCGATAGTGCTGCTGAAGAAGCGAGTTATCTGGCCAATCTTTGCCCCAAGGTTTATATGATTGTGAGAAGGGACGAACTGCGTGCCAGTAAGATTATGGCTCAACGTGTAATGAGCAAACCTAATATTGAAATACTGTGGAACCATGAGGTGGAAGAGATTTTAGGAGCTGATGAAGTAGAGGGTATACGGGTTTATAATAACAAAACCGGTGAAAAAAGAGAGATGCCGGTGAAAGGTTATTTTTCGGCCATCGGCCATAAGCCCAATACCGATATTTTTAAGGATTATATTGATATGGATGAAACCGGATATATACAAGTCCAGCCGGGTACTTCAAAAACCAATGTAAAAGGTGTGTTTGCCGTGGGTGATGTAGCTGATAAGCATTACCGTCAGGCGATTACCGCAGCGGGGATGGGTTGTATGGGTGCCCTGGATGCCGAACGTTTCCTGGTTGCTCAGGAAGAAACAGTGAGCTGAATTTTATAAATATAAGATATTGAAACTTGATATTCTGGCCCTCGCAGCACATCCCGATGATGTGGAACTGTGTTGCGGGGGAACTATCGCCAAGCACATCGATGCAGGCCACCGGGTAGGGGTTGTTGATTTTACTGAAGGTGAATTGGGCACCCGTGGTACCCGTGAAATAAGACTTCAGGAAGCCGAAAGGGCCACTCAAATACTGGGCCTTACTGTCCGGGAAAATCTGGGCTTTAGTGATGGCTTTTTTGAAAATAATAAAGCGCATAAACTCCGGGTGGTACAATCCATTCGAAAATACCAACCGGAGGTTGTTTTTATCAACGCGCCTAACGACCGTCACCCCGATCATGGACGTGCGCATCAGCTCGCCAAAGAAGCGTGTTTTATGGCCGGATTACGTGCTATAAAAACGGAGCAGGATGGTGAAGAGCAGCAAGCCTGGCGCCCCAAAACAGTATACTCCTATATACAGGGCTGGTCGATACATCCCGATATTGTGGTGGATGTTTCTGATCACTGGAGCACGAAAATGGAAGCTATCCTGGCTTTTAAATCACAATTTCATGACCCGGAGAGCAGTGATCCGGAAACCTTTTTGTCGACCCCTGAATTTCTTCAATTTATTGAAGGAAGGGGTAGGGAATGGGGACAGGCCATTGGTGTGAAATATGGAGAAGGCTTTAATATTCAGCGGGTGGTAGGGGTAAATGATATCACTACGCTTTTGTAAATTTTTCCGGTTAGCCGAAAATCAATTCGACCTGTCAAGATTCCGGTAGGCCATCAGCAGGGGAGTGACTTCCATAGCACTTGGTTCAGTGGGCCTGAGCAGGCTCCAGAGTTCAGCAGCAGCCTGTGATACCGGCACGCCGCCCAGTTGCTCCCGGGCATAGTTGGCATATTTCATGACCCTGAAACCGTTGAACCAGTGGAAGAAATGTTTGTCGAATGTTTCAGCCGACGGACTTCTTCCGCAAATAGCCGACAGCTCTTTATCCGCCCCGATGGAGTGGAGGTAAGCACCAAGCGTTGTGCCATGGGTATATTTTTGCCAGGCCGTGGGGTCTTTCCGGTATTGCTGCCGGTGGAGGAGAAAGTGTCGCAGTTCTTTGAAAATTAAAACAGGGTAGGTGAGCAATACCTGATTTTCGAGCCAGTGACTCATCGCCTTGCCCGTGCCAAAGGGTACGCGATCCGAAAGCCTGGGGGAGGGGATGACCGTGGTCTCGCTGAGTTCTGTGAATCCACCCAACGCGATAATCCGGGTGAGGAAATAAAAATCTTCACCGGCCTTTCTTTTATTCATACCCCCTTGTTTGATGTACGCATTACATCGCGTGGCCATGGAAGATCCCACCGTCTGAAAAGCATAGGGAAAACCGGCATAGCGTTGAGCATGGACGTAATAGCGCAGAAAGAGTTCGTAATGTGTTATCCCGGAATATATCTCATCATCGAGGGAACCGGCTAACGGGTGCTCGTAATAGATGGCACAGCCGGGGGTAGAGGGATTCAGATCAAAATGGGCTTCTATGGCCTGTAAATAATTTGGCGGACACAGACAGTCACCATCCAGGCATACAATGATGCTGTTGTCACTATTTAATCTTCTCACGGCCTCGTCCATGCCTATTTTGCGCGCAAGGCCTACCCCGGCTGTTTTAGCAGGCAGATCCGGGGCATAGATGACCTGAAAGCTGAGTGTTTCATTCGAATTTTCGATCGACCACCTTTTTATCAGGGCATATTGTTTTTCATGAAAATCCTTAATCTGTTGAGGGGCGTTCTCCCCATGGTTAATAACCACGATGACTTCGGTTGGCGCTTTTGGGAGGTGACAATTCCTAAGGGATTGTAATGTGTCCGGAAGGGATGCTTCATTGTAGCTGGGAATAACCACGGCCATGTGAGGCGGGGCGGAAAGCACTGCGGGTAAGAAGCTTTTTGGGTAGGCATACCGCCTGAGGTATAAGCCGATATCCATAATTACTTAGTCTGAATTTCAGGTTTCACGGATACGGACTTAAATTAAAATAATAAAAAAAGAAAATATCAGGGAGAAAGCCTTTGGATATTCCACTGGTTGTCTCCGTCAAGGAGATAACATATCCGGTCATGTAGTCTGTCGGGCCTGCCCTGCCAGAATTCAAAAGCGACAGGCTTCACTCCATATCCTCCCCATTGCTTTGGTTTAGGCAATACCTCCTGGCCTTTGAATTTCTCTTCCATCTCATGGGCCCGCTCTTCCAATACCTGACGGTTGGCTATGGGTGCACTTTGAGGTGAAGCCCAGGCTCCCACTTGTGCTCCCCGGGGTCTGCTCTGGAAATAGGTGGTGGCGGCGGCCTCACTCACCCTTTCTGCTATGCCGTCAATGCGAACCTGCCGGGAGAGTTCAGGCCAGTAAAAATTCAGACAAACATGGGGATTCTGTTCGATCTCCCGTCCTTTTGCACTTTGATAATTGGTGTAAAATACAAATTGGCCGTCTTCAATCCCTTTAAGCAGCACGATCCGGGCGCCTGGCCGGCCTGTTGTACTGGCCGTAGCCAGCGTCATGCAGTTTACCTCTTCACTACCAAGGGTCATCATTTCCTCAAACCATTTGTCAAACTGAATATATGGGT
>Ga0224506_10003149_pt1 | contig 11015 bp, 8 predicted proteins | sample SF_Jan12_sed_USG_2_FD_169108 | JGI IMG/M metagenome (GOLD analysis project Ga0224506, IMG submission 169108) | Sediment microbial communities from San Francisco Bay, California, United States - SF_Jan12_sed_USGS_8_1 | ecosystem: Environmental > Aquatic > Marine > Sediment | place: USA...
GATTTAACCACTTCCAATCATTTACCTGTGGAATAGGATTGAAGATAAAATTTTTGACCGTGGATTATGCCTTTAGTTCTCATGACCTGGGAAATCTCCACAAATTTGCCCTTACTTTTAGCTGGGCAAAATAGATAGCGCAGGAAATGGAGCTATTCAAAAGGACAATGGAAATGGCACTAATCATTGTGATACTCCTTATCATCGCTTTGTGCATGGTAGGAAAATAAAGAAATCGAGTGGCTCAACTCGGGAATTAAAGATACACAGAATCCCGAATCTGCTTGAAAAAACAAAGCAATTCGGGATTTCTTATTTTATGTGGGAACTTATGGCATTTTGGTAGCCTTGAGGTAAAAAAATTCTTGACGGAATCCTGAGAGAAAGTATAATATAGACAGGAAAATAAGAAAAAAGTGCCCTCGTAGCTCAGATGGATAGAGCAGCGGTTTCCTAAACCGTTTGTCGGGAGTTCGAATCCCCCCGGGGGCACCAGAAAAATCTTGTCGGATACTAATCTTAAATGATCGACCTTCACACACATTCATTTTTTTCTGATGGTTCATTAATCCCTTCGGAACTTGTCTTTCGTGCCAAGAATAAGGGCTACGAAGCAATAGCTATTACCGACCATGTTGATATGTCTAACCTCAACTTCGTAATTCCGCATATCGTTAAGGTCTCTTCAATTCTCACTCTTGAATATAAAATAGAGGTCATTCCGGGTGCAGAACTGACCTATGTTCCTCCTAATTTAATCTCCCGGGTTGCCGAGGAGTGCAGAGAACTGGGAGCAAAAATTATTCTGGTGCACGGGGAAACCACAGTTGAACCTGTCCCTGCGGGCACAAACCGGGCTGCCCTGGAAGGCAGAATAGATATACTTTCCCATCCGGGGAGGATAAGTAGCGAGGAAGCAGACCTGGCAAAGGAAAAGAATGTGCTCCTTGAAATTACATCCCGCAAAGGACACTCTTTAACCAATCAACACGTGGGGAGCTTGGCGAAAAAGAGGGGAGCAAAGTTAATTTTTAACACTGATACGCACGAACCCGAGGACTTGATTACTGACGAGCAGGCTTTGGAAGTGGTTAATAAAGCAGGAATGGCGAAGGCAGATCTGGATCTTATGTTGAAAAACGCCAGGTCATTAATTAACAAAGCACTGAAAGGAGCTTGAATGCCTCGTAGATGGGTAAAAGAAGAGCTTAAAAGGGACCGTTTAGCAAACTGGGTGGAAAGGTCGGTTACCTGGGTCAATGAGAATAAGGAGAACGCTATAATTGGGGGAATAGTTATCCTCGCTATAGCAATCTTTATTCCCTTCTCATTGTCTCGTCGGGCCAGGATGAATGAACAGGCGTTTAGCCTTTTGGCGAGAGGACAACAGGAACTTTTTAATAATCAGCTGGATAAGGCTATTTCATTTTATGACCAGGCATTAAGACACTCTGGCTCAAAGGCGACTCCCTTAGTTCTTCTCTATAAAGGTAATACTCTCTATAAAATGGAGAAGTACAGCGAAGCTACATCTGTTTACAGAAGATATCTGGATAAATACGAAACCAGAAATTTCACTCCTGAAGTCCTGATAAGCCTGGGCAATAGTCTGGAACAGGAAGGTAATTTCGAGGAAGCTAAAGAAATTTACCAGAAATTTCTGGACAGGTTTCCCGAGCATTATCTTTTGCCAGGGATTTACCAGGGGCTGGGAAGGTGCTATGAGGAACTGGGACAGAAAGACGAGGCAATTAAAATATACCAACAGATTTCCCAGTTATACTCTGGCAGGGTCTGGCAAGACATGGCTGAGGCGAAAATAAAAGCGTTGTTGCCTACGCCGTAAAATCAATATAAGTTAGATTTTTCCGAGAGGAGAATTCAAGTTTTTTCTTGACTTTTTCCTCTTTTTCTTATATGGTATCCTAAAATATATGCTGTCATTGCGAATAAGGAGAGAGAGTTTGAAACGAACAATTATACTAGTTTTTCTCGTGACTTTTATCCTTTACATATCCCCCCGGGTTGGTCTGTCGGGCGTGAGAGTGGGAGAAGAGGTCAGGATAAGGATGGTCCCGGTAAGCAATGGAGACGAGAGTTACGTCTATCAAAGGACGAGATTGTTGATGGAAGGAGTATTAGCAGAAGGAATTACCATCGGGATAAAATTGCAATCGAGGGGTTTCTGGGGTGTGGATACTTCCACAGTAACCATTGAGGGATTAACCCGCAGGAATATGTTGCCCTGGATTGAAAATGCCTACCTGAAAGCTGATGAATTATTCGGCCTTCCCTTGTACCTGGCTTTGGGAAGACAGCCCCTGTTATACGGAGATGGGCTATTGGTAGATGATAATGCATCAGGTTACGATGCCATTAAATTATCAGCTATACTGCCCTTGCAGGTCGACTGCGAGCTAATGATGCTAAAACCGACAGAGTCCAACGGGGTTAGCCCTGATAACTGGAAAGAGAATAACGCTTACGGACTATTCGTTAAGAGAAGGTGGAAAAAGATTACTCCCCAGGTTTCTGGTTTCTGGCAGAGAGATCGAACTATCGGTGTGGATAAGAACTTTCTCGGTTTCCATGTGAGCGGAGAACTGGGAAAGGAAGTAGATTATCGGGGTGGAATAATCCTTCAATCGGGAAAGGGGGGAGGAAGAGATTACAAGGGTTTAGCTTACATATTAGGGGGAAACTTTCAAGCTGATACGAGATTTGGTAAAGGCATCGTTGCCTGTGGATATCTCGTGGGCAGTGGAGAAATAGCACCGATTACGGGAAAAGATGAAAATTTCTTTTCCGACTACGCTCACCTGTCAGAAGAAGAGTATGGGGAATATTATGTAGAGAATAGAAGCGTGGTGAGAAAGGGAGATACTGACTATGCGATTACTAACTTGAAAATGTTTAAATTGGGATTGTTCGTATTTCCCCTCCCGGAATTGAAAACCGGACTCAACTATTATATATACAATTCTTATAGTCCCAAGGGCTCTATCGGAGATGAAGTGGACATCTCCGTTAAGTACTATTACTCAGCGAATCTTTCATTTCGCCTGGTGTATGGTAGATTTATGGCAGGAAAGCTTGCTGAGGATAGTGCGAATAAAGTTCTGGGGGAGGTGATGGTAAAATTTTAGTACTTGCCACAAGATTATCCTTGTGGATAAACGAAGGTACTTAAATCAAAGGAGGTAAAATGAAAAAATTAGTACTTGGTCTGGTAACAGTGAGTATTCTTTTCTGCTTGTCCCTCAAGGGAGAAGCGGCTAGCATGAACAAGAGATTAGGCGTCGGTTTTTCTGCTCTTTCGCCTCTGGACGGCTGGTCCTTCAGGTATTGGCTGACGGAGAAATTTGCTGTCAACCCGGTAATTGGCTTCCATTTGGAGACGGACAATAACCAATTTCTTCTGGGAGGAAGAGTACTGTATAAGGCAAAAGACGACGAGAGTGTGAATTTGTATTTGGGTGGAGAAATCGGTGCAGACTTAAGACAGAACGCAGATGATAATTTTTCCATAGGTCCCTTTGCCGGAGCAGAGTATTTCATGATGCAACTTCCCAATTTGGGTCTGGGAGCGGAAATCGGTGTCTATTATCAAAGCGCCGCTTCGGCTTTCGCCACAGCTTATGGTGGGATTGTTGTACATTACTATTTTGGTGGCTCTAAAGAGGTTCAAAAGCCTGCCACAAAACCTGCTAAGAAGACCAAAAAGAAGTAAGTAAGAATGCCTCAGAATAATGTTCTCCATATTTCCTTTCTATGGCATATGCACCAGCCATATTATAAGGACCTCCTGGAAAATAGATTTGTCCTTCCCTGGGTGAGGCTCCATGCGACTAAGGACTATTATGACATGGTGGCCTATTTAGATGACTTTCCTAAAATTCATGTAAATTTCAATCTCGTCCCTTCCCTGATAGACCAAATAAACGATTATGCCCAGAATAATTTGACCGATCAGTTTCTGGACCTTACTTTGAAACCCGCCAGTAAGCTATCCCCGGAAGAGAGAGTCTTTATTCTCCAGAACTTTTTTACGGCAAACTGGGAAAACATGATTAAGCCTTTTCCCCGGTACTGGGACCTTCTGTCTCAGAGGGGGAAGTATGTGGCTGCAGAAGAGTTGGAAGGGATCCAGAGAAGGTTCAGCACACAGGACTTTTTGGATTTACAGGTGCTTTTCAACTTATGTTGGATTGATCCTTACCTGCGAAGGCAAGACCCCGAACTGGGGAAATTGGAGAAGAAAGAGAGGAGATTTACTGAGGAAGACAAGAGATTAGTCATAGATAAACAACTGGGAATTATGAAGAAAATCATCGGTAAGTATCGAGAGAAACAGGAACAGGGACAGATTGAAATTTCCGTTACTCCTTACTACCATCCCATTTTGCCTCTATTGATTGACGTTGAGACAGCAAAGATGGCCACTCCCGAAATCGCCCTGCCCAGAGAAGAGTTTCGCCACCAGGAAGATGCCAAAACTCAGATTGAACTGGCGGTAGCCTGTCATGAGAAATTCTTCGGCCGGAGACCAAAGGGAATGTGGCCCGCCGAGGGTGCGGTTTCAGAAGCAATCGTCCCTTTAATTTCCCAGGCAGGAATAGACTGGATCGCCACTGATGAGGATATCTTAGCATCTTCAATAGGTGATTCTCCCCATAAGGCTGATATACTCTATAAACCATATCGGTTTAGCACGGACAACAGTTCCTTGAAAATTGTCTTCAGAAATAGGAAACTATCCGACCTGGTTGGTTTCACCTATGCCAGGGTTCCGCCTGATGAGGCAGTGAGACATTTCGTGCAGGAACTTCACAATATTCATAAGAGAGTAAGCCACTTCCCCGGGCCCCATCTGGTGACCATTATACTCGATGGAGAGAACTGCTGGGAGTATTATAAGAACGACGGATGGGATTTTCTCAAAGGGCTTTATCAAGCAATTAGTGATGATCCATTATTGGAATCGACAACAATTGGTAAATTTATAGAAAATTACCCGGAGCCTGTCTCCTTGCCCAGGTTATGGAGCGGCTCCTGGATAAATCGCAATTTTGGCGTGTGGATTGGACACGAGGAGGATAATCTTTCCTGGGATTATCTCGCCAGGACGCGCAAAATGTTAGCCCATTTCGAAAAAAGACACCCCGAAAAACACCAACAGGAGATACAGAAAGCGAGAGAGGGGATATATATTGCCGAAGGTAGCGACTGGAATTGGTGGTACGGAGATGAACATCGCTCTGCCAATAATGTTGCTTTCGATAATCTTTATCGGAAGCACCTGATGAATGTTTATGCTTCCCTGGGCCAAAAAGTGCCGGATTGGCTGCACATTACCATTTCCGGCCACGAGAAGCCCCGCCCCAAACGCGAGCCGGCCGACTTCATAAACCCTATATTAGACGGCAAAGTAACCGATTATTTCGAATGGCAGGGCGCGGGACAATACGATGTCTCCGAGACGATAGGACCGATGCAGCGTCGAGGAAACATTGTCAGAAGTTTCTATTATGGATTCGACCTGAACAATTTTCATCTGCGCATCGACACGAATATGGAACTTTCTTACGAGAATCTAAAAGACCTCACAATCAAAATCAATTTCTTTAAGGAATCGCCCCAACAGGCAAGAATTCAAATGCGCCAGGAGGGAAATTTTGCTCTTTCTCTTTTTGATATAGTCCAGGTAGAGCACAGGGAGGATTATCAGAAATTCAAAGATTTGACTTCTATAAGCTATCAGAAAATTATAGAATTGAGTATACCTTTCGTCGATTTAAGAGCCAAAGTTGATCAGGCGATAGAGATTGTAGTCGTTTTAGAGCGAAACGATGTGGAACTGGAAAGATGGCCTTCGCATGGCACGATAAGTTTTCTTGTACCGGGAGAAGATTTTTCGCTCCAGTACTGGTCGGTTTGAAAATCTGTAATTGGTAGTGTAGGGCTTTATGCCCGTAAGGTGTACTGAAACGAAGTGAAAGGAGGTGAGAATCATGTCAAGTTCGGCCTTCTGGCTTGTCTTAATCCTTCTGGCAACACTCCTCATCATCGGTGCGCTATTGGCTCTCAGAGAGTTCCGAAAGAATAAGAAAATTGGTAGCCTACTTGTCAATTATATCCTTTTAATCGTGCTCACGATAATCGTGCTGAAACTACTGTTCGCCGTTTCTACCCTGATGACAGTGCCTCTTTGAGCCAAAATAAGCCATTCAAGAACCCATAAATCCTAACAAAAGGCTAAATTTTGCCTTTTAAGGCGTCTTTTTCTGAAATGAACGGCTTCCAGTACCTATTTTTCCATTTTATGCCCCATTTTTGCGCATACCATTAAAAAAGCCCCTATACAGCCCCGACTTCATCGCGCGACTCCACAGATGGCTTCTACTATGGAAAAAGAACTTCAAGAACTCAAAGAACTTCACCAGTTCTACTTATACCATGATTACAAAACCGGGGATATAGCCAGGGAGCTGGGAGTCAGCAGAAGGACAGTGCAGCGCTGGTTCAGCGGAAAAGCTAGACCCAGCGAAAATAAACTGAAGCACATAAGGAAATTACTCATTCAGAAAAGACCGAAGGTTTAGACCCGCCAAAGTTTCCCGCCTCAGGTGTCGCACAAGTACATATAATCAGTATTATGTTAACTTTGTCCTAAAAAATCCCATTAAACTATCTTATTAAATTTATATCAAATAACATTAGTTTACATCCATAAACAAATACATATTCATAGTTTACTTGAAGTTTAGGCAAAATACACATAAAAATATCATTTCTTCAAAGGAATTTTTGGTCGGGGAAGGAATTATTTCTTCCTAGCAGGACTTTTCGGGAAGGTGACAGTACTTTGTGGGGAAGAATGAGAAGGCTCCCTCTACCAAACAAGGGGATTACTCACCCACGCCTCCGGCCTTCTCCAGGCAAGTACTGCACGCTTGCAGGATCTCTTCCTTTTGCAGCTCGTACTCTTTCCTTATCCTCTGGACCATATCGGTCCTTCCAGAGGATATGGCAAAGCAACAGGAAAGGCAGGTACTTTTATTTAATAGCGGGCACCTGATTGTCTTCTCTACCTCTTTTCCGCAGATTGCACACTCTTCTGGCATAGCTTTCCCTCTCTTGGGGCCTCTTGCTTCTCGCCTCTGGAATATTTTACCGTTTTACTTACCGCAAAAATGGCCAAAATGCACGAAAAATATGCCTCTTATATCTCAAAAGATTCGGCTTCCAGGAAAAGTACTCACCGGGTAAGATTTCCCTCATGGGCCGTTAAAATAGAAGTCGTAATGGGATTTTAGGCCCGTTTTACCTTCCCGGCGACTATTCCCCCCTCCCTGACCATAAAAATGGCCAGAATGAGCAAAATCACGCCGATTATAGCTAACAGGTAGTTCTGATTCCTAATAAAGCCACGCACCTGGTATATCAGGGCTCCCGTGGTAGTAAGTAGAACAAAGATTCCTGGATATATTGTATATTTTGTGGGTTTCTTCATCGCCCAGAGATAAGTGGTAACTACCAGAAGAGCCAATGCTGCTACCAGTTGATTGGAAGCCCCAAAAATTGGCCAGATTGCCTTCCAATTGCCAAATGCTAAGTATCCGGCACAGAAAATGATGACTGCCGTGGAAAAATAACGGTTCTGGAATATTTTCCACTTCAAACCTTCACCGAATAACTCTTCTGTTATATAGCGGTTTATTCTTGTACCGGTATCTAAAGTGGTCATTACAAAACTATTCAGCATCACCATGGCGACTAACGGGCCAAATGTGGCACCCAGAAGAGGCGCTGCTATCCGGCCATAACCCTTGGCAAAGGTTACAATCCAGTTCCCTCCCTTAATTAATTCCGGATAGACCAATCCCTCCCTTCCCGCTCCTCCCGTCCAATAAAGACCGGCTGCTACGGCAATGAGAGCCAGGCTCGCCAGGATACCTTCCAGAATCATTCCTCCGTACGCCACCTTCTTCCCATCTCTCTCGTTTGTCAATTGCTTGGACGTTGTTCCGCTGGCAATTAAGGAATGGAATCCTGAGATTGCTCCACAGGCAACGATGACAAATAACATTGGCCAGAGAGTCCCCTGAGCGCTGGACCACTGGACAAGAGCAGGAGTGTGCATCCTGGGATGGGAAAAGAACAATCCCAAATAGCCAAAAATCAGTCCAAAAAACAGGATAAATGTGGATAAATAATCCCGTGGTTGAAGAATAATATTTACCGGAGTAATAGAAGCAATAAATGCGTATAATAATAATATAACAATCCAGATTTTTGTGCTGCCTTCTATCCCCAGGGATATAGGAAAATGGTAGCCCAGAATAAGAAGCCCTGCCAGTAAAATCAGGCCTGCCAATGTCGTCACCAGCTGGTTGATTTTCCATTTGTAAATCATAAGCCCCGTAAGAATGGCAACCAAGATAAGGCCAAAAGTGGGTATCACTATTCTCGGTTCGTTCACTAAAGTTGTACTGGTAACAGCGGCAAACACTGCCACCACCAGAATAAGAGTCAGCCACAAGAAAGTAGCAAACAGCATTTTTGCCCGATGGCTCATTGTCGACTCGGCAACATCGCCAATCGACCTGCCCTTATGTCTTAGAGAACTCATTAAACAGGAAAAATCATGAACTCCCCCAATAAATATGGATCCTATTACTATCCATATGAGAGCTGGCACCCATCCCCAGATAGCTACTGCAATTACCGGCCCGATGATAGGTCCCGCCCCGGCAATGCTGGCAAAATGGTGCCCGAAGAGAATTGTCCAGTGCTTTGCCGGCACATAATCTATACCGTCCGTATTTTCCACTGCCGGCGTCTTTCTCCGGGGGTCTACATCCCAGAGCTTTTCCATAATCTTTCCATAAAATTTATATCCGCACCCTAAAAGCAGAACCGCAAAAATAGCTACTACTAAAGAGTTCATTTATATACCTTTTTCCATTTCTATATCTTATACTTATAGTAAATTTCCGAACTCCTGTCAACTACACTAGGCAAATTACAGATTACAAATTTCAAATTACGGGCATAAAACCCTACACTACCAAAACCAAGAAAATGGGGTCAGCTCTATTTTTGCTTCATTAAATAGTTAAATAAAGTTGTGATAGGGCCAAAAATAGAACTGACCCCATTTTCTCTGGTCGTATTTAGAAAGTAGGTCCCAGAGAAAAATAAAACTTTCCACTGAATTTATCCGTCCGCCAGCCATAATCTAACCTGAGTGTAAAGGGGAACATCTGGATGAGGAAAGTGTTTATTCTTACTCCTATTCCAATTGTGTTTTTTATATCTGAAATTGTTCTTATCTCCTCAGGCTCGTTCCAGGCTGCTCCGGAATCGGTAAAAAGACAAAATTGCAGGCTCTTTAAATATATCTCCGGCCAGAGAAGTCTGAACCTCCAATTTATTTCCGGAAAGAGCATAAACCTCCACTCAGCGTTAATCAGGGCTAACCTGCTCCCCGAGGAGTAACCCTTAGAAAGGCCGCGTAACTTCCTCTCTCCCCCTAAAAAGGGCTCTTCTCTATCCTTTCCCTGGCTTAGCCTTCCCAGAAATCTAAATGCTAAAACATTGCGTTCGGATAATTTGAAATATTTCCTGGCATCGAGGATATACTTTGTATAATCGAGGTCCCCATCGAGCGCTTTAAATGCTTGATAAACCGTAAAATTGGCCCGGCTACCGCTCATTATGTCCAGAATCTTTCCCTGGGTTGTATCCCTTACCAGAGAAAGAGCAACCCCGTTCTCCCGGGTTCTGATATTATCTCCATTCCACTCTCGCTTAGACTCAGTAATAAGTCCCAGGTCTACCCGCCGGAAACGGTCAAAAGGATAACTGACCATCATCTCTTCGGCAAATTCACTGGTATGGACTGTATTATTATCATCGCCTTCAGATTCGCGTCTCGTCTTTCCATAAGCGAAAAAGCCTAAAGTAGGCCGCCACCTTTGATAAATATAACCTACTTGATAGGTCAGCCAGTCATATTCCGAGGCATACTCCACATAAGAGGTCATCCCATGGTTTCCCAGCATATCACTTGCCTGCCAGTATCCAGCTGTATACAGACCTTCTGTTGTGGAATAAAAAAGCATAGGAAAAATGAGATCTGTGGATGCCTTGAATCTATAGGGATAAATCCTGGTCACCGGAGAGGGATAGGGGCTTATGATCGGTCCAGTGGGCTCTACAGGCAATTGGGCTATGGATGTTTCCCCTTTCTCTTCTCTTCCCTTCAATTTTTTTACAAACACCTCTTCCCGGGGAAATTCTCCCCGGTGAATGTTCATCTCTCCCTGCCGATAAGAAACGAAAAGTAGATGCTCTCCATCCGGAGATATCTCCGGAGTAAAAATTCCTACTTTGACATCAGTCAATTGGAAAATGTCCCGTTCCGGATTCTCTTCCTGAACATCTTCACCGAGATCGCTTAAGTCCATGCGGTAAATGTTATAAATTCCTGAATAATCGCCAATATAGATGATACTTTCACCATCGGGTGCCCAAGAGGGATCTATCTCATCACTGGGAGTGGAAGTCAATCGGGTAATTGCCAGAGTTTCCATATCCAAAAGAAAGAGGTCTTTCTGTTTCTCCCTTTCCGAGACATAGACAATTTTCTTATCATCAGGAGAAAAGACAGGATAATTGTCATCGAACTCATCGCTGGTTAACTTCTCCAGGTTCTTCCCATTGGCATCCACCAGGTAGAGGTCGTTTATACCTCCTTCCATTCCCACAAAAACAATCTTATCCCCTTGGCGCGAAAAACAAGGGAATTTTAGAACTTCCAGAGGTAGACGAAGTTTCTTTAGCTTATTTTTTCTGAGATTAATTATATAAAGATAATCTTTCTCTCTTTTCTCTCCTGCAAAAGCAATTTTTTCTCCATCCGGGGACCAGGAAATAGCGTGTCCTTCGTAGTGGATGACATCCAGACTCTTCCCAATCCGCGATTTTAGAATCGATTTTTGACTCGTTCC
>Ga0224506_10003150_pt1 | contig 11011 bp, 7 predicted proteins | sample SF_Jan12_sed_USG_2_FD_169108 | JGI IMG/M metagenome (GOLD analysis project Ga0224506, IMG submission 169108) | Sediment microbial communities from San Francisco Bay, California, United States - SF_Jan12_sed_USGS_8_1 | ecosystem: Environmental > Aquatic > Marine > Sediment | place: USA...
CAGGAATACCTAGTAGAAATAACCCACACACACCTAATACAGTATTTGAGATAACAAACAAAATTGCTCAATATCATGCTAAAGGGATGGATGCTATTGGATCTCAATATTATTCAGAAGAAAGCTTTGACGATTATTACCCTGGGAAAGGGTCAACTTTTCCTGATTTAAATGGATCGATAGGCATTCTATTTGAACAAGCCAGCTCTAGAGGACATATTCAAGAAAGTGATAATGGTGATGTAAGTTTTCCTTTTACCATTCGTAACCATGTAACCACAAGTCTTTCAACTTTAAAATCAGCACAGGATTTACGTATAGAATTACTTCAGCATCAACAAAATTTTTATAAAAGTGTAAACAAGCTATCAACAAATGATGTAATAAAAGCGTATGTTTTTAGTAGTAATAATGACATAAATAAAATGCAATCTTTCATTAGCATTTTAGATCAGCATCAAATTACTATAAATAAACTAGGTAGTAATTATCAGCGATTTTCTTCCGAAAACAGCTATATTGTTAAATTAAACCAGCCTCAGTATAGATTAATAAAAACCATTTTTGAAAAGCAAACTACATTTGAAGATAGCTTATTTTACGATGTTTCTGCATGGACTTTACCACTTGCTTTTGGAATAGATTATGAAGAAATAACTTCAAAGCAATTAGCAACTATTAGCATAAGCAATAATGTTAAAGAAGTGAAATCATCTAGTAATTTTACTATAGAAAAAGCATCCTATGGATATCTGCTATTGTGGGAGGATTATATGGCTCCATCTGCATTAAGTTTTATCCAACAAGCTGGATTAAGGACTAAATTAGCGACCCATGACTTTAAATTAAACAATATCGCCTACAAATCAGGTACGATATTTATTCCAATTCAAAACCAATTAATTTCTCCAGATAAGATCTTTGAGATAGTAACAAAAGTTGGTGCAACGTATCATGTTCAAATAGATGGAATACAAACAGGAAACACTACTGGTGTTAAACTAGGTAGCCCCAGCTTTGAAGCGATTGACAAAACCAATATCGCAGTAATAGCTGGAGATGGAGTTTCTCCTTATGAAGTGGGAGAGGTATGGCATTTATTAGATCAACGAATGGATATCCCAATGAGTTTAGTGTCAATTGAAGAATTGAATAAAAACGATTTAAATAGATACACAACTCTTATCATGGTAAAAGGCAACTATAGCAAGTTAGATTCTTTAAAATTGAAAAGCTGGTTGATGTCTGGAGGAGTAGTGGTTGCGACTAAAGAGGCTGGTAAATGGTTGTCGGATAAAAAGATAACTAGCACCAAATATGTGGAAAACAAGCCTGATAGCACAACACAAAGGCCATATGATTTACTTGATAGATACAATGGCGCACAAGTAATTGGCGGAGCCATTTTTGAAACTAAAGCAGATCTAACACATCCTTTATTTTATGGGTATAATTCTGCTAAAATACCTGTTTTTAGAAATAGTACTTTAATGATGGAGCGCACAAAAAGTGCCTATGCAAATCCACTAATGTATTCCTCAAATCCGTTATTAAGTGGTTATATATCTAAAGCCAACCTAACTAAATTATCAAACACAGCAGCTGTTCAAGTAGATGCTGTTGGAAGAGGCAAAGTAGTTTCTTTTACAGATGACCCTAATTTTAGAGCTTTCTGGTACGGCACCAATCGAATGTTTCTAAATGCTATTTTCTTTGGCGAAATAATGAAAGTAAATTAAGTTTAATTTAAGGACTACTTCCACTAAAAGGAGGTAGTCCTTAAATTAAAACCCTATCCTAAAAACGGATACTTATAATCTATTGGAGACACAAAAGTCTCTTTTATTGTTCTAGGTGAAACCCAACGCATTAAATTTATAGCAGAACCTGCTTTATCATTAGTTCCAGATGCTCTTGAACCACCAAATGGCTGTTGGCCCACAACTGCTCCTGTAGGTTTATCATTTATGTAAAAATTACCCGCAGCATTCACTAATTTTTTAGTAGCTAACTCGGCAGCATATCTATCTCTAGAAAAAACAGCACCTGTTAATGCATAAGGAGAAGTTTCATCAAGTAATCGAAGTGTATCTTCAAAATTATCTTCATTATAAACATAAATGGTCATTACTGGGCCAAAAATCTCCTCACTCATAGTTGTATACAATGGATCTTTCGATTCTAAAACAGTAGGCTCAATAAAATATCCTTTTGAGTCATCATAATTACCTCCAGCTACCACTTCAACTACGGGGCTGTTTTTAGCATCATCTATGTATTTTGTAATTTTATCAAACGATCGTTTATCAATTACAGCATTTACAAAATTGCCAAAATCTTCAACACCACCCATTTTTATATCCTTCAAATCTTCTTGGATGAATTTTTTAACATCTGGCCAAAGGTTTGATGGAATATAGGCTCTTGAAGAGGCAGAACATTTTTGACCTTGAAACTCAAATGAACCTCGAGTAATTGCTGTTGCAACTTGCTTCGCATTAGATGATTTATGAGCAATAATAAAGTCTTTACCTCCCGTTTCTCCTACAATACGAGGATACGTTTTGTACTTGGATATATTCTGACCGATTGTTTTCCATAAATGTTGAAAGACCCCTGTACTACCTGTAAAATGGAGCCCAGAAAAATCAGGATGGTTAAAAATAACATCTCCTGCAATAGGCCCATCAACAGTAATCATATTTATCACACCTTCTGGCACTCCAGCTTCATGAAAAACTTCCATTATTACCTGAGCTGAATATACTTGAGTATATGCAGGCTTCCATATAGCTACATTGCCCATTAAAGCGGGTGCAGCAGGTAAATTACCAGCAATGGAAGTAAAGTTAAAAGGAGTAATAGCAAACACAAACCCTTCTAATGGACGATATTCTAACCTATTCCAAATTCCTGGAGCTGATTCTGGTTGCTCTTTATAAATATCGGTCATGTATTTAACATTAAACCTTAGAAAATCTATAAATTCACAAGCCGCATCTATTTCTGCCTGAAAAGCATTTTTTGATTGCCCCAACATTGTAGCGGCATTTAGTTTGGCTCGGTAAGGACCTGCGATAAGATCTGCTGCTTTTAAAAATATGGCAGCACGATGTTCCCATTCCATTTCAGCCCAATTAGATCGGGCGTTTAAAGCCGCTTTAATAGCTTGTTCTACATGTGAAGCATCTCCTTCATGAAAATGACCAAGTATATGTTGATGATCATGAGGAGGAGTAATCGCTATTTTATTACCCGTTCGTATTTCTTCCCCACCAATATACATAGGTATGTCAACCTGTTTATTGCGTAACTCTTTTATTGCTTGTTGAAGCTCTTCTCGCTCTGGAGTGTTTGGAGCATATGATTTAATTGGTTCGTTTATAGGAACCGGTACGTTAAAAAATCCCTTTGACATAACTTACTTTGTTTTTCTTCAAAGATACATGTTAAACTTTTAAGCTGAAATTGATTAGTAAACATTTACATGTTTGATATTTTAGAAAGTGCTATTTAATAGATATATAAAATTTGATTTATTTTAAAATCAAATTTTAAGGAACTAACTTTATTCTATAGTTAATTTAACAACTCCATATAAAGCTGCCTGCATTGAATAAAAATATAATATTTACTCTTCTTATTTTATTTTCAACTACAGCCATTTTTGCCCAAAAATTTAAAGTTGGTGTATACGATAATCCACCGATGGTTTATTGGGATGAAAATAGTAAACCAGCAGGCTTTTTTATTGAGTTATTGGATCATATTGCCGATGAGAATGGGTGGGAGTTAGAATATGATTCATGCAAATTTGCAGCTTGCAAAAATTTATTGCAAAGAGATGATATAGATATACTTCCCGATTTGGGCCACTCAATAGCTCGCGACTCTCTATTTGACTTTAATGAAACACCCATAATTTCAACTTGGGCTGAAATCTATTATGCTGAATCTAGGGATTTGCCTCTTAACGATATCATGAACCTAGATGGGTTAAGCATAGCTGTTTTAAATGGCGATTATTTTTTTAAAAATGGTAGTACAGGTTTAATTGATTTAAGTAAAGAGTTAGGACTTAATTTTAACATTATTAAAGTAGAATCGTATGCAGATGCGCTAAAACTAGTTGAAGAAGGAAGAGTAGATGCAGCACTAGTATCTAAAGTTTTTGGAGATTATAATGCTCATACTTTTGAAGTAAAACGAAGTCAAATAATGATTTCTCATGTAAGTTTAAGGTATGGCTTATCAAAACAATGCCCGCATAAAGAAGCCATACAGAAAGCAATTGATACAGAGGTTCGTGAACTATTAAGTAATGAAACCTCAATGTATTATAAGTTGAAAGTTAAATATTCTATTGGCGAACCAATTGAAATTATACCCAAATGGATTTGGCAACTAGTACTTATTCTCTTTTTAATTGTAGCTATTTTAATTATTGCAAGTTTACTTTTAAGGTATCAAGTAGAACGTAAAACTAAACAATTAAAAACTTCCAATATAAATTTAAAGGCATCAGAACAAGAAGCAAGGCTTGCACTTAATACCATTGAAGCATCTAGCGATTTAGCGTTTTGGAGTATTCCAGGAAAAGGTATTATTGGGGCTAATACTACTGCACTTAATGTGCTTGGCTATACTCAAAATGAACTTTTAGCTATGCCTATTGGAGATATTGTCGTTTCTGATGATAAAGATGAATTTTTTCAAAGATTTCAATTATCAGATAAAAAAGAGCAGAATTTAAGATTTGAAAGTGAACTCAAAAAAAAATCGGGTGAACGATTTCCTGTAGAAGTAAGTTTAGATCGATTTAAATTTGAAGGCGTATCATATATATGTGGTTTTGCCAGAGATATTACCGATAGAAAATTAGCATTAAAGCAACGACAAGAATTAATGTCACACCTTGCTGACAGAAACAAAGAGCTAAATTGTCTTTACGCAGTATCAAAATTAATTTCAGATGAACATAATTCCATAGAAACAATTTTACAGGAAGCAGTTGAATTAATTCCTAAATCATGGCAATACCCCGAAATTACATGTGCTAAAATTAAATGTAGTTTTGGCGAATTTAAATCAACTAGTTTTAATGACTCTGAATGGAAATTAAAAACGCCAATTATTACAAATGAAGGAGAGATAGGAGAAATAGAAGTTTTTTATCTAGAACAAAAAAACATTAGATATGAGGGCCCATTTTTAATTGAAGAGAGAAACTTAATTGATGCCTTGGGCGAACTACTCGGTAATATGCTAGACGTAAAAGGAACAGAACAAAAGATTATTGCCTCCATAATAAATACTGAGGACAGAGAAAGGAAAAGAATTTCAAAAGAAATACATGACTCTTTAGGTCAAACACTTTCAGCTATAGCTCTTAATTTAGATAAATTAAATCAAGAAAAAAGTGTTTTGAGCGAAAAGCAACAAACCCGATTTAATAAAATTACTACACTTATAAATCAGGCTGTTGTAGAAAGCAGAACTATTGCTCATAATTTAATGCCCTCAACACTAAACGATTTTGGTTATTCGTTAGCAGTTGAAAACATGTTAGATTCATTAGAAGGAGCTACTAATACACAATTTAAATTTTACTCAAATTATCAACCAAATAAGTTAAGTCAAGATGTTGAATTAGGCTTGTTTAGGATAACTCAAGAAGCCATAAACAATAGTATAAAACACGCTAAAGCCAAATCTGTAACCATTCAATTAATGTGTTACCCTGATATTATTATTTTAACTATTGAGGATGATGGAAAAGGATTTGATGTTTACGACACAAAAGAAAAAAGTAGATTTGGATTGAAAAGTATGGAAAATAGAGCACGATCTTTAAATGCTGAATTTAGTCTAGATAGTGAATTAGAAAAAGGAACTGTTATAACATTGCAAATTCATTCCAAATAATAGTTAAATGAAGATATTATTAGTTGACGACCACCGATTAATTAGAGATGCAATCCAATCGTATATGGATGAAGATGATGATTATCAAGTGGTTGGCGAAGCCTCTCATGGCCAGGAAGCCATTAAGTTTTTAGAAGAAAATAATGTAGATGTTGTATTAATGGATATTAATATGCCTATAATGGATGGTATGGCATGCACGAAAGTAATTACAAAAAGGTGGCCAACAGTAAAAGTACTTACACTAAGTATGATGAGCGATAATCAACACATCAAACAAATGATGGGGGCAGGCGCTAGAGGATATGTACTAAAAAATTGCACTGAAAAAGAACTAAAAAAAGCTATTCTTGCCGTTTATGAAGGGGAAACTTATTATAGCTCAGATGTAACTGAAGTTGTAATGAATAATTTAATGAAAAATAAGCCAACCAAAACTTCTCACATGGTTGTTGATATGCCACTTACAGAAAGAGAAAAAGAAGTGTTAGAATTAATAATAAAAGAATTTACGAACAATGAAATTGCAGATAAACTTTTTATAAGTACCCGAACTGTTGATGCACATAAACGTAACTTACTAGAAAAAACAGGCTCAAAAAACATTGCAGGCCTTGTAATGTATGCAATAAACCATCAATTATTCGAAGATTTATAATAATCCATACTCAATAGGTAAATTACCTATTTTAATAAATAGGTATTCAACTAATGAATACTAAATAAACCATATTTACTTTTGTACCGTTAATATATTATAACAACAACGTTATGAGACAATTAAAAATTAGTCAAAACATTACAACAAGAGAAAATCAATCTCTAGAAAAGTATTTTCAAGATGTAAATCGTATTGATATGATTACATCTGATGAAGAAGCGGAGTTATCTGTTAGAATAGATAGTGGAGATGAGGTTGCTCTTGAAAAATTAGTACGTGCTAATTTAAGATTCGTAGTTTCGGTAGCTAAACAATATCAAAATAGAAACTTGACACTTAATGATTTAATAAACGAAGGCAACATCGGACTTATTAAAGCAGCCAAAAAATTCGATCATACACGCGGATTTAAATTTATATCTTATGCAGTTTGGTGGATTCGTCAATCTATCATGCAAGCATTAGCCGAAAACTCAAGAATGGTACGTATGCCATTAAATAGAGTTGGAACACTTAATCGTATTAGAAGAACAGCTTCCGAGCTTCAGCAAGGACTAGAGCGTGAACCTACAGATGAAGAGTTAGCTGAAGTACTTGACATGACTGTTAGTGAAGTTAAAAAAACATTGGATGGTAATATGCGTCAACTTTCAGTTGATGCCCCTTTTGCAAATGAAGACGATAATTCTTTATTAGATGTTTTAAGTGACGATACCATAGATGCTACCGATAAAGAAGTGGCTTATACTGGCTCACTATCTGTAGAAGCTGAGCGATCCCTTTCAACATTAAAGCCAAAAGATAGAGAAATATTAAAAATGTTTTTTGGCATTGGAAGAGAAAATGCATTATCCCTTGAACAAATAAGTGACGAACTGGGCTTAACAAGAGAAAGAGTTCGTCAATTAAAAGAAAAATCGTTAAGAGAATTAAGAGCTTCTAATCGCTCTACTAGATTATCTGAGTACCTAGGATAGAAAGTCTCGAAATAAAACAATATCTCAATTTGAATTACCAAGTCCCTATATGGGACTTTTTTTACACCTACAGATAACTAAATTGCTAATAGTCAGCATCTTACATAATAATATAATTCTGGCATAATTATGTATATATAGTTAGTATAATAATTAACTATATAAAGATGGAAAAATCGGAAGTCAATTTATTCAAAGTATTAATAGGTGTAATATATGTTTTATTGGTAGTGTTAATAGTTGTAGCTATTACAATCTAACACATTTTTCAAATATTACTTATTAAGCGATTTAATAAATTTAGCCCAATTGAATGGGTTCAAGAAAGGGTTAGATCGTGGACCATAACTATCTTGCATATAATATTGTTGCTGATTGAAGTAATAAGAAGCATTTAACCCAGCATCATAAGGCATGTTTCTTGACATTTCAGCCAATGTATTCCCATCTAATCTATTGCCTATCGTTTCATTTTGCTCTGGCAAGTTCATTGTTAAAAGAACTTGCTTAAACATTTTTTCTGATAGATAAGGTGTAATATCAATATTTTCTAAATATACAGTATCTGTCTCCAGTTGAAATATAACATTTACACGTCCATTTTGAGTATCTGGAACAACAAATTGCTGTTTTACAAATCCAATAGAACTTATTACAACTTGATCACCTACCAAAGCTGGCATAGAAAAATAACCATATGCATTTGTGGTAGTTCCACGCCCATAAGCAGGCACATAAACATGTATGCCTGGTAATTCGGTTGAGCCATCAGCAGCTAATACAACTCCCGTAAGTTGAATGATTTTTTGACTTTGAGCTTTTAGAGAACTAGGAGCCCAACAAATAATAAACGCTAATAATAACGCTCTAAAAAGAATAGTAAAGTATTTTTTATTGGTCATTTAATTCAAATATATTAATTACTGAGTTATTAAGACAAATTTATGTTTACTATCAAATAAACAACGAAGTAATTATTAAATTGATACTTTATATATTCAAGATTTATCAAATCTTATTATGCTTTCAATAAAATTATATTATCATTTTAAAATTATAACCATTATTTATCGGCACGAATCACTCTATATTTTATATCTAGTGGGTTAAGTACCTCAAGCAAATTATTAATAAAATCAGGATCTTCTATAGAAAGTAGATTTTCTTTCCTCTCATGAGGTGTTCCTCCTGGATATAAACTAGTATAGATTTCATTTAACATCCTAAGCTCATCTTGCCGTTTTCTTTTCTCTGCTTTAAACATCTTCTGCTCAACCTTAGATAGCGATTTCTCTCCTTTTACTTGTTCACTTTCAACCAAAGCACCAAGCGTACTATCAACTTCAGCTACCTTCTGCTTCAGTTTTATAAAAAATTCATTTAGCTGCACTTTTGCCTCTTCAAGATTTAATTGATTGTCTGAATGAGTTTTGATATACTTATTTATAAATAAATCTTCTCTCAAAAAAAGATTTTTATAGTTAACATGCAACTTTTTAATCTTGTGACAAGTTGCCATACCAATATACATTACAAAGGAACGTGGCATCAATATTGGAAAAGCTAACTTAAAATGATCAAAAACTTGCTTTAACTGAAACCAATAGGCTAGTTCTGATGGACCTCCAACATAAGCTAAATTTGGCAAAATGGTTTCTTGAAAAACAGGCCTTAAAATCACATTAGGACTAAACCTATCTGTGTGATTTTCAAGCAAGTCTTCAATCTCTGTTTTAGTAAATTTAATATTTGTATCAACTACCGAATACCCTGTATCTATTTTTTCTATTCGAGATCGCAAACCATCTACTAAATAAAATAAATTAAGTTCTCTAGGATTAAGTTGCTGCTTATAGCCTGCCTTATCAAGGGCAATACTTTGATCTTCAACTAACTTAAAGGTGTTTTCTTTAAATAGCTCATCTTCTAAAACAGGAATAAATTCTTTTTTAAACCTAATATCATCTGCATCTAAAATTACCAACCCCTCCTCACCTAAAAGCGCGTTTACATAATCTCTTACTACATCAGCAAGTCTAGTATGCTTTTTTAAGGCATTTTCAAACACTTTTTTTCTTCCAGGCAATTGAGCTAGCACTTCTTTTAATCCTTCCGTATGGAACCGCCCTGTTGCACCACCTTGCTCTGTTTGCCACTCATAGCGGCTACTGTTTACATACAAATGATTTATTTCTTCAAAATCATGATCTTCTGAGCCCATCCAATAAACAGGAACAAATCGATATTCGGGATACCTTTTATTTAATTCCTTTGCCAAATTTATAGTGGCAATAAGCTTATAAATGTAGAATAGTGGGCCTGTAAAAATATTTAGCTGATGACCCGTTGTTACTGTAAAAGTTTTATTATGAGAAAGTGATTCAATGTTTTCTGAAACCCTTAAAGGAGTTTTAATTGAGGCATACTGCTCTTTTAGAACCTCTACAAGCGTAAAGCGAAAATCAGAACTAAATGATTTGGCTTTAATAGCTTCACCAAAACCTTCAAGTGTAGGTGGTGCTGAATAAAAAGGGCTTAATTCTGGATTACCATCAACATAGTCTATAATTAGTTTAGAAAACTGACCAGTATCTTTCAAATCTAACTTATCACAATCCATACAAGTAATTAAATCATCAAATTATTATTATTAACTAATAATAGGAACCCTTTTCAACTAAGATAGCGATTGGTTCTCCTATGTATTACTTTAAACAACTGGTTCACCAGTTAAATCAAACTCTGTAGCATCTGTTATTTTTATTTGAGCAAAGTCTCCAACTCTCAAAAAGTAATCTTTAGCATTTATCAACACTTCATTATCAACTTCAGGTGAATCAAATTCCGTTCTACCTACAAAAAAACCACTTTCAACTCTATCAATTAAAACTTTTAAAACACTACCTATTCTTTGTTGATTTAGCTCTAAAGATATCTGCTCTTGTAAATCCATAACAGCATTGGCACGCTCCTGTTTCACCTCTTCTGACACATCATCTTCAAAGTCATAGGCATGTGTATCTTCTTCGTGCGAATAAGTAAATACCCCCAAGCGTTCAAATTTAGAATCTTCAACAAATTGAAGCATTTCTTGAAAATCCTCTTCTGTTTCTCCTGGATAACCAACAATTAAAGTAGTTCTAATAGCTATACCAGGCACCTTTTTACGTATTTCTTCTAATAATTTTTCCGTTTTTTCTCTGGTAGTTCCCCTTCGCATAGCCTTTAGTACAGATGTAGAACCATGTTGCAAAGGAATATCTAAGTATTTACAAATATTCTCTTTTTCAGACATTACCTCTAAAACATCTTCAGGGAAGCCAGCTGGAAAAGCATAATGTAACCGAATCCATTCAATGCCTGAAACACCTGAAAGGCTTCTCATTAAATCAGCTAGTTTTCGTTCACCATAAATATCCAATCCATAATAAGTAGAATCTTGCGCAAT
>Ga0224506_10003151_pt1 | contig 11010 bp, 7 predicted proteins | sample SF_Jan12_sed_USG_2_FD_169108 | JGI IMG/M metagenome (GOLD analysis project Ga0224506, IMG submission 169108) | Sediment microbial communities from San Francisco Bay, California, United States - SF_Jan12_sed_USGS_8_1 | ecosystem: Environmental > Aquatic > Marine > Sediment | place: USA...
ATCACAATTTATTGCCAAAGTTCTAGCTGATATAAAATCTGACTTTCTAACAACTATTTCTGTTGGGTCTGATAATAATAAATCTTTGTGACCAAAACCAGTTCCTCGATGTATTGTAAACCCATCATCTATTTGAAAAAATAACTTCTTCCCCGATTTTATTGCCTGTATCAACCATGGTGGTAGCTCATTTAAACTAGCAGTACTATCTACTCCGATAATACAATCACCTCTTTTTGAAACAGACTTTTCTTTTGTAATCTCCCAAGTTGATTTATGTGTAGCCTGAATGTTTGGATGGCCTTTTGCTTTGATTATAAAGTTACCAGGATTGTTGTCTTTCAATTTCACGCATCCTTTGTTTAAAATTTTTAATAGCATTGTGAATACTAAATTTCAATATAATGTAAAAACCAATAAAAATACCAATTATTATCCACATATCACCAGTAATTTTCTTAAAATCTATAATTAAGTAAATCCCTAGCATTATAAATGCGATAATTTGAAAAATATTATACCTTATTGAAACTTCTGTTGATTCAGACACAATTTATCTACGGTTCCCAGCGATCATAAATAAAATTCTCATGATGTATTTGAAAACAATAAGGATATCCCAGTATATGTCCCATGCAATTCTTGCTGGAGAGGTAAAATGACCATTCATCAATCTACCAAAATCATAGTAAATATACAGAGAAAATAAAAATGCAGCAAATAAACTGAAAATTAATTCAAAAAATCCACCTGATATAAAGAAAGAAAAAATGATTAAGATGATAAAGACTATACTTAATGGTCGGAGGTACGACATCATTCCACGAGTATCTGGTCTTTCAGTTACAATTTTATTGTACATATAATAAACTATCAATGCTGTAACTCCAAAAGCAGTAGTGATTATTTCTAATGCATTACTGAATACTACAATATACATATAAAATGTTAAACCCATTAATACTGCATACGAGGGCACAAATATATTATATAATGTACTTATTGTTGATTCTTTTCTTGCAAACCAATATCCAATAACAGAGATAATCATACCGATAATTGCTAAAATGAACAATAATACTACAATTGCAACTTCACCAGACAACGCGAGAAATGTAATTCCTCCCGATATCAAGGCTGTCAGAATTAAGCTGTTCAATATCTTACTCAATACCATTTCCTTTTCGATTTCCGTCGGATATCGAGGTTGTGGTTTATAATCATAGTTATACATAGATTTATAGTCGTGAATACTAATTTAAATATCTAGTATATACTTATTAGTAACTAGTAATTTCTAAAAACTTTTTTGGCATTCTTAATTTAGTAGTCTATTATTTGGACATATTGTCAATAAAAATATTATCACAAATTATTATTTGGCAATCTGTTTTGATTTACCTCTTGAATAGTCTGCAATAACTATATTACCAAGTATTTTAACAAAATATTCACTAAAACTTGTTATTGCAACATATTCTCCACTATCTGAGACAGTACCAAGAATTATTTCTTCTGCATCTCTTTCACACCCAACGAAATCAGGTAAGGTACCACCCATAGATTTCTGGATCGATCGCAGCTGTAGATTCGCAGATGCTCCATGCATGAGCTCTATCCAATCTTTATCCTTAATTTCATCCATGTAGCTAATTATTGTAACCTGCACTCGAGATGATAGAGAAAGGATTTTCTCTGTATCTATCAATCCAATTTCTGGTACTAGTAAGGTCACCTTACTTTTTACTCGGCTAATGAGGTCGGTGATCTGATTTAAAACTGCATTTTTACCCATTAATGATGCTGTTCTAATACTTGCGGTTTGGGTTTCCTCTTGAATTTTAAATAAGTTATCAAGTGTATTAGATAAATTTTTAGTTTTTTCTACTACAGGTTCTGTTGACTGATTAAATTTAGTATTGTATTTTGTAAATGCACCTGAAGTAGTTTCAATGAATAATTGATTATTATCACTGCTTTTTGATTTCACCTCATCTATAGCACCAGTTGCTACTGATTTGATTTCAGATAGTTTTTGCATATTGGTTGAAGAAATATTTTCAAGCAATGAGTTTGATTCATCTTTCAGAGTTGAGGTTAGTTCATTCAATTGTTTTTGTACTTCATCAAATCCATTAGATAATATCGAATTTAATTCATTTTGCAGTTCTTCTGAACTTCTTTTTAATCCCTCAAATGTACCGACTGTACTAGTATGTTGTTGATTTACTAATTCCAAGTATTTTCCATGCATCTCACCCAATGCATTATCCAAATTCATATTTAATTTCTCATGTAATTGATTCAAAGCATTTTTCGTTGATGACACTCTTTGTTCTAAGGTTTGATTCAACTGATTATGTAGGCCAAGGTATGATTCTTTTAAATTATTCTCTATTTGTTGGTTATAAACCTTTAATTGCTCAACTTCAGAGGATATAATTCCTTTAATATTCGATAAAACAACTTCTAATCCTTCTCTAAACGAAATATTTTGTGTTTGCTCAAATTCACTTATTGAATTTACGGTGTTATTGATATGGGAATCTAAAGTCGCAGATAGGCTCTCTAAGACATGAATCACACCTTCTATCTCAGCATTATTCGATAAACTATTGGATATTTTATCCAATGTCTCATTTACCAATGTGACACTATTTGATTGTTGTTCTGTAAAATTGCCTTTCATCTCAGTGGTTGTACTCGATATTTTTCCTTTTATATCATTAATTCTTTGTTCTTGACCTTGAAGTAAATTTTGTTTACTTGTAGCTAGTCGATTATTAAATTCACCTGAAAATTGAGCTAATTGGTTTGAAATTAATTGCTGTAATTTCTTTACTTCCTCATCAATGATTGATTGCATTTGATCATTGAATGAACCAACACCTGTGTCTAATGCTGAGGTAGTATTAATTGCTAACTGATCCATTGATTCCCCTAGTTGTTCAGTGACTGTTGTAAAATTGGTCAGACTTTCTTCTAGTTGATTATTCACTTGGTCTTTAAGAGTGACGACTGATGTAATTGATGTATTGACTTTTTCTATGGTTGAGTTTTTTACCTCACCTACTTGAGATTTTAAATTATCCAATGTTTCTTTCGTAGTTGTTTGATATGAAACAACTTGCTTTTGATATGTGTCTACATCTGATTGTAACTGGGTTATTTTTTCACTAAATCCACCTTCAACCTTTGTTGCACCAGTATTCAAATAATTTTTAGCTTCTTCAAATGAGGTGTTTACTTGATCTTTATATCCCATCAAGGAACCTGTAATATCCGTATGTAATGAATCTACATCATTAAGATCTAACTCAGGTAGATTGCTTTTAGCAGTATTTTTTATACTATCTTGATCCTCCTTGATTTTCTGAGTATTGTTTTCTATTGATTGCAATCTGGTTTCAAGATCTGTTTTATTTTTTGTTACTTTTTCTGTGAGGGAAGTATTTAATTGAGACTTTGTATCATTTAGTAAATTATCTTTTTCAGTATTTTTACTATTGATATCAACCGATAATTTTTCAATTGTTGAAGTAATTTTCCCAGTCAATTCATCTTGGTGCTTTTGCATTTCACCTTCTAATTTCACGGTTTCCTCGGTTAACTGAGATTTTATCCCATCTGTAGTTTGATCTAATTTTGATTTTAACTCCGATATTGTAGACGTAGTTTCATCTTGTAATTGTGAGCTGAGGGAATTAACTTCCTCGATGGAATTATTTAATTCCTTTGTTAAAGATCCCAAAGGAAGTAAACACGCATACCGATTATCAATTCCAGGAACCTTTCTAATCAATTTCTTGGAGATCATCGATTCTAATGTTGTTTCCAATGTATCATATTCTAATCCTGTTTGATCTTCTAATTCTCCTTTTGAAAGTTGTCCACTAACTAGAAGGATGTTATACAGTTTTTGTTCTTTTGAATCCAACCCTAATATGTCTAAACTCATTTCTAATTATATTATGTATTCCTAGTTTTTGTAGTTTTAGCAATTGATTGAATAATAATGAATAAACTAGATGTTTGTTTATATAAATTTACAATTAATAATATAAATTATAAGCTCTTGAACTTCTTCGTTATCTTACATCCCAATATTTTTATTTCACTCTGTAAATTGAATTTTATGGAGGAGTATCTTAGAGAAACATGGTTTTTTGATTATAATCAACCAGAGATACAAGAAATATTAAACCGCTTAAATCTGAAAAATCTAGATACTATTGAAAAATTACGATCAATATTCTATTTTGTACGAGATCAATTTAATTATTCAGTAAAAAATTTATCCTTTGAAAAAGATGTATTTAAAGCCAGTAATACCGTTTTAAAAAAAGATTCATTTTGCATACCAAAAGCAATACTATTAGCCACAATGGCAAGGGCAATAGGAGTACCTAGTCGAATTCATCTAGTTGATTTTATTAATCATAGATTATCTGACAAACTTGCAGAACTATGGGGTACCCGTGTTATGGCTTCGCATAGTTACGCAGAACTATATATTAATGGGAAATGGGTGAAATCTACCCCTGCATTAGATTTGACAACTTGTAAGAATCATGGTTTTATACCCGTTGAATTTCATCCATCCGATGATGGTTTATTAAGTTCTGTAGATGTAAATGACAATCCACATGCAGAATATGTAAAAGATCATGGCGTATATGACGATGTTCCGTATGAATTGATACTTAAAATCATTCACAGTACATATGGGCATTTGGTTAGTAAGTTAAGTTTCGAAGCAGATATTCCTACATTTTAATTTTATATTTTCTTTATTTTCAAACCGAAATAAATTACAACAGGAATTAACCAAAGAATTGGACTAAGATTTATAAAATTCTCATTTGGTGTAATTGGTAATGTATCTAGGGGGATATAATCAACATCCAAATTGAGTAATTGTATTAATAAGGAGTTAACTAATTGATATCCTGCAATAAAGTCTTTTCTTCCATGTAGTTCATGCATTTCATCAATATAATCAGTAATATTACTAAATAACAGATGATTGGAATCTATTTGTTGATTTCTTAGTTGGTATTCACTTATCAAATCCTTTGTTTTTTGATCCATCGCAGTTCTCCAAAAATTTAGTGAGATTAATTTGGTAAAATTAGATGTTCCAGGATAATAACCCATAACATCAGCAATGAAATCAGAAATAAATCGATCCGAAAAGGTGTGTGGTAAACCTACTGAATGACCAATTTCATGAACAAACACTTTACTCAAACCTGATTTACGTTCCTCTCTTCCTGGCATAAAAGCTCTATCTAATTCATAAAGTATAGTAATTACACCATCACTACCTAGACCTGTATACAATCCTCCAGTCCATGGAATTTCATATTGATTTCCAACATAACTAGCATTATCCAGTAAAAATATAAGCCCTCTTATGTTAGTATCTGCATTTTGATTTCCAAAATATCTTTGATTTAATTCAGTATTAACAAATATCTTTTCAAATATATCTGTACCGCTATAATATTTATATCCTTCAAATGGTGATTCCTCATTTTGAACTTGTGTGTAATTTACCTCATTGTCGTCTAAGAATGATTTAATAAAGTCATCATCCCTAATCGAAACATATGAAATATTGGTATTTACATTTTGTGAATTTAGGATATATCCAATTTCATCATTTACAAATTCTTGGTTTGTTATCCATTGAATTTTTTCTAATGGCTCCTCCTGAGAATCATAGACAACAGTGATTTGAGTATCTACAGAGGAACTAAGCTTTACATCATGAAATGCATTTAGTCCATAAATATGTCCTATCCAATCATATAACCATACACTGAGTGTGGTCGTAGTAATTTCTCTTTTTTCCTCTATAGTTTTATCATGAATCAGTTCTCTAAGTGTATTATAATATGAATCATGAACTTCTGTATCTTCATTCCATATCGCTCTCCATTGTAGATACCATTGATGGGCGGTGGGATCTAGAAAACTAATATCAGTGGTACTTGAATATGCAGGATAAGGAAACTTCACATTTAAATTAAGTGGATCATCCCATTCCAATCTCCAATTAATTCTAGATTTACCTGAATCAGGATCAACTTCTGTTACGTTAAACCAATGTTTAGAATTACCAAAATCTAACCTTGAAAGATTGAAAATATAAATATGATATAAATTACTGTCTGCTAAGGTTGTTGTCGGTTTATTTTGTGATAAAAATTCCTCAATATTTGAGGCATTGATGGCTGTACCATTAATTTGCTTGAATATACTTTTTCTTTTGAAATCTTGTTTTTGTTCTTCAAGAGCTGTGATATTCAATTGAGTTGTCCAATCTGTTTGTAATTGCGAGTCTATATAATCATTAACTAATGTAGTATAGCTTTCATTTGCAAAATTTATATCCACTGAAAAGTTGTATGGGACTTGATAGCTATTCTTAAAAGACGAATTAGGTCCAAAGTAATTTCTTAGAAATTGTAAATCCACAAGAGATTCATCATAATTGATTAGTGTAACTGCTATGTTATAATCATACTCAATAGATAAAGTACTTGGAATATGATCCCCAAGCAGAAGAGATGAGTTGAATAATATGCTTGATCCAATTAATAATAAGAATACATATTTCACAATCCAATCTTTCTAATATTTATGAAAAAGTTATCTAATATGACCGATTCATTTTTAATAATTCATAATTAATATTTGAAAAGTTCTTAAAATATAATATAATTAATAATTTTATTTATGGTTTTCTCTCTTTGAATGATTGCGATTATTTAAATACTTGATTTTTTGAGTCAATTCATAGATGAATGAAGAAGGTAGTAGGTTACAAAGAAAATTAGCATCATCTGGAATTTTAATATTATTCTTAATTATAATAAATTCAGTTGTATTATATTTGATATTACTTGACTTTGTATTCATATCAATTGCTATTGGTATAATGACTCTATTACTGGGTTATTCTATTATAAAAAGACTAACTGATGAGAAAAGTAAAATTAAAATCACAAGTAAGAATAAAATAGGTATTCGTGATTTATTCGGTTTATCTATACAATATGTTTATGTGAATAAAAGACAACTATTTTCTACATCAATCGGTTTAATTATAGCCTGTTTAGTCTTCTCACAGGCATATATTATTTCAATTAGTTACCAACAATATGCATTTGATGATTTTATTGAAGGGAAAGATGAATCTGCAATCAATTTTTATGTTGAAAAGATGAGTAACAATTCTTTTTTTGTATGGGAAGAAAGATTAAACGATAATTATGAAAAATGGGTGTCAGATCAAAATTTAGAATTAATCGATATGATTAATTTTGGTTCGCTTTCTGTAAAAATAATTACTGGAGTTCAAAATAACACAGAGGCGCTTGAACGTAAGGCAGATGTATTGTATGTCAACACTCGTGGTTGGAATAGATATATTTTTGAGCTGTTTAAGTTATTTCCATCTTTTCCACTAACAGAGTATAATCCTGAGGATTCTCTATTAGTACTTCCAAGTGTAATTAATATAACTTCCAATGGTGAAGATTATTTCACGTATGAACCAGAAGATTTTCTAAATGTTACTGATCAGGTAGAATTTGACCTACTTGCAGGATATTCATTAAAATCAGAGTCACAACGAAATTATAATGATTCATTTTCTACATTACCTTATTCTACCAAATATGTTTGGCAATTAACTAATCTAGATATTAACTATATGCTTAATAAAAATCTCAATATTCCAAGTAGTTATCTAAACTCAATATACATTCCTATTGGAGAGGAATGGTCACTTCATGATGAATTAACTGCTATTTCATTGAATGATACAAATCGTCAATATACTTGGGGTAAACCTAATTTTGAAACATTTATTTATGTAAATAGGGAAAAATTATATGAAATATCATTAGATGATTATGCTGCCAAAATAAATAATCTATTAACTTATATAACAACAGAAAATAAACAATTTTTTGATGATATGGAATCCTATTTAATTAACAATAATGTAGAGTATTCAATTAATTCCAATTTATTAGAGCTTATCAATATTTTCAATGATGATGATTTTGGAATATATTTTACCATGCTAATCTCTTCTTTACCTTTAATTTTAGTATCATTGATTTTATTAAATTTTTCATTAAACTTAATCGAACGTAAAAAGGAAGAGAACATGAGTAAAATGTTAGTGAGAGGTGCATCAGTTTTCCAATTACGAGTGATTATCCTTGCAGAGGTATTTACTACTGCTGTAATTTCACCCTTAATTGGATTTTTCTTAGCTCTTCCACTTTCTTCTGAATTGACTAAAACAACAGATATTCTAGAATTTAATAATGAACCAATCCCATTATTAATTCCAAACAGTTTATACTGGAGACTTCCTTTAATTGGTTTCTTTTTAGCAGTTCAATTAAATCTACCAAAATTATTCCAACTTAGGGAAATTACTGTTGAAGATGTTTATATCAATGCAGATGAATCTAAATTCAATAGACATACATTTTATACTGTCTTATCCATATTAAGCATCTTGTATTGGCTAATAATCCCAAATGTTGAGTTTGCAAAGGAATTAGATGTCGCAGTTTATAATCAAATGGGAATTGTAATGTTAGGTTGTACCATGTTGGGCATACCATATCTAATTAGTCATCACGGCATATCTCTACTGAATTATATATTCTCAAAAATGGAGAAAGGATTCGATACTCTTCATTTAGCTATAACTAATATTCATAAATATAAACATTTTACCTCTCGGTTAATAATTCTCATGTTATTAGGTATGATCCTTTCGTATGCTGCATTAATTTCATCCAATACCATGATTGAAATCAAAGAAGAAGATTCTTTATATCAACTAGGAGCTGAAATTTATATCGAAGGATTGGATTTTACTAATCCAATTCTTTACGAAAAGGTAAATATCGAGGGAGTAGCCAGTACAACACCAATCATGAAGACGAGTTATGTTTTCTCAAGACATGAGGTTCCTGCTGGAGAATCACCCGAGGATTATCCTATCTATACTTTCCTAGGTGTGAATACTTCAACCTTTGCAGAAACTGCGTTCTGGAAATCTAATTATGCAAAAGAAAGTATAGAACAAATCATGGATTCATTAAATGGTCGTGATGTTGTTGGTTTACAAAAAGATGTCGCAGCTGGTATACAAGCCTATTTGGATAGACCATTTAACCTAGTTCATGGATTTAGAGCAAAGAGTTCATTTACATTACAATTGAATGCTACATTTGATTATTTCCCTAATTTGGTAAATGAATTACCAAGTTTTGACAATGAAATTGCAGAAGTTGAAACAATACAAGTACTAGGTACTTTGGAAATGGTACAATCTGTATCAACAATACTTAACGAAAATATTATTCAAGGAATTTACATAAAGGTCCAGGATGGATACGATGTTCAGAAAATTGCTGAAAAATTATATTATATATTTTCTGACGATGATATGATATCTGTCTATAATTACATTGATAATCAAAGAAGTTTATTTAGTGACAATCCATTTGATACTCCTGAAACCATAGAAAATGTATTAATTAGCTATGAAAATCGATTGGTGTTATCCGGTTTACATATGATATTATTAGTTGCATTTGCCATCACAGTTATAGCAATTACATACTATTCATTTACATTTATAAAAGAAAGAACAAAGGAAATAGGTATTTATCGAGCATTAGGTATGGTGAGACGGCAAATTCTTAAATTGCTCTTAACAGAATTGCTCATCATTGTGACACTTGTTATGATATTTGGAATCATAATCGGTGCATTCATGACATATGCTTCAATAGCAGTATTTGCAGGTAATGAATTGGAAAAAATACCTCCTTTTCAAATTCTCATACCTGTTGAACCAGTATTATATTATAGTGGATTAGTATCTGTCTTATCAATAATATTTGCATATATACCTGCATTTACTTTGGCAAGAAAACAAACAGGTAGCATACTTAGAGCGGAATGAGGTGAAAAATAAATTGGAAGAGAATAATTTTATAGAAGTTGAACGTGTAACAAAGAACTATCAAGACCCATATAGCGGAGTATATTTTCAGGCATTAAATGGAGTAGATTTACGAATTAAACAAGGTACTTTATCCTCTATTGTTGGTCCTTCTGGTGCAGGAAAATCAACACTTTTGAATATACTGGGTGGTATGATAAAGCCATCAACTGGTAAAGTAACTATTGATGGATTACCAATTCAATCCTTAACTCAGGCTGATTTAAATAATTATCGGAGACATATTTGTGGATTTTTATGGCAAGAATCAGAAAGAAATTTGATGTCTGGTCTATCAGTGGAGCAAAATATACTCTATGCAATGAGAATTTCAGGCTATCCTAGAGAAAAACGAAAAATGAGGATAGAAACATTATTGAAGAGTTTTGGGATATGGGAAAGAAGACATCATAAAGTAAATCAAATCTCAGGTGGAGAAGCTGCACGTGCAAGTTTATCTGTAGCTCTAGCTAACGAACCTAAATTACTCCTAGCAGATGAACCCACTGGTGAGTTGGATTCAGAAACAACTCTTGAAATCATCGACTATTTAAAGAAAATAAACCAAGAAGAAGGTATTACAATTGTTGTTGTAACTCATGATAAACGATTTGAAAATAGTACTGATCGATCTTATAATATACTAGATGGAACCCTTGCTGGAATGAGAAAAACTATTAATGCAGATGAAAATAGAGATTGGAGAACTGTTAAACGAGAAGAAGTGGTAGTAGTAAATTCCCTCGGACAAATTCAAATACCTCAACTACTTAGGGATCGGTTTAATATTAAAAATTTTGCTAAATTAATAATTGATGAAGAAAACAATCGAATGTATCTTGAATCAGCTGATGAAGAATAAAAACATATCATCTAGAAGTTTAGTCAATAGAAGATTATATAACAAGCTATATTGTACTATTTGCTAGAATTAATTAAATATAGATGCATTTTTTAAAATG
>Ga0224506_10003153_pt1 | contig 11004 bp, 10 predicted proteins | sample SF_Jan12_sed_USG_2_FD_169108 | JGI IMG/M metagenome (GOLD analysis project Ga0224506, IMG submission 169108) | Sediment microbial communities from San Francisco Bay, California, United States - SF_Jan12_sed_USGS_8_1 | ecosystem: Environmental > Aquatic > Marine > Sediment | place: USA...
ATAAAATGCAAGGCAGGGTAGGTGATTCCCCGATAATTGGCGCTGGTTTGTTTGTTGACGGAGAAGTGGGTGCAGCCACAGCCACAGGATTGGGAGAAGCAGTTATTAAGGTTGCAGGAACCCATTTGGTAGTTGAGCTTATGAGGCAGGGGCATTCCCCTCAAAAAGCTTGTGAATTGGCTGTTAAACGTGTAATGTCAAAAGAGCCTAACTACAAAACGTTGCAAGTGGGTTTCATTGCTCTGAATATTAATGGAGAGTATGGAGGTTATAGTATTCAAAAAGGGTTTAGCTACGCTTTAAATGAAAGCAAGGGAAATAGGGTAGTTCAGGCAATTAATGCAATTTAGAATTGGAAAAAATTAAACTAGAGGTGATTGCAGAATCTGTTGAATCTGCCTTAGCCGCTCAAAAAGGTGGGGCAGATCGCCTTGAATTATGTGTAAACCTAATTCAAGGGGGTGTTACGCCCAATTTTGGCCTTATAAAAACAATAAAGAAAGTCGTTTCAATCCCTGTTTTCACTATGATAAGACCGAGGGCAGGGGATTTTGTTTATTCTGACCTGGAATTTGAGGTTATGAAAAACGATATTGAGGTTTGTAAGGAATTGAACGTAGATGGGGTTGTTTTGGGAATTCTTAATCAGGACGGCAATATTGATATAAAAAGAACCCGCGAACTGGTGGAATTGGCGGGAGATATGGAAGTAACTTTTCATAGGGCATTTGATTTGTCAAGAGATCCTGTGGATTGCCTGGAGCAAGTTATTGATACAGGTGCAGCCAGGGTGCTTACTTCAGGGTGGAATCAAAATGTGGATTTGGGCCTGGATACTCTTCGGAAACTGAATAAACAATCTGATAGCAGAATAATTATTTTGGCTGGTGGGGGTGTAAATAAGGGGAATATACAAGCTATTATTGAGCAAGTTGGCCTAAAAGAATGTCATTTTTCTGCAAAAAGGCCAATGGAGAACAAAAGAGTGTTCATTAATGAGCCACATTCTTCCTTCAAAGAAACAAATTCACCGGAAAATGAATGTTATGAAGTAGATGAACTGAAAGTTAAAGAACTACGTCAAATAATAGATTTAATAAATTCTGACCAATCTAAATAAAACACGGGGGGAACACTTTTAAGCCAGTGGAAGAGATTTAGAGGTAAGAAACGGAATTAATACCCTAAAAATCATGGTGTTCCAATTTTCCATTGAAGGAGATGTAATGACTATTGTTTACCCATTCGCCCAAATTAAGGTACCTGCTATTTTCACCCACGGGAAGGTCTAAAATTAGGTGACGATGTCCAAAAATGTAATAATCATGATGTTGTACGCTTTCTGTTTCCAGGCAATACTGTAAAATATATTCATTTTCCTCTCCTTTAAATCCATCTTCTTTTTCCTGATTTGAAAAGCGACTACTTTTTGACCAAGTATGTGCTATACTCATACCAATTAAGGGGGGGATGTGTCGGAAAAGCCAAATGCATGTTTTATTTCTGAAAAACCACCTTAGAATTTTATAACCTGTTTCCTTTGGGCCCAGGCCGTCACCGTGCCCCATATGAAAGTGTTTATTATCTATAGATACAGATACCGGGTTTGAATATATAGTTGCATTTAATTCTTTTTCGAGATAATCAGACATCCACATGTCATGATTACCGTGAAACAGGATTATTTTCACACCCGAGTCGGATAGTTCGGCAAGTTTTCCTAAGAAACGAACGAAGCCTTTGGGAACTACTTTCCTGTATTCGTACCAAAAGTCGAACAAGTCACCCAGAAGAAATAAAATGGCTGCATCCTCTTTGATAGAATCCAGCCACTTTACTACTTTAATTTCCGTTTCCAGTTTATTTTTTAGGGGTACACCCAAGTGAAAATCAGAAGCAAAATACACTTTTTTTCCTTTAGGAATCTGTATTGGTTCAAGGACGATTGTATTTTTCATCAATTTCAAAAGGCTGAACCTAATTACTCCTCACTTTTATTTGTTAATGGTTCTGCGTCATTTACCTCTGAAGATTCTTCTACAGGAAGTTCATCTTTAAGAGTTTGAGGAACATCCTCCTTGTTTGATTCTTCACTACCAATTGTTTTTTCATCAGCATCCTTGGTGAATGCCTGATAAGAGGTTTCTTTTTCAAAAGGCCTTTTTCCAATCAATCTTTCAAGGTCATTTTGGAATATTATTTCTTTTTCAAGCAATTCTTTTGCTACAACTTCCAATTCGTTCTTGTATTTCAAAAGCAGGTCTTTCGTTCTTTTGTATGTGTTATCGATCAACTTCTTAACTTCAATATCAATTTTTTCGGCAGTGGCATCAGAGTAAGGTTTACTAAAGTTGTATTCAGATTGTTTGGAGTCGAAGAATGACACATTACCAATTTCGTCATTCATTCCATAAACAGAAACAATACTGTAGGCCATTTTAGTAATTCTTTCAAGATCGCTAAGGGCTCCTGTAGAAATTTTACCAAAAATAATTTCTTCGGCAGCTCTTCCACCTAAAGCCATAGTCATTTGGTCTATAAGCTGTTCGGTTTGATAAAGGAATTGTTCTTTTGGAAGGTATTGTGCATACCCAAGGGCAGCCACACCGCGAGGTACAATACTCACCTTTACGAGGGGGTCTGCATATTCTAAAAACCACCCGGCTATAGCATGACCAGCCTCATGATAGGCAACAATTTTCTTTTCTTCCGGAGAGATGATTTTACTTTTCTTTTCAAGACCTCCAATTACCCTGTCAATGGCATCATGAAAGTCGTCCATAGTAACTGCTTTTTTGTCTTTTCTTGCGGCAATCAAAGCAGCTTCATTACATACGTTGGCTATTTCAGCACCGGCAAAACCAGGTGTTTGAGCTGCTAATTTTCTTGAATCCACATCGGAGGCCATTTTTAAGGGCTTAAGGTGAACTTTGAAAATAGCATCTCGACCAACTATGTCGGGTTTATCTATACTTATTTGTCTGTCAAATCTTCCAGGACGCAGTAAAGCGGAATCCAAAACATCGGGTCTGTTTGTTGCAGCAAGTATAATTACTCCAGAATCGGTTGCGAAACCATCCATTTCCACTAGAAGACTGTTCAGGGTGTTTTCCCTTTCATCGTTGCTTCCAGGCATTTGTCCACGACCCCTTGATCGGCCTATTGCATCTATTTCATCAATAAATACTATACAAGGAGCTTTTTCTTTGGCTTGCTTAAAAAGGTCACGTACCCTTGCGGCACCTACCCCCACAAACATTTCAACAAAATCTGAACCTGATAAAGTGAAAAACGGAACTGCTGCTTCACCGGCTACAGCTTTCGCCAAAAGGGTTTTACCGGTACCAGGAGGGCCTACAAGTAGTGCTCCTTTGGGTATTTTACCTCCTAATTTAGTGAATTTTGTAGGTGTTTTAAGGAATTCAACAATTTCCATTACTTCTTCCTTGGCTTCTTCGAGCCCTGCAACATCCGCAAATGTTATTTTTACTTTATTATCGGCATCAAATAACGCTGCCTTGGATTTTCCAATATTGAAAATTTGCCCACCAGGACCACCACCACCGGTCATCCTTCTCATCATGAACCAAAATCCAAATAAAAGTAAGAACAGTATTCCCCAACTTGTAAAAATGCTGGTATAGTCTGTTTTCTTTCTTTCATCAATAGTAGCCTGATATTCCGGATCCAAGGAATCATTCAAAGGAACATATTTGTCTTCAAACTGATTTTTGCTTATATTAATTCGTGCATGCGGCCCTAAATCAACACCCAAAGAGTTTTCTTTTCTAAATCTTTTATACTTATCATTTTTTAGTGCCTCTTGGGTAAGATGTACTTCCAACTCAGCTGTAAAGCTTTCATTCTCATCCTTAACCACTACTAGTTTTTCAACTTCCCCACTCTTCATCATATTTTCCAATTCAGTAGATTGGATTATAGGAAGTTCAGTGCCTTTATTAAAATAGGTTACCAGGAGAACTAGTCCGATCAGTAGGGCAATAACCCAAATCTGAAACCCCGGTTTGGGTGCACCCCCACCTATATTGTTTTTTTTCTTCTCTTCAGACATTTGCTTTTTCTTTTTCTTTTTTAAGCCACTAACGGTTTTTATTCGCTAATGGTTTCTATCTCTTCAATTTTTGCATCTCCCCACATTCCTTCCAAGTTATAGAATTCACGAGTACCCTGTTTGAATACATGGGCGACAACATTTATATAGTCGATTAACATCCACTCTTTATTGTTTTTTCCTTCAACATGTGCAGGATTTTCTTTTAGAACTGAATGAACTTCTTTATCAATAGAATCGGCAATAGCTTCTACCTGTGTATCGCTTTTCCCGGAACATACCACAAAAAAGTCTGCTATACTGTTTTGAATTTCCCTTAAATCTATTAATACTATATTTTGGCCTTTTTTCTCTTGCATGCCCTTTACAACCAATTTGCTCAAAATCTCTGCATCTTTGGGCTTGATATTTTTTCTCATTCAGTAATCTTTTATATACTTGCAAAAATACAAAAATAAGTTGTATAAAATCCCTGCCAATACAGTATTTATAGGAAAGAAGCTTCATTACCTGCCAACTTGTCATTCAACCAATGACATTGCGGCCACTTTAATTGCTTCTGGCCATGCCGAAAACGGTATGGTTGTTATTACTGACCACCAAACCAACGGCAAAGGCCAATTAGGAAATGCATGGGAAGCCAAGCCGGATGAAAATATTACCATGTCGGTTATACTGATTCCGGAACAATTTCAGGCACGTGATCAATTTGGTTTAACATTGATAACCACTGTGGCAATTAACAGGATTATGCATAACCTGGGTATTGATGTTGAAATTAAATGGCCCAATGATATTTATTATAAAGGAAAAAAATTAGGGGGAATTCTTATTGCCAACTCATTAACCGGGCAATTGTTGACGGATTCCATTATTGGTATTGGTTTAAATGTAAATCAGGAGAGTTTTGAAATAGGACAGGCGGTTTCTGTAAAAATAATAACCGGACGTAGCTATGAATTATCTGGAATTGTGAGCTTACTTCTAAAGGAAATTGAGGAATGTTATCAATTGTTTAAGGTCAATCCGGAGGGTTTGAAAAGGATATTTTTAAGTCGGTTGATGGGGTTAGGTAAAAAGGGAAAATTTCAAAGGTTGCCTTCGGGCGAAGAATTTATTGGGGTAATTAAAGGAGTAGATGAATTGGGGCGATTGGAAGTGCTTGTGAATGATAAAATCGAGGTTTTTAATTTGAAGGAGATTGGTGCAAAAACAAACTAAACTCTTTTAGAAAGTTACTACTCTTTCTTCTTTTTTTCTATATTATTGAATTGGGTTTTACTCGATCACTAATACAAAAATGAGATATATATAACATTATATTTCTTTTGTATTGATGGTTGGGTTTTTTTTTGGTTTAATAATATTTAAAACAATTAAAATAATACATATATATTATTGCATAAATATCTATTTAATATTATATAAAATTAATTAAAGTTTCATAGAATTAATTGTAAATCATTAAATAAGTGTTGAAACATTTATTATTTTAAATAATTATAAAAGGTTAAAATGTATAATTCACACTAAAATAAGAGTTATTTATCGAAAACAAAAGGGTTATTTTATACGTGTTTATTATAGTAAATATGTTGGTAAAAAAAATTACTTTATATTTTGATTATATGCATAATGTTATATATTTGTTTATAGTTTATAGCGTACTACTTACCTGTCTAAGTGAATAGTTATTGGTTCTCAAAAGTGGGAACGGTTTGGTTTTGTTTTGTCTATTATGTTGGTGTAATATGAAAAGCGATATTTTAATATTGGATGATGATTTTGCTCTTTGTAAATTATTGGAGTCAATATTATCAGAAAAATACAACGTTGTAGTTTGCGGTTCTCCCGCACTTGCAATTTCAGTACTAAAGTCTACCCAAAATATATCTTGTATAATTACGGATTTGGTTCTGTCCGGAATAACAGGTATTGATTTTTTGAAGTATTTAAAGGGTAGCGGTAATTTTAATTCAATTCCGGTTATAGTAATGTCTGCATATTGGCAAATTGCTGATGAATGTTATGAAGCAGGGGCGTGCTGTTTTATTCGAAAACCCATAAACCCTGATATCCTGTTAGAAAAATTAGATGATATAGTTGAGTTAGGTGTAATTTAGCCATGAACAACGCTGATTATAAAATTGATTATGTTGATAATCGGGTTTTGACTAATTCAATCATTTACCTCGAAAAGTCTTATGACTCAGAATTGAATAATGCAATTTGTTTATTTCAAAACACCTTTCGGATGGTGTCCGTTGAGAGTTTGATTCTTTCTGCCAAAAAGGAACTATTGAATACGGTCAGTGCAATTATAATTGAATATGATTGTGAAAATAATGAACAGTTAGGAAATATACAGGAGATCAAACAGATTTTAGGAGAGGTTTTTATCCCTATTGTTCTTTATGCAACAAAAATTTCTTCAACAGAAAAATTAAATTTTTTTAGTGCCGGTGTAGATGATGTCAGAAGTAATTTTGACTCTGAATTGGAATTTTCCAAATGGGTACATTACTCCAAAATGATTTGGGTAATGGGGGGAAGAGTAAATGACTTTGAATCGTTGAATAAGGGTACCTACAACGATAAGATTAGTCTATCAAAAAGGGTATTTGATATTGTGATATCTTCGATCTTGTTACTGTTATTGTCGCCCTTATTAATACTTGTATCCTTGATCATCAAATTGGAATCAAAGGGACCCGTATTTTATGTGTCCAGACGTGCAGGCAGGGGGTATAAAGTTTTTGATTTTTATAAATTCAGATCTATGAGAATGGATTCTGATAAAAAGTTGAAAGATTTGTGGTATTTGAACTGTTATGAAAGTGAAAAATCTGAAGATGAAATATTTTTCAAATTGAGCCATGATCCCAGAGTAACTAAGTTTGGTAAGTTTATCCGGAATACAAGCATAGATGAACTTCCCCAGTTATTCAATGTGTTATTTGGTGATATGTCATTGGTTGGCAATCGTCCTTTACCGTTATATGAGGCAGAACAATTGGTAAAGGATGAAGTAGCAATGCGTTTTTTAGCGCCCGCAGGGATCACAGGATTGTGGCAAGTCACAAAACGTGGTAAACATACACTCAGTAACTCGGAAAGAATACAATTGGATATAGATTATGCCAGAAAAAATTCATTTAAATATGATTTAAAAATTTTATTTAAAACTTTTCCTGCACTGTTCCAACAAGATGAATATTAATTTGGGAATAAATTGATAATGCCTATTATAATAAGTTTACTACTGGTATACTTCTATTTCACTTCAGTTTATAATTTTGTTATGTCTGTAGCAGGATGGTTTTACAGGGTTCCTCTTTTTGATTTTAACATAGATAAACGGAAATTTCTTATATTAATTCCAGCACACAAGGAAGATAGTGTGATTGTCCAGGTAGCTAAAGAGGCATTAAATCAGGATTACCCAAAAGATAAATTTGATGTACTGGTAATTGCCGATCACCTTCAGGAATCTACAATAAGGGAACTGCAAATGCTTCCCATACTATTGATAAAACTTGAATTGGAGGAAAGCACAAAAGTGAAATCACTAAATATTGCCTTAAAGCAATACGCCCATAACTATGAAAATGTAGTTGTTTTAGATGCAGATAATGTCATGGAAGAGAAGTTTCTTCTTAAGATGAATTCTTTGCATGCTGAAAACTTTGTCGCAATTCAAGGAAGGAGAGCTGCAAAAAACAAAAGCAACTATCTTTCATTTCTGGATGGTTTAAGTGAAGAGATAAATAATCACATTTTGTGTAAAGGATCAAATGCTGTAGGGTTGTCGGCGGCATTAAAAGGGTCGGGCATGTCATTTGAGATAGTATCATTAACAGAAAACCTATCACAAATGAATTCGGTGGGAGGTTTTGATAAGGAGTTGGAGTTATTATATATACAAAAGGGTGTTAAGATAAAGTATGCATCCAATGTTGTCGTATTTGATGAAAAGATTTCGAAGGAAAGTTCTTTTAAAAATCAGCGGAAAAGATGGATAGCTAGTCAGTATTTTTATTTATCGAAGTATTTTTGGAAAGGATTCAACCATGCTTTTCGGGGTAATATTTCATTCTTTAACAGTGCTGTAATTCGTAATATTCAACTACCAAGATTGGTAAATATTGGATTGGCATTAGCCCTTTTGTTACTGGTTAGTATCTTATCGGTATATTTCCCCGATACTAATTTATTCACCAATCATTGGGTTGTTTGTTGTGTGTTATTAATATTAGGAGTCATTTTTTCAATACCAAGGGAGTATTGGACATGGAAACTTCTTACCTCACTCATTTACTTGCCAAAGATATTTTTGACCATGTTTTTACTGCTTTTTAACCTTAAAAATGCAAATAAAAAGTTCATTCATACGCCACATCATAATAACGATTAAATGGAGTATTTTACTAAACCACTTATTTCCATAATTACAATTAATTATAATAGTTCGTTAATGACGGCCGAACTCATTGAGTCAGTTGAAGATCATTCTTATGCCAATTTTGAAATTATAGTGATTGATAATGGATCCAATAAAGAGGATCCTACTTGGTTAAAAAAAAAATATCCTAAGATCATTTTAATAAATAGTGAAAAAAATCGGGGCTTTGCAGGGGGGAATAATTTGGGTGTGAGCTACGCAACCGGTGAATATTATTTTTTCCTGAATAATGATACTCTATTAACAAAAGAACCTATTGAACCCATATTGAATATAATTGCCAATTCACAGGTGGGTATCGTATCTCCGAAAATAAAGTTTCACAATACAAATTTGATACAGTATGCAGGGAATAGTGATGTTAATAAATTAACAGGAAGAAGTAAAAGAAAGGGGTATAAAGAGGTTGATCATGGGCAGTATGATAATAATTACCCTACTTCATCTGTCCATGGAGCAGCAATGATGATATCAAGGGAGAATTTTAATAGGGTTGGAAAGATACCTGAGGCCTATTTTCTTTACTATGAGGAACTTGATTGGTGTGAACAAATAAAGAAAATGGGATTGGAAATATGGTATGTAGGTAAATACTCTGTACTTCATAAAGAGTCTATGTCGATTGGCAAGAATTCCCCAATGAAAACATATTACATGACACGTAGTAGAATTTTGTTTATGAGGAGAAACTCAACAGGAATTTCGAAGGTTTTCGGGCTGCTTTTTTTAGGTCTGATTTCATTTCCAAAAAACATTTTATTCCTTTTATTAAGAAAGGAATATTCAAATATAAGTGCAGTAGTTAAAGCTATAATATGGAATTTTAAAAATGCTGTTTATTTTTTATAAAAGCATTATATTATGAATATAGGCATAGAAGCGCAAAGGCTATTCAGGAAGAAAAAGCACGGTATGGACATTGTTGCTGCTGAATTGATTTGTGCTCTACAAAAACTGGATACCGAAAACAACTATTTTATTTTTGTAAAAAAGAACAAGTATAAGGGTATAATTAAAGAAACACCAAATTTTAAAATTATTGAAATTCCTCATGCCCCTTACCCGATATGGGAACAGATTCTCTTGCCTTTATTTATCCGAAAATATAAACTTGATTTTATTCATTTTACAGCTAATACAGCTCCTCTGTTTTTATCAATTCCTTTTCTTGTGACTTTGCATGACGTGATATTTATGGAAACTTTCAATTTTGTGAAAGGGTCCTTATATCAGCGTTTGGGTAATTTATACAGATGGTTTATAGTGCCCAGAATAATAAGAAAGGCCAATTTTGTAGGTACTGTTTCAAATACAGAAAAGAATATTGCTATTGATCGTTTTCCTTTTCTTACAGATAAAATTCAAACATATTATAATGCAGTAGGGAGGCTTTACCAAAGTAATGGGATGGAACCCAACTATGGGAAAATCGATAAATATAATATAAATGAGCCTTATATTCTTGCATTAGGCAGTTCAGATCCAAGAAAGAACACTAAAAATATAGTAAAGGCATTTTTGACAATATCTGAAGAGTTTCCCGATTTAAAATTAGTTATTACAGATTTAGAAAGATCGGTTATTTACAAAATGATGGGAAAAGAAAGGAAAAAAGACAGTTTAAAAAATATAATAACTCTGGGCTATGTTCCAAACAACCAACTTCCTTACTTGTACAGAAATGCCAGGTTATTTATGTTTCCATCTACTAGAGAGAGTTTCGGAATTCCTGTTTTGGAAGCCATGGCCTGTGGTACTCCTTTAATTACTTCGAATATTACTTCGATGCCTGAAATTGTTGATGATGCGGCTATTAAAGTAAATCCATTTGATGTAAATGAAATTTCAGAGGCAATGCGGGTATTGCTGACTAATAATAGTTTTAGAAAAGAGCTTATTTTGAAAGGTACAGAAAGGGTTCAATTTTTTAGCTATGAACTTACCGCTAAAAAATGGATTGAATGTTATAAATCTTTATACAGTGAGAAATATAAAAAATCAACTGAAAAACTATCAATTAAAACCCTTTAGAGCTTTTAATTGAGCAGAATTTTTTTTAAATTCATTACCTTTTTCTATTGTGTAGATCATGGAAAAAAGATGTGTCATATTATTTCTATTTTCTCTTTTTGGATACACGTCCATTGCACAAAATCAAACTGTAAAGATAACATCAGGCGGTATTTATTACTGGGAATACCTTCCTGATGATTATAATTTAAATGTTAACAATTACCCGGTTGTATTTTTCTTTCATGGTCTTGGAGAGCGAGGTGATACCGAAGCTGATTTGACCAAGGTATTGGTGAATGGCCCTCCAAAACTCGTGAAAAATGGAACTAAATTTCCATTCATACTTATTTCCCCTCAGTTGAAAACCAATTATGGTAATTGGCCCCCCAATTATATGGATCAGGTGGTTGAGACTGTAAAAGCCGATTTAAGAATAGATCTAAACAGGATTTATGTT
>Ga0224506_10003154_pt1 | contig 11003 bp, 13 predicted proteins | sample SF_Jan12_sed_USG_2_FD_169108 | JGI IMG/M metagenome (GOLD analysis project Ga0224506, IMG submission 169108) | Sediment microbial communities from San Francisco Bay, California, United States - SF_Jan12_sed_USGS_8_1 | ecosystem: Environmental > Aquatic > Marine > Sediment | place: USA...
ACCGCCAAAGTCATCTGGGGTTACTGCTGGTGTAGTATTACAGTAAGTAGTCCAACCACTTGTATCAGCTTCAAAAGTTCCGTTAGTGATATAATTATATGTTGACTCTTTGTTTGGATTGCCGCCAGCAATCTCACCCCATGATGTGCCGTCATACATATTTAATTTATTGGTATCACTATTTGTTACACAATCACCCAAGCTTGGTGAACCGATTGCGTCTCTTTGCGCTTCGCTCATTGTCGGGCAAGGCTTTGATCCTATAGTTGTTGATGTTACGTCAAGCCTGCCATTGATGCCAACTTTACCTGTGCCGTTTGGTGCTAAAGTTAAATCACCATTTGCATTGAGAGTTGAAATTGTATTGCCATCAATATTTACATTATCGATTCTTAGAGAATCATAAATAGGCCCGGCAACAACTGCGCCCACGATTAAGAAAGTTAAAATTATTTTATACATTAAAAACCACCCTTCTATATTTAATTATACCTGTATAACTTGTGCCTGCAATTGTATTTGTTGTGTATTGCACTTGTGCGATACCGCCTGCTTCTGTGACTGAAAAAGTAACACCACCACCACCAGGAGAGGTATCTGCATCGCCTAAAAAACTGCCTGCGTTAATGCGCCAAGCGCCTGCGACTCTTTGAAGTGCTATTCTACCATTTGAAAAAGCGTCTACTGTGTCAGTCGACCGACTTAATTCTATTTCGTAGACTGCGCTAGTATAACTGGCTGCGTCTAGTGTAAGGCCTGTGATATTTGTCGGTGTGCCGATACCATTTGCGATTGTCGTTTCTGATTCATCTAAAAATCCCTCAAGACCACCGAGAAAAGTTTTTATCGTGTTAAACCATGATGCAGTTATCTTTTCGCCGTTTGCTCTGATTTGAATTGCTGATGTGTCCATAGTTTATTCCTTATAGTTCATATGCGAAAAGTTTTAATCGGGTTACATTTGCACCGCCTGCTGAGTTACTTAGCTGCACAGTCATTTTATATATGTAAGTTCCTGCAGTTGGTGCGTCAAAAACATAAGGCATACCATCGCCCCAATAACCAGCAGGAGCAATATCAGTCTGCAACATTATTGTCGAATCCCTGTAGTATCTAACATTAAAAATATAACCACTAGCTAGCACTTGATTATATCCACCTGACTGATCAGCGCACAACCCGATCATAACAGGCTTACCAGTTGTTGTTATCGTTACGCTCAAGTTTGTAACATCTGTTTCTGCTGTTGTACCTGTGAGATTGTACACTCCGCAAGACGCGCTCAATTGATAATTCGCCTGCGCTAGCATATTTCTACTAATTCCATTACTATCAATACCGCTACCGATTGGCGTTCCGTTTATATCGATTTGAATACCGCTATCACTTTTTAACCTTAAGCCTGTGCCATCTTCATCGATAATATTGTTATTTGCAGGCGTTCCGATATTTAGTGTCTTGACCCATCCAGACAGCCAGCGATAAACTGTCGTTCCAAAGCTACCTGCTTCGTTAGTCGCTACGCCGCTCGTGCTTCTAGGTACTATATCCTGATTCATTGCAGTCTTGTATTGATTTACATCGTTAACGCTTATTGTGTCGCCATCTAGTTTTGTGATTAGTGTATTATCGCCCATTATTAAACCTCTCTTAAATTATAATCAACTATTCCAGTTTTAAAATTTATAGTTCGCCCAATTATTTTAAAATGCTCATTTGTTCTTAGTGTTAAAAGCCATGTACCTACGGGATAGACTGATTCGCCATATTTAGCGATTCCATATCTGGGTATGTCTGCTTCATTTGCCGATTCTAATACAGCAGGATAGTCTACATTTATTCTATCCATTATAAATAAATCTATAGTGCTATAATCTAAAATAGCACTTAATGTCATTTCTCTTTTTGGTAAATAAAACTCGTCTTTGTAATTTGTTAAAATATTTAATTGTTTTGTGTTATTTGTAAAAATATCAGTTGATATGTCTTTTTTTCTAACTCCATAGCGCGATATACTGTCAACATCTTTTGAGATTATTGCAGAATTACTCCACTTCCAATAGTTAAAAGTCTTATTCGCGCCTGTTGTAATTGCGCTTATTGATACAACATCTTCTGACCCTGTATTCGCAGCTTGCCCGTAAAATGTTTTTGATATTGTTGCTTGTGGTGTTCGTGGTTTTACATAAACAGTCTGGGTTGCAACGTCCACCCATAAAACTGAGTTACTATATTCTAGCAATATATCTAACGATTCTTTTACAGTGGTATTTTCTAGCTTAGAAATATCGTCAGGTACTTGATCTATTCCACACACTATATTTAAAGCTGCCACATTGACTCTATTTGTAATGCCTGTTTGATTTAGTAATTTATAAATCGTTGCAGATAGCGTATCACTTACTGATAGTGCACTGTAATTTGTTTCTATTTTACTAAATATGGATTCGATGCCCTGAACAGAGAATTTAAGTTTATTATCTGTTATATTTTGCGTTGTAGCTACATCGTTTAATAGTCCATAAAAGACATTTTCCTCGTCGCTTAAATAACAATCGCCAGCGATAGCTAGACCACAAATTGAATTAATATCGTCAATATCATTCATTGACCACGTGACTTTTACCAGGCTATCTATTCGCTTATCAGTAAAGATAGACTGCAAAACACCCGGTTCCCCATATTTGCCCTGCGTATTATCTATTGTGAAACTAAAGTCAGAATATCTAAACGCGCCAACGTCAAAATTATTATTGTCTAATTTTTGTCTGATAGTTCCAACGCTGCCGACCTCAACATCACTTGTAACGTCAATAAATTCGCCTGTATATTCTAGGCTGTTATCAAAAGTTTGCATGTAAACTCTTATATAACTCAACGTGTGACCTCTGTTAAATTCATTTTTAAAACTATTCCAGACTTGTAAAGCGATTTGTAAAATTCCGGTGTAAATTCATCAACAGGCTTTACGAGAAAAATGTCCTCGCCTCTATAGCCTATATGTTCACGCGAAAACTGCGCACTATCGCCTGCGTTTACCCATAGTAATACCCCATCAGATGAAAAGTATAAGCTTTCTATAATATCTAAATCGCTAGTGACATTATAATTTTTGACATTTAAACTCGCTGAGAAAAAGCCTCTTTGTCTTATTATGTGTGATTTCCCCGAGAGTAGTTTTATCTGTTTCTTATTCAGCGAATACTTGGGGTTTTTTATCTCTGGATAGCCCTCTAATTGGCCAATCGATTCAGTAAAAATTAATTGCTTTATAGTTTTATCGTCGTTAACTGTCTGTGTGCCTGTGATAATTATTCTAAACTGTGTTGCAGATACTTTTGCAAATTGAAATTCATTTGTTGTCTTTGTGTTTATCGTTTCATTTATTACAGTTGAGAAATCAACAAAACCAGAACCGTTATGATATTGGATCGTGAATGATTTTAAATTATGCCCAACGATTAAGATTCTATCTAGTGTTACTGCGTCTAGTGTGACAATATCTAGCTGAGTATTTGCCGCATCATTTGAACCTGTAGTCATCCATGCAGAGTTATTATTTCTATTTCTCATATAATCGACAAAACTTTGCCCGTTATTTGTTGCAGTCGTATCTGTTGCAGTAATCGTTATGTCTGTTTTATCTATATCAATCGAGCTTTTCTTTAGAAATTTTATTTGACTCATAATGCACCTACACCGATAGCTCTACGCTCTAATATTTTCTGCTCAATTATCTCAATAGCATCATCTTTAAATCCTATGATGACCTCCATAATGCCGCCTGCGCTTTCTTCGTTTCTATCTCGCGATACTGCGCTTATAACTTCTTCAAAGTTTTTCTTGGGCACTACTAACTCGCCTTGCTGCAACATTGCTGGTAAAGAATCAACTCCAGGTATGCCGCCAAAATACATTCCACCGTCGGCGAATTTCGCACCTGTTATTGTGCCGATTTGCACTGCACCCGCAGCACCTATTGCCGCGGCCATTGGTGGCCCGATAAATGGCCCATAGGCAAGAGCTTTAGTAATACCCTCTGCGGTGTTCATTATTGCTTTGGCAATTGACGCTGCCTTTGCAATCTCGACTAGCTTTCTATTTCCCGAACGACCAAGAGTTTCAAGACTAGATAGCATTATTTTTGTACCTTCGACTTCTTTAGTTCTAAAAAAGGATCTCGCTGCAGCTAAGTCTTTGCCATATCGTTCTTCTTCTTTCATTCTTAACTGATTTTCTTTTATGCTTGCAGCAATATCCTCTTGCTCGACTGCTCTTTTTGCGTCGAATCTCTCTTGCAGTTTTTGTGCAACGATAGCATTAATCTGATCTTGTCTGACTAGTTCTGTTTCTAGTCTTTCACCATGATATTGCGCCTCGACTTCTTTTAACAACTCTGCTTCATCAATCTTAGCTTGCTTTTTTATTTCGTTTTCTTCTGATTTTCTTTGCTTTACCTTTTCATTATTTGCTGATGCTGCTTCATCTTTACTCGCATAAAGCGCATCGTCTATCGCCTTAGATTTTGCTGCATAATCTGACTCTATTTGCAATAATTCTGCTCTAAAATCTTTGTCATTTTGCTTAAATATCTCAAGCGCTTGTTTAAAATTTAGATTTAATGCTGCTGAAACTGATTCGGAAATTGTTGCCATTATTACAGCGATTCTTTTTCCTAGCGTTTCAAATCCCTGTGCTGCGCCTAGTGCGATTTTAGTAGTACCTGAGATTACACCTTTAATTATCTTTAAAAAATCACCACTACCACGCACATTTTCAATAAACTTTAAAAACTGCGTCGCTAGCTCTTTCATTACAGGCAATAAATCTTTACCTACATCAGCAGCGAGTAATGACACGTTATCGCCGACTGTAGACATTAAGCCGCTAAATGTTTTCGATTGCTTGATCATGCCCTCGAATGCAAAGCCGCCTTTTTGTGATAATGATGCAAATGCTTTTTCAAAAGTTTTAAAATCGACTTCGCCACGACTTACTAAATTTCGTATAGATTTTTCGGCAACGCCCATCGTCTTAGCTAGTGCTGGCCCTATTGGAATCCCTGCTTCAACGATTTGATTTAAACGCTCCCCTGTTAATTTTGATTGAGATGCAACCTGGCCGTATATTACTGCCAACTCTGAAATATCTTTACCTGATGCGCTGGAAACGTCGCCAATTTCTTGTAATTTTCCTTTTACTTCATCAATTCCAAATCCAAACGCGAGTAATTGCTGCCCTGCTTTTGCGACTGATTCAAATTGAAATGGTGTTTTAGCTGTGAAGTCTTGTAAATCTTTTACAACTCTTGTCGCCTCTGATGCACTACCCGTCAATGTTTCAAATTGAGTTGTGATCTTTTCAAACTTAGCTGCTTCACGTACTGCGCCTGCAACCGCGGCCGTTAATCCACCAAATGCAATCGCTCCGATTTTCCCTGCAGCACTTACAACAGATTTTAATTTTGCGCCTGCTTGTTCTAATCCTGTTACGCTTTTCTTAGCTGTTGACAGTTTTGCTTTTAAGTCTTTTATATCACCATCAAATTCAATAATGATTTTATCGTCGGCCATTGCGCTCCTTCAATAGACGATCTTGCGCCTCTTTTTGTGCTTTTTCTAATGCGCTTATCTGATTGTCAGACAATTCTATAGGATCAGAGTCTACAGATATACGACTCTGTTTCATTTTTTTATCATGTAGTAAGGCATCAAATTCCATTTCTAAACCTTTTCTTTTTATTATCGCACTTATAATCTGCTCAACTTGTCTAGTTGTTAGATCCCAGATTTTCTCATGAGTCCAACCGTATTCGTGAGATATTAAATCGAATATCTCAGACCAGTTTACCTTTTCTTCTTTCTTGTCACTCGTTTTTTCTTTTTTTTTACGTTTGTGTCTGTTATTTCTGGGCGACTTGCGCCTATATTTTCCAGCAATGCGTTTAATAGTGCTAATTTTTCTTCCCATCCACTTATCATTGTACGTAAAAGCTCAACGCCACCCAATTCAAGCTCTGCGCTGTCTCCATTCTCATCAATAAAAGTTACCATTTGTTTTTTAAACAGCGATTTACTTTCATTATTTAGTAATCTGTAGACGATTCTCGATATTTCTTTAATATTTACCTGTTCAAAAATCTCTGTCACTTTTTCAGCGCCGTAAGCATCATCTAACCATGCTTCATCTGATAGCGTGATCGGATTTAGTACCAATTCTTTTTTTAGTGCTTTTAATTTTAACCTAGATTCTTTTGGTTTCATTTCAAATAAGTTCATAATAAGATTTTATCCTTTTACATGTATTTGTTATAGTTAATGTTTGTACGTACAATGTTATATATGAAAAAAGAAAAAGACAAATCCAGCGAGCGCATCAATATAAGAGTTAGTTTATATGAAAAAAACTTTATTCAAGGTCTGGCCGATTTATATTCAGGGGGAAACATTTCATTGTTTATGATTTATGCGGTGTTTAATTGTGATAGAAAATTCCTGGAAGAAAATGACTTAAGAGAATCAAACAGAAGAAAAAAGAGGGGCCAATCCTTCGACCCCTCAATTGTCTGGGAGGACTAAGCCAGTTACGGCTTTATGTGTCGCATCGACATAATCCCATTGCGATTTGAATCGTAAAATGCTTGTGCCGAAATTTCAGCAACAGACCATTCGTTTTTAGTAAAACCAAAAGGTAAGCCCGTTAGTTTAGCTCTGTAAACGTCCATTTCAAACATTTCACCCGAGCCTCTTTGAGCTGCATAAATGATCATTCCAATTTCTGGTACTGTATCAGATGCGCCACCGATTACTAAATCTGTTGACTCAGTATTTGGCGGTCTAACTTCAAAGGTCGCAGTATCACCGTCAGTTAGAGCAATAGTACCAGAACCACCAGTAAACTCTAAGCCATAATCAGCAAGTGCAACTGTGGCACCAATACCAGGAATGATTACTTCACCGATTTTTAATAGATCGTTAGAATAAGTTCCTGTTGTACCTCTGTTAAAATCAATGTCAGAAGACATGTAAACACTAACAGTATCAGTACCAGAGTCAGTTACTTTTACAACATACTTACCAAATTTTAAGTCAGCGCTATTGCCTGCAGTAACTGCGATTGATGCAATACCAGTCGTTGTATTTACTGCACTAGTTCCGTACTTATTAGTAAGAGTCGTTACGCTACCAGTTGCCTCTGCAGCGTTTAGTGTAGGCGCTTTACCATAAGCAAGCTCTAATAAAAAGTTATCGTATTGCCCAACAGACAAGCTAATCTCTGCAGTCGATACTCCATTTTCAATTGCCCAAGGGAACTTTTGACTCCCTCCTGTAAGCTGAATTAATTCAGACGAAATTGCAATTGATGAAGAATCCAAAACTTTGGCGATACCGTAAAATTCGCCTGTTGTCCGGTTATAGGGCGCAACAGAGTGAATTGAAAATATGGTGCGTGGATCGCTTAATGCCATATGTTACTCCTAGTTAATAGTTTCTATGATCTCAAAAGTGAAATCAATTTTTGTATAAATAAACTTAAACTTTTCGTTATTGATGAAATTGACCCCGTTATCACCAATATATACAATTTCTTCACCACCGCGCAGAATCCCGAATTTACTTTGCGATAGAAAGTTATTGCGAATCGTTTTAGTATCTAATAATAAGTTTTTTACATCTGTATTCATATTGTAAACTGCGCGTGATAATACGACACTAATTGCGCGGTCAGTTGTCATTATATAGCTTTCAACGATAGAATCCTTATCGCTCTTTGCCCCTGATTCGAGAATGACACCCCATGAATCGGTTAGAAATTGATTTGGATTATCTTCTAAAGAATAGGGATTTTCGATCTCTTGCTTAGTTGAAAATCCAGTGTATGTAGGGATTGCGGATCTTATTGCATCGTAAACATTATCTAAAGAGGCCACCTGTTACCATCCCTTTTTCGCGCGTGTCTAGTCGTGCATTTTGGTTTAAATCAACGCTAAAGTTCTTTTTATTTAATCTTGATTCATATTCTTGTTTTGCTTTCTTTCTATCGTCGTCGTAATCATCACCCAGATTTTTAAATATAATCTCAGCAGTTTTTGATACGCATACATCTTTTAATTTTCTTCTTTCTAATAATTGCTCACCTGACTGGATGGCATTCCTGTCAATTAAATCTTCTATTAATAACCTGGATGCCAGTACGATTTCTTTCCCCCAGTCTGTTTTGCCTGTTTCGTATGCGCTGATAAAGTTAGTCTTGGAAAACAAGCTATATTCGCCAGCTAGGTCATTAGTATCGCAAAATTTTGACCCTATCCAATTAAGTTCTGTTAATGGATTTAGTGTCGCGCTAAATGTTATCTTCAACCAATATAAATCGTATACAGTTATGGATGTTAAATCAGTAACGCGTTCAGTATCGTCTTTTGCCCAATTATAACTTTTGCTAGTTGTCCATGTTATATGGCCAGAATTAAAAAGCTTATTTGATTCGTCGATTGTCTCAACTGTATCTCTCCACGCTGATCCATCCCAGTATTGAATGGTAATATTTGCTGCTTGATCGTTGGCAGTTTTAACATCGAAAAATAAAGAATTAAACGGCAATTCTGCCCCTACATATAGGGCATCTTCTGTTAAAACATAATCAATTACTGCGCTATTCGCATGGTAGTTTTCAAGCTGCGTCGAATAGTCTTTTAATAATGTATTATCTTTGTGAAAAAATCTTTTCATAATATACCTTAATTTTGCACTAATAATAATTCAAATTCAACTGATGCCTCGGATCCCGTTGAATCGTTACCAATAAAGCCTATATCTGTTTTCTCTGGAATGATTTCCATCGTTTCGTGTCTAAATGAAGTGCTGCCCGATACACCGTCGAAAACGCTTATGATTTCCATATCGGTAAATGGTGCAGTCGTTACGTCTGCCTTTTCTCTTTTGAAAAAGTATAAATTTACAACTTTATTAGAGCTAACACTCGTACCTGTCTTTAAAAGATACGCTGTATACCCTGCTGGTATTGTGTATGCCCCTATTTGTGTCGATCCAAAACCAAACCCACCTAAGCTTGGGATAATTGCCCAGTCTTGCCCTGCGCCTGATTCTCTAATTGTAATCGCTCCAATGTGACTGCCTGCTGTTTGTGTGGCATATGTGCCCGACTCTTTTACACGTGCAAATAATAATCTTTTTACACCTGATAAAGTTTCTGTACTAGCGGCCAGTCCGTTCGTTGCAATAGTGCCTGTTTGTTCTATGAAATTAGAATCTAAATATGTTATCTCTATAAGTCTAGCGCCTGTGCCGCCTACAATGTCATTCGCATCTGTCGAGATAACTTCTAGTGTTGCCGTTGTTGTTGGTGTTCTGTATAGTCCACCATTTGAGATTGGCGTAAGTGCAGCGCCGACACTGCTATTTCTACCAAAAATATGCTTAATGCTTGCACCTGGGATTAGCCCGCGTGAGACTTGGATCATATAATCGGTTACACCATCGACAATTGATACGCTCCTAGCAACATTGCCGTTAACATCGTTTACAAATGAGTTATTTTGATTTGAATTGATGTTTTCAGTTTTTGCTACCATAATTTAAAAAAAGGGGCCATTCGACCCCTGTTAACCTTTTATCTTGAATAAACTTTGAAAAGAAATTCTACCTTACCAGCAGTAATTGCTCCAACTTCAACACCCATTACAATTTTTTCAGTGTCAGCTAGTTCGACGATTTTACCAACAGTGTCAGCTTGAATCTGAGTATCAACTGCGATAGTAACCGCAGCTAAGTCTGATTTAAATTCGATTCCGCCTGCGCCTTTACCTAAATCAACAACTGCACCAGCACCGCCAGTTACAGCAGTTTTAACATCGATGTTAACCAGTTCAACTAGACAATTACTCTTTGCTTCAAGCACGTCATAATCAGCAATCGCACCACCATCATTAGCGAAGTCATACGATACACGTACCAATTGAGCTTCGTTAGAAAATGGAGAGGCGATATTTCTTTTATCTTTTAAAATTGCCATTCATTACTCCTATTTTTCAGTTACTTTTTTAGCAACTCTTTTCTTTTTTATTGTAGTGCTAGAATTAAACCAAGCGTAATGACGACTGCCCGATGCATATATTGTGATAAGTTTTATTGGTGTTCTTATCTGAGATAATAATCCCTGTAGCTCGTCTGCGCTTTCTGCCATTAAAAATTGTGCATTTAATCCGCTTAAGTTATCACCTAGCATTACTATTCCTTATTATGCGTTATAGATAATTTTGTGCAAATTATCGTGATCGTGTCCAGCTTTAGCTCCACCGATGATTTCAGCACTTAAAAAGAATCCACGACGCTTCATTGCATGCAGGTCAGAAACTTTAAATTGTACTTGATCAGCTAGCGCTAAATGAATAGCATCTTTGTGAAAAGCAACTGCAACATCTTCTGTCGCTGCTCCACCCATATCAGCAATTTTAGCAAGTAGACCGTCAGAGTTATCTTCTAAGATACCAAATCCGTAACGTCTGTTTAAAATTTGACCTGCAACAACTGGCTGCTCCCCACCAACATAGTCTTGACTAGTTAATGTTTGAGAGTTTAGTAAGTCAGCGTGATAAGAGCTATCAGCTAGACAGTACCATGCACCATCTTTGCGCCATTTCTTTTGACCTGCATACTTTCTAAGTGCAGAAACTTGAGCAGCGTTAAAGTCAGTAACAGTTCCAGCGTTGTTAGTTCCAGTAAATAGGCTATAAAGATAGTCATTTACTTTCATTTCAACGGCCTCTTTCATTGCCATTCTGATAGCTGAATTAGCATCGCCAAGCTGTGATTGTAATTGCACTAGTGAATCAAATTCAATTCCTGCTTCGAAAATCTTATCAGCAACGATAGAAATTCTTTGAGTTTGAAGTTTTTCACTTGAGTATGAATCATAATCAGCACTACCGATTGTCTTCATAGCACCTTGAGGTCTAACGATTTGTGTAACGTGTACAGTGTCAA
>Ga0224506_10003155_pt1 | contig 11002 bp, 8 predicted proteins | sample SF_Jan12_sed_USG_2_FD_169108 | JGI IMG/M metagenome (GOLD analysis project Ga0224506, IMG submission 169108) | Sediment microbial communities from San Francisco Bay, California, United States - SF_Jan12_sed_USGS_8_1 | ecosystem: Environmental > Aquatic > Marine > Sediment | place: USA...
GGTTGCCTGGCCACCAAAAGCCTTAATAACTTCAAAAGTTATATATCCATTATCCAGGCCATCACATGGATGATATCTTGTAACATTTACTTCTAAAGATCCATCTTTATATACACTCGTTTGAGCAAATACATTAATAGAAATAAAAAAATAAAAAAATAAAAAGCCAAATAGCCACGCAATCCTCTTTATCCCCATATTAAAAAATAACGTTCTCTTTTGTTCCACGCTAATTCACTTTAAATTTCACTGTTCGTTTACAACCTATTGAATCATAAACTGTACAAAGATAATCTCCCATTAACAACCCTGTAACCTTATTACTCTTCAAATCGTATGAAACTATATCACCCTTAGCCGTATGAAAAAAATATCTAAAAGGCTCCACACCATTTTCCACCTTCACTTCAACCGAAACCACATTTTCTTTTGTGGTAATGACAGTTTTTAACTTCATGGAATCACAGTCATTGACATAGGTAGCCCCGCCACATAGAATAAACACGAACGAAAAAATGAATAAAATTTTAGGCATGATGTTTAATGTATTTTACTCCTTAATAAGTTTAAAAAATAACAGGTAACCAGTTATCAAACACTCAGTTGTTGCCAATCCTATAAAAGTGCTTCAAAATTGCCTCAAATCAAAGTAATTGCCACATAAAAAACTAAAAAATTCCTATCCAGGTAAGGTTTATTAAAAAATTAAGCTTTTTTCAGGTTCAATATTTCCTGTTAATAATTTCACTCAGCACCACGGCTTTTGCAGCATTATCCGGAGAGGAAAGCAACTTCCGGACTTCTAAAGCCAGGGCATTATCCTCTTTTTCTTCTTCATAACGCTTAAAATGACCGAACACCGGAGAAGACGTTTCTTCCTCCGTATTTTCGGCCTGCCTTACGGATGCTTCAAACACTTTGGCAATTTCCTCATCGTCGGGCGTTTCAGTTTCCAATGCGTACTCCCGTTGCTCTTCTTGGTCGAAAGTGGTCTTATGTTCCGGTTTTTCAACATTTCCGCTGGTTCTTCGCTGAAATTCTTCCAGCAGGTCTTCAAAAGTGGCCGAAGGGGTCACTTCACGCTCGTCTTCCTCTTTACGCTCCTGTTGTTGCATTTTTTTTCGTTTGCCCAACAGTTTACTCAAAAGGCCAAAGGCAATAATTGCTATATATACTAATATTTTATAGTCGTCCATCTGATAGCAAATATATCAAATTAAATTATAAATTTGCTGAATTTCCTAAAAATATGGATCAGAAGGCATATGCAGCTTGATAAACTCGAACTCAAAGGATTCAAAAGTTTTGGCGACAAAGTGACCATTCATTTCAATGAAGGCATCACGGGAATAGTAGGGCCCAACGGCTGTGGCAAGTCGAATGTAGTGGATGCCATCCGCTGGGTACTCGGTGAGCAGAAGTCCAGAATGCTCCGCTCAGATAAAATGGAGAACGTGATCTTCAATGGCACCAAAAAGCGGAAACCCACTCAAATGGCCGAGGTATCACTCACCTTCCAGAATACCAAAAACCTTTTGCCTACAGAATATACGGAGGTGACTATCACACGGCGATATTTCCGGTCGGGCGATAGCGAATACCTGCTCAATGGCATCAACTGCCGCCTTAAAGACATCACCAATTTATTTCTTGATACGGGCATCACATCCAACAGCTATGCGATCATTGAGCTTAAAATGGTAGATGACCTGCTCAACGATAAAGACAACTCACGTCGTTTGCTGTTTGAAGAGGCTGCGGGTATTTCAAAATTCAAATCCCGTAAAAAGGAGACTTTACGCAAACTGGAAAATACAGATACTGATCTGGACAGGGTCGAAGACTTGTTGTTTGAAATTGACAAAAATATGCGTTCGCTGGAAAGGCAGGCCAGGCAAACGCAACGCTATTATAAGCTAAAGGAGGAGTATAAAGAACTCAGCATTATCCTGGCCCGTACATTAATAAAAAAACACAACACGGCCTTTGAGGGGATCAAATCACAAATAGAGGAGCAACAGGACAAAAAGATAAGCCTTAACCGGCAGCTCAGTGAAAAGGATGCCACCCTAGAAAAGGCAAGGGCTGAGCTTATAAGCAAAGAAAAGCTACTCTCCTCCCGGCAAAAAACGCTCAATACGCATGTTGGGAAAACAAGGCAGTATGAGAGTGAAAAGAAGATAAAAAACGAAAGGCTCCGCTTTTTAAATGACAAGGCCGACAACCTCCGCGAACAGATTGATCTCGATAAAAAAAGTAGTGAACGGGCCCTTTTCAGCATAAAAGGCCTGACTACAGAAAAAGATACGGCCATCAAACGCATGAACGAAACCGTAGTAAAACGGGACGAACTCAAAAATGAATATGAGCAGCAAAAAGACCTGACACAACACCTGAAAGAGGAAGTGGATATCCTGCGAAAAATACATCGCAACCAGCAAGAGGAATCTTTTCAGGTGAAGAAAGACCTGGAGATCAAAGAGATACAACTTTCTTCGCTGAAGCAGGAACTGGAACACACCAGCACTGATAAGGATGAGCGGAAGGCCAATTTACAGGTGTTTGAAGAAAAAACGGTGACCCTCGGCGAAGAAGTTGAGGCCATGAACAAACAACTGCAAAAGCTCAAAGCAGAAGATCAGGAGACCAACAGGCGTATTGAGAATACGGAAAAAACGGTGGAGATGGTCAGGGAAGAGCTCACACAAAGCCGCCGTAAACTCGATGCCCGCCAAAATGAATACAACCTGACAAAATCGCTGGTAGAAAACCTGGAAGGCTTTCCCGAAGCCATTAAATTTTTAAGTAAGAAGGCCGGCTGGAATAAAAAAGCGCCCCTGCTATCGGACATTATCACCTGTGCCGAGGAATACCGGGTGACAATAGAAAATTACCTGGAGCCATACCTTAATTATTATATCGTAGAAAAAGAAAGTGATGCCTACCAGGCCATTGACATTCTGAGTGATGCTGCCAAAGGAAAAGCCCATTTCTTTATACTCGATTCGTTCAGTGATTTCCATCCTGCTAAAAGCAATATTTTTGATAACGCTTTCCCGGCTACTGAAATCATAGAATACGACAGTAAATACAGGAAATTGATGTCTTTTCTGCTCGACAATGTCTATGTGATGGAAAGCGGGGACATCCGGGAAATGGCCAATACACTAGATGTCGTTTTTATTACCAGAAGTGGCAAATACACAAAAAGAAAATTTAGTATTTCAGGGGGGTCGGTAGGTTTGTTTGAAGGGAAAAAAATAGGCCGGGCCAAAAACCTCGACAAGCTGAGTAAGGAGATCAAACTGCTGGAGAAAAAAATTGGCGAAATTGAACTGAGTCTGACCGAAAATCAGACGCTTCTCACGCAACTCAAGCAAAGTGTTAAAACGGCACAAATTGAGGATTTACAAATAGAGCTGAACCATACGAATGAGCAATATGTGTCGATCAAGACCAAAAAGGAGCAGTTTTATGAAATGATCAGCCAGAGTGACCTGAAACGGGAAGACATTGTTGAAAAAATAGGAAGCCTGACAGAGCGTATTGAGGAATTGCGGCCACGGGCTGACACCGACCACCAGGAATTGCAGGACAGCGAAGAAAAGCTCCACCAGAAGGAGTCTGACCTGAACCTGCAAAACCAGCTCATGTCACAAAAATCGACGGCCTTTAACGACCAAAACATCCTGTTCCACCAGCAGGAAAACAGGGTAAACAGCCTTGAACAGGAACTCTCTTTCAAAACGGACAGCTACGACGGCAGTCTGGAGCGGATAAAAAAGAATCAGGAGGCCCTTACCATTAACGACAGCGAAATCAGGCAAATGCTCGAAAAATCGGAAGTGAGTGATCAGGAGATCCTGACGATGTACGACGAGAAAGAGCAAATCGAGGCCGGGCTGAATGAAGCTGAGAAAGATTATTATGCCGCCCGGGGAGATATTGACGAAGTGGAAAAGTCACAGCGTGAACTGCGCCAACAACGGGAAAGTGTAGATGAACTGATCATGCAGCTTCAGAACTCGCTCAATGAGATTAAACTGGAACTCACCGCCGTGAAGGAAAGGCTTTCTGTTGAATTTGATATCGATGCCGATCAACTTAAGTTGGCCGAAGATGAAAAAGCAGAAGCGGAAAAAAAGACTGATCTCACTGATGCGGAACTTCGCGAAGCAATTGACAGCATCAAGAAAAAGCTGGACAACATCGGCCCCATCAATCCCATGGCCATGGAAGCTTATGAAGAAATAAAGGAACGAAATGACTTCATCACTGCTCAGCGTGAAGACCTGGTGAAAGCCAAAGTCTCCTTACTCTCTACCATTGATGAAATAGACAAAGTAGCCAAGACCACCTTCCTGGAGGCTTTCTACCGCATTGAGGAGAACTTCATCCAGGTGTTTCGATCACTGTTTACCCAGGAAGACGACTGTGACCTCACCCTCTCTGACCCCGACAATCCGCTGGAGTCATCCATCGAGATTATTGCTAAGCCCAAGGGTAAAAAACCCCTTACCATCAATCAGCTTTCAGGTGGGGAAAAGACGCTGACGGCCACTTCACTGCTCTTCGCCATTTACCTGCTTAAACCTGCCCCCTTCTGTATCTTCGATGAAGTGGATGCACCACTTGATGATGCAAACATTGACAAGTTTAATAATATCATCCGGGCCTTTTCCAAAGACAGTCAGTTTATCATCGTTACACATAACAAGCGTACGATGATCAGCACAGACATTATCTATGGCGTGACGATGGTTGAACAGGGAGTATCGAGGGTGGTGCCTGTTGATTTGCGGGAATTGGCTTGAGGGGGTATTGGGTATTAGATATTAGATATTAGATATTAGATATTAGATATTAGATATTAGATGTGGGATGTGGGATGTGGTTTAGTTGTGGTTTAGTTGTGGTTTAGTTGTGGTTCGGTTTATAAGACCCTTCACTTCGGAAAGGGTACCGTAATTCACCGGAGGGTGATTTTTTTCAGTGTTTACCGATAAAATTATCGAGGATGATGGCCGAAGATACGGCCACATTAAGTGATTCGGCACCACCAATACGCGGTATGGTGATACGTTGGGAAATGACCTCATCCAATGATGAAGGTAAGCCATGTGACTCACTGCCGAGTAAAACCACCCCTGCCCTATCCGGATTAACCTCATATACGCTCATACCATGCATATCGGCCCCATAAACCGGCCTGTCCAGGTGATGTAAAAAAGGCAATAACGGGGTAGTGAAATATTGAATCCTGGTGAATGAACCCATACTGGCCTGAACAGCCCTGGGATTGTAATAATCTACACATTCAGGTGAGGCCACAACATTCTTTATGCCGTACCAGTCGGCCGTTCGCAGTATAGTGCCCAGGTTGCCAGGGTCTTTAATATCGCACAAAGCCAGCACCCATTCTTCCTTATTGATTGGAGTCACTATGTCATTTTCCATTTGTTTGACAATCGCAATGGCCGAATTGTTATTTTTCAAACTACCCCATGAGGAGAGTTCCTTTTCTGTAGCCCGGAAGGTATCTTCATTGCTCACCAGTCCATTGTTTTCTTCAATAAATGCTGAAGTTGCAATGATTTTTACGATTTTATAATCCGAATGAGCGACTTCCAGAATACTTTTTTTACCTTCCACCAAAAATAACTTTTCCTGCATTCTATATTTTTTTATTTGCAGGGATTTGATAAGTTTTACCACAGATTTTGGTACCATTACTACATTGAAAAGTCCAGGCCGCAAGTTAAGCTTTTTATTACCTGTCATCATCATCTTTATGTCAGGATGTTCAGGTTATAAACACCTAAAAGACGGTGAAAAACTCTTGTACAATCAAAAAGTACAAGGGAATAACCATTTTGATCAATATGAACTCAGGGAGTTGTTTCTACAAAAAGAGAACCTGAGGTTTCCTCCATATGCACTGATCTATCAAAAAGGGCTGAAACATTTTGATACAGCCCGGTTTGAAAACCGGAAAAGACAGGTTACACAGCAGTATGACCAAAAGATCGAAGAAGCTTCTCGCGAAAAAAAAATCAACAAACTGACTGCACGTCGAAACAAAAAGGTCCAAAAATCAGACGAAAAATTAAGGGAGGGGAACAATTTCATGCAATGGGGAGAGCCCCTTGCGGTTTATGATCCCAATGCCATTGAGCAAACAGCCAGAAACATCCAACAATACACGTTCAACCGTGGTTATTTTAAAGCAAAGGTAAATGCGACAACAACTTTTTCCGGACGAGGAAAAAAAGCTGGAAAAAAAGCGCTGGTTTTGTATACACTCGAAGAAGGCCGTCCTTACTGGATAGACACGGTATTTTATTCCATTTCTGACAGCACAATACATGGAATCCTGTTAAAGAACGAAGGGACATCTTTCATAAAAAAAGATATCGTATTCAGGCAAAGAAACCTCACCTCAGAACGGGAACGCATAGAGTTCCTCATGAAGGATCATGGTTTCTATAATTTCAGCCGGCAGTTTGTGACCTTTGCCATGGATACGAGTTGGTCTGACGGTTATAAAATAGCCCTACAGATGAGTATCAGCAATCCATCCAGCGGTAGTCACAAACAATACGTTATTGATTCAGTCAATTTTATTATCAATCCCAGTTACAAGCCCGTTCGACCAACACCCACAGTCAGCGCTGAGCAAAATGGTATTGTCTATACTTTTTACGAAAATATTTTCAGTCACCGGATGCTGGAGCAGCGGGTGTTTATAAGCAGTGATAGTCTGTATAGCCGATCAGAGACCCTGGCTACTCAACGGCAACTTGCCAATCTGGATAATTTCAGGTTTATCAATGTAAACTACGACTCTTCGGGTGGCCGGTTCATTGCCAACATATTTACCAGTCCGCTTGACCGTTATCAATGGTCGCATGAATTGGGGGTAAATGTGACCCAGGGATTTCCCGGACCTTTCTATAACCTGTCTTTTAAGAAACGAAATATTTTCAGAGGGCTTGAGAATTTTGAGATAAATGGCCGATTTGGCATAGAGGGTGTAGCCACTCCCGGCGATGTGAGTCAGGTGTACCGAAGCAGGGAATATGCCCTCAATGCCAGCCTCATCGTCCCCAATTTCGTATTACCGATAGGCAGTAACGTAAAAAACCGCCTGGGGATGAACAACCCTAAAACACGATTTATGGTCGGGATCATTGACACTGACCGGTTTGATTATCGCCGGACAAACTTCAATCTTTCTGACATATACACCTGGCAAGCCCGGAACAATGCACTCTTCAGGGCGTCCCTCCTTGATGTAAGTGTCATCAATACCCGTAACATCTCCCCTACCTTCAGGGAAACACTGGAAAAGCTCAACAGCCGGCTGATCAATTCCTTCAAACCCTCTTTTGTGAGTAACGTTTCTTTCTCTGCACAAAAAACCACTCTTGAGGATATAGAAAATCCGTCCTCCGGTTCCCGGTTTATTCGTCTTCTGGCTGAAAGTGGTGGTTCGGTTCTCAATCTATTCGGCACAGACTACCTGACAAGCCAGGGACTGGAATATTTTAAGTACTACCGGCTTGATTTTGACTACCGGCGGAATCACCGACTCACTTCTTTTTCTTCCTATGCATACCGTATTAACACCGGCATGGCCTTTCCCTACGGAAGTAATAAATCATTACCCTATGAAAAATATTTCTTTGCCGGCGGAAGTAACGGCATCAGGGCATGGCGGCCGCGACGCTTAGGACCCGGAAGTTTTACGCCTATTGATCCCGAAACAGGCCAGGTAAGTTATGACCTTGAAGAACAAGGCGAAATCCTGATTCAGGCCAGCCTGGAATACAGGCGCCACCTCATCGGTTTTGTCGATTACGCCCTATTCATTGACATCGGCAATATATGGACTATAAATGATGATCCCAGCAGGGCTGATGGAGCTTTTCATCCGCTTTCTTTCTTTAAGGAAATCGCTGTTGGTACCGGCCTTGGGTTGCGGTTTGATTTTAGTTTTCTCATCATGCGTCTGGACACCGGCATGAAAACTTATGACCCTGCCCGTGAACCAGGAAACCGGTTTATCCTGTCGCCGGGATTCACTAATGCCCCCTTTGATGATCCCCGTAAAGCAGAAATGCTGGTCTTTAATATTGGAATAGGATACCCGTTTTGATGTGGATGGTGTCGCGGGAGGGTGTATGGGTATATGGGTGTATGAGTATATGAGTATATGAGTGTATGGGTGTATGGGTATATGAGTATCCCGCAGTGGCGGGAGGGTATATGGGTATATGAGTATATGGGTATATGGGTATATGGGTATATGGGTATCCCGCAGTGGCGGGAGGTTAATGGATAAAATAATCTCCAGATCCAACGATTTTTGTAACTTTGTATTCCATGCAAGAAAAAATAAAAATACTGGTTTCGGCTGAGATTCCCGAAAAAGGTATTGAGATGCTTAAAGATGAAGGTTTTGTCGTCACGGTACTGAGTAGTGAAAAACGAACCACACAGGAAGATCTCATTGCTCACACGCAGGATCATCAGGTGTTGTTGAGCTTATCCTCTGATAAGCTGGACAGCCATTTCATCAATGCCTGTAGTCACCTGAAGATGATCTCCCAGCTTTCCGTAGGTTATGACAACATCGACCTGGATACTGCCACACGCCTGAAAATACCCGTAGGAAATGCCCCCGATGCCATGACCGAAGCCACCGCTGATGTGGCCTTCGGCCTGATGATCAACGTGGCGCGTAAAATGTTTTATATGCATAAACGGATTATTGCCGGAAACTGGGGGCATTTCCAACCGAAAGCCAATCTGGGCATTGAGTTAAAAAATAAGACACTGGGCATCATGGGACTGGGCAGGATAGGCACAGCCATGGCCGAACGTTGCGTGGGAGCCTATAAAATGCAGGTCATCTACCACAACCGAACCAGAAATGACGCTGCTGAAAATAACCTGAATGCCCGGTTAGTCTCTTTTGAAGAGCTCCTTGCGCAGAGTGATGTCCTCTCCGTCCATTGCACCCTCAATCCTTGCACAAAAGAAATCTTCAATCAGCAAGCTTTTCAAAAGATGAAAAAAAGCGCCATTTTTATCAACACTTCACGGGGCACGGTGCATCATGAAAAGGACCTGGAAGAAGCCCTGAAAAACGGCGACATTCTGGGTGCCGGGCTGGACGTGACTAATCCGGAACCTATGCAGAAAGACAACCCCTTGCTATCCATGGCTAATGTTGCAATACTTCCGCATATCGGATCGGCCACTATCGAAGCCCGGACGGAGATGTCAAGGCTTGCGGCCATTAATATAATTGAATACTTCCGTGGAAATAAAATACCCCACCTGTTGAATAAGGAGGTGATGGTGGGGATGTGAGTTTCCTATCGGGGTGGTTTTTGTATTTTCATATTACCACAAAAAAACTCTTCAATTTGGAATGGCGGGAAAAGTAATATTTCTACCGCGAAAAAACCATTTTACTACGTTGGTGTTTATTAAAAAATGATGTTTACTTTGCACAACTGAAAAAGCGGAATAAACCAAAACCTGATTTCAAAGGAAAGAATATGTCGTGAAATTTACTGATATTTTACCTACTGGCACACTAATAAATCTCTTCACAACATATGACAATCATCATTTAGTTGCCGGTGAAAGTTTCAGACTTTTACGCGTCATTATATTAAACCAGAATGCATAAAGAATATGAATGAATTTGCCCAACAAACAATTGAATTTATCAGTCAACCCTGGCCATGGTGGATGGGGGGAGTAGTCATTGGCCTGACACTGTTCCTGCTCTTTTTCTTCGATAAGGAGTTTGGTTTGTCTGCCAATTTAAGGACGATGTGCGCCGCTGATGGCGCCGGTGATTATGTCGATTTTTTTAAATTCGACTGGAGTAAGCAAGGCTGGAACTTGATGGTTGCTTTTGGGGCAACATTCGGTGGATATATGGCAGCCAATTACTTTGGTGGAGATGATAAGGCCCATGTATCTCCAACAACCATTGAACTGCTCAATGAAATAGCCGGTGAGGAAATATTTGCCATGGACAATTTACCACCCATCGTACCCGGCACCACGGTTGTCCAACAGAATATACACCCTTTCTGGGACATTTACTCCTGGCAATCGCTGTTTACTGTCCGTGGATTTATCATTATAATAATAGGGGGCTTTATGATCGGTTTTGGTGCCCGCTATGCCGGAGGATGCACCTCGGGGCATGCCATTTCGGGTTTGGCCGACCTCCAGGTTCCCTCCCTGGTAGCGGTATCCGGATTTTTTATAGGCGGCCTCATTATGACCTGGCTGTTCCTCCCATCCATCTTACGCATCGCCTTTTAGTCAACATCAATTTTAAATCACCATGAAAGTTTTTAAATATATATTAGTAGGATTTGTTTTTGGGTTCGGCATGTGGAAACTGGAAGCTGTTTCCACCTTTCGGATCATTGAAATGTTTCACTTTCAATCCTTTCACATGTTCGGTATTATTATGAGTGGCGTGAGCATAGGGTTGATCATCACCCGATTATTCAAAACGGGTAAACTGAAAACGGTAAAAGGGAAAGAACATAAGTTTAGTGACAAGGATCATTCATGGCCCCGATACATTCTGGGTGGATTGATCTTCGGAATGGGTTGGGCACTGACAGGGGTTTGTTCCGGGATGATGTTCCTGTTGCTCGGATCGGGTTATACTGTTTTTGCTGTTTTCCTGGGGGCCGCTTTACTGGGCACATATGCCTATGGCTATTTCCGTAAATGGTTGCCTCACTGATGGGTGAGTGCTCCTTATCCTGAATTATGAACCCTGTGATCATTATGAGGGCTGTGATTTTTAAAATGATTAAATTCCTCTTTCCTCTTTTTTCACCTTCACCCTACTGTTGTTGCCCTCCCCTGTGATGGAAATATAATATTCGGTTTCCATGCTGATCGGTTCTCCCGCCTTTTACATCCTGTATTTTGGTGTGCTGGCTTTATCCCGGTT
>Ga0224506_10003157_pt1 | contig 10996 bp, 10 predicted proteins | sample SF_Jan12_sed_USG_2_FD_169108 | JGI IMG/M metagenome (GOLD analysis project Ga0224506, IMG submission 169108) | Sediment microbial communities from San Francisco Bay, California, United States - SF_Jan12_sed_USGS_8_1 | ecosystem: Environmental > Aquatic > Marine > Sediment | place: USA...
ATTGCCCTTATCCTTATTGTTGATATTTTGTATATATTTCCGTTAAGAAAATATGAAAGTTACGATGATTTGATGCAAATAGAAGGTATTTTGGAAAGTGGCCGGATTCCGAAATGGATACCAAAATCTGCAACAGACATAAAAGAAAGTCACGGTTTTGATAATGGCGATGGTTGGTTAGCACCGTAGGTACGATTAGCGCAGCGTAATCGTACGCATGAATATATAGCACGGTAGGTTGGGCTGCAAAGCCCAACAAAAATGATTGAATTGAAACGAGAAAATAATGTTGGGGTTCGTTAACTCACCGCCAACCTACGGTAATGATCTACTTTTTGATGGATTCAGCACCGTAGGTACGATTAGCGCAGCGTAATCGTACGCATGAATTACGGCAAGGCTCTACTTTTTGATGGATGCTGGCCTATACCAGAAATAAGGTAAATCACCAATCTATGGTATATTATTCGAAAAGTAATCAATGAGGATTTAGAAAATAATATGCAAATTCCATTTTTGCCATTCTGGCATCCCAAAACCAAATCTTGCGAGCGTTGTGGTTTTTACTTTGAAGAAAAAAAAGAAGAATGTCCACGATGCAAAGGACTTGACGAAAAACAGATTGAAGCATTGCTCACAGAAGAAAGTGAAATAGCAGAAGCCAATTCGAATCTGGGCTGGTTGTTTATCTTTTTTGCAGCTTTAATTGCATTGTTGTTGCTGAGTTATTAAAAGCCGTATTACGACACCGTCATAATTTATTTGAATTCAGTCACTGGCATATCGGCAATAGGTTTGGGTTCTTTGAAAATAGTAATGGAAAACAACACCAGTGCTGCGGATAACCACAATGTGGCTGCAGCACTAATCATGGAAATAACACCGCCAATTAATGCAATTAACAGATTGGAAAAGTAAAAAATGGTAATTTGCAATCCCATCATTTTCCCTTCACCCAGCTGGCCGAAATTTTGAGAAAGCATGGCTGTGAAAGTAACGTTTATGACTGGAATGGTTGCGCCTGCCAGTAACAGTGAAACAAACACCCATGGTTCATCAAGAAAGGTAGTGATGGCAATGGCGCTGGCCAAAAGAATATGACCACTCAAAACAGTATTTTTATCACCCAGAACATTGGCAATTTTTCCCGCAAACCAGATGCTGATGATCAGCATGCCACTGGTGAGAAGCAGCGTTGTCCAGGCAATATCAAGACTGTTAAACAGCAGTACTTCAACTAACCATAAAGGATAAAACTCATAAAAAGCGTTGGTACCCAGGCTATAGATAAAATAGTAAAGAAAAAACACCTTCAGAGCCGGAATTTTGAGGAATTTTATGGAGTGATTGGCGCGAATTTCCTGAAAAAAAGGCAAGATTGAGGTTTTTTGTGGTGGTTGACTGGGCAACACAAATAACACCATAAACAGTGACAACAAAACAGCCAGAGAACTGGCATAAAAAGCAAAATCAACGCCAAAGGGCATCAAATAACCGCCCGCCAGGGGACCTATCATCCAGCCTGCATAAATGGTGGAAAATAACAGTGCAATGGCACGTTTACGGTCTATGTGTGGATGAAGTTCTGTGGCGATGGCTCTGGCAATGGAAACATTGCCCTCACAAAATCCGGTAACCATCCGGGTGATAATAAACCAGACAAAAGAACTGTAATGGATCGCAAGGCCTGTCAGGATATATCCGACAACACTGGCAATCAGGGTAATGACCAAAATCGGTTTACGACCGTAACGATCCGAAAGAGAACCAATAATGTTACTGCCAATCAACAGCCCAAATGGATAGGCCGCAAGGGATATACCTAATAGAATTTTGGGATCCAAGCCCATGAAATGAATCAGCGGGTCGTCCACACCACTCATGAAATAAGGTGATAAAATGGGATAAGGCAGCGCAATACCTGCTGAGCCAAGAAAAGAAACCAACATAATGGTTAAAAGAACCAGTTTGGGATGGGTGTAACGAGGCATTGTTTACAATCTATAGGACGAAAGCAAAAAGTATATCTGGCAAGTTAATAGAGTCAAGCGAATTGAATAGTGAGTACAAATTTAATGATCAGAAATGAGGCAGAGCAGTTCAAAATAACTTAAAATCCACGGAAAAGCTTGAAATGAAAGGATTTGTGATGAATTTAACTATCAATGCAAAAATTTCAGGGTAAGAAACTTATTTTTATATAAAAAAGCAGGTACTAATGTTCAAAAAACAGTATAATCCTGTCTCATTTTTTGCAAAATAATCTATGCTTAACAATTAATAGTAAAGTTCAACTGTCAGAATGGTATCTGAAATAACATTTTTACACTCCGTTTTTAAGATCTAGAGGATAGTGGTGTGAAGCCAACAGAAATAAAGAACCCTGAGTATTTTCACAAGGTAGTCGATTGTCAATATGCTTGTCCGGCTCATACGCCGGTTCCGGAATACATCCGTTTGATTGCAGCAGGTCGGTATGATGACGCCTATATGCTGAATTGGGAGTCCAATGTTTTTCCTGGCGTTTTGGGAAGAGTTTGTGACAGACCTTGCGAGCCAGCTTGTCGCCGTGGCCGAGTCGAAGAAGAACCTGTGGCAATTTGCCGTCTGAAGCGTGTCGCAGCAGACAACAAGTCAGATATAAAAGACAGATTACCGGGCATTGCTGAAAAAAATGGCAAAAAGATTGCGCTTGTTGGCGCAGGCCCAGCATCATTAACAGTAGCCAGAGGGCTTGCTCCTTTAGGCTATGAAGTAGAGCTGTATGATGAGCAGGAATTGGGCGGCGGTTTTATGCGTAGCCAGATCCCTTCTTTCAGGTTACCGGAAACAGTGCTCAATGAAGAAGTGGGTTACATTCTGGATATGGGTGTAACAGCTCATTTCAAACATTATGTCGACAGTTTAAAGAGTTTACTTGAAAAAGATTACGACGCCATTTTTGTCGGTTCAGGTGCGCCTAATGGTAGAGACTTACCTAAGGTACAGGGCAGACAAGAAGGCGAAAAAAATATCCATATAGGTATCAATTGGCTTGAAAGTGTTGCTTTTGGCCATGTTAAATCAATAGCTAAAAAAGTTTTGGTTTTGGGTGGTGGTAATACGGCTATGGATTGTTGTCGTACAGCGCGTAGATTGGGTGGTGAAGACGTTAAAATAGTTGTAAGAAGTCCGCAGGCAGATATGAAAGCGTCTCCCTGGGAAATTGAAGATGCAATGGCAGAAGATATTCCAATTTATGAAAATCATGTGCCACATGAGTTTGTTATTGAAAATGGCAAACTGGTCGGTATGAAGTTTGAGAAGGTCAGAGCGGAATATGACGAAAATGGTAAAAGAAGCCTGATCCCCACTGGTGAAGATCTGGTTTATATGGAAGCTGATGAAGTTTTAATTGCTATTGGTCAGGATAACGCTTTTCCATGGATTGAAAGAGATATTGGTCTTGAATTTGGAAAATGGGACATGCCAGTTGTAGATGAGGAGACTTTCCAGTCAACCAATGAAAAAGTATTTTTTGGTGGTGATGCGGCTTTTGGACCATCAAATATCATCACGGCTGTAGCTCATGGTCATCAGGCAGCAATTTCAATTCATAAATTCTGCATGGGTGAGACAATAACTGACAGACCTGAGCCTGGCGTAACCCTGATTAGTCAAAAAATGGGTTTCCATGAGTGGACTTACGATAATGAAATCGACCATGATAAACGCCATTTGGTACCACATGTTGAAAAAGAGCTGGCGATAAAGAATTTGAAGCTGGAAGTAGAAAAAGGCTTTGATCAGGATTTGGGTTACCAGGAAGCTATGCGTTGTTTGAACTGTGATGTTCAAACCGTATTTACTGATAACCTGTGTATCGAATGTGATGCCTGTACCGATGTTTGCCCAACCAAATGTATTAACTTTACCGAGAATGGTGAAGAAGAGGATTTGAGAACAAGGTTGGTTGCACCATCTAATAACCTGGCTCAGGATTTGTATGTGTCAGGTGACTTGAAAACAGGGCGAGTAATGGTAAAAGATGAAAATGTCTGTCTGCATTGTGGCTTGTGCGCTGAAAGATGCCCAACTGCAGCATGGGATATGAAAAAATTCTTATATTCAGTGACTAAGGCAGGAAAATAATGAGTATAGAAGCTATTAATGATTTTGTAATACGTTTCGCAAATGTCAACGGAACAGGATCTGCCAGTGCCAACAATATGTTTGCCAAAGCAGTATTCAGAATGGGCGTACCTGTCAGTCCAAAAAATATATTTCCATCTAATATCCAGGGGCTTCCAACCTGGTTTGAAGTAAGAGTTACCGAAAAAGGTTATCTGGGAAGCCGTGGTGATGTCGATTTTGTGGTGGCAATTAATGGTCAAACACTTCGTCAGGATTATGATAGCCTGATGCCAGGTGGTTATTTCCTTTATGATTCAACAAAGTCATTGCCAAGAGATTTTAACAGAAAAGATATTAGCGAAATTGGTATTCCGCTAACTCAAATGTGTATTGATAATTATTCTGATCCAAGACAAAGACAGTTGTTCAAAAATATTATTTATGTTGGTTCGCTGGCCTATTTGTTTGATATGGAATTTGAAGTGCTGACTGGCATGGTAAAAGATCAGTTTGCCAAGAAAGAGAAGTTAATTGCGCCGAATATTGGAGCGCTGGAATTGGGTTACAACTATGCCAAAGAACATTTTGATGATGTTTGCGGTTTGAGAGTTCAAAGAAGAGACAATGTTGGCAATGCCATTATGATTGATGGTAACAGTGCTTCCGGTCTTGGTGCTATTTATGGTGGAGCAACAGTCTGTGGCTGGTATCCGATAACACCTTCTACTTCAGTTGTTGAAGCCTTTGAAAAGTACGCTAAAAAATATCGTGTAGAAAAAGAAACCGGACAAAATAAATTTGCAATTGTACAAGCCGAAGATGAATTGGCCGCAATCGGTATGGCAATAGGTGCCAACTGGAATGGCGCGAGAGCGTTTACGGCAACTTCCGGTCCGGGATTATCCTTAATGAGTGAGTTTTTAGGTCTGGCTTATTTTGCGGAAATACCTGTTGTTTTAATTGACGTTCAACGTAGCGGGCCAAGTACGGGTATGCCCACAAGAACTCAACAATCAGATATGATTTCGGCTGCTTATGCATCTCATGGTGATACCAAACACGTTTTACTAATTCCTTGTGATCCGGCTGAATGTTTTGAAATGACCGCAAGAGCATTTGATGTGGCAGACAGATTACAGACACCAGTTATTGTTATGTCAGATTTGGATTTAGGCATGAATGATCATATGAGTCGTCCATTTGAATGGGATGACAATCGTAATTATGACCGAGGAAAAGTGCTTACTGCAGAGGATCTTGATGGGTTGGCTGAAAGATGGGGACGTTATAAAGATGTTGATGGCGATGGCATTGGTTACAGAACTTATCCTGGCACACATCCAACCAAAGGTTCTTATTTTACTCGCGGCTCTTCCCATGATGAATACGCAGCTTATACAGAAGACAGCAGTGTATATGAAGAAAATATGGAAAGACTGGTTAAGAAATGGGAAACAGCTAAAGATGTTGCGCCACATCCTCAAATCAAATACAGAGATAAAAAATCGAAAATTGCAGCGATTTTCTATGGAACCAGCGCACAAGCCAGTTATGAAGCACTGGATGGTCTTGAAGAGGAAGGCATTGTGCTCAATACATGCAGAATTAAATCTTTTCCTTTCCATCCGGATATTGGTGAGTTCATTAAAGAACACGATACAATTTTTGTAATTGAACAAAATCGTGATGCGCAAATGAGAACATTGTTAATCAATGAGTTTAATATTGGAACAGAAAGATTACGTTCAATTTTGAATATTGATGGTATGCCCATCAGAGCCAGAAGAATTAAACGTAAAATTGAAAGAATGCTTAATGGTGAAAATGTGAGTCCATTTACAACAGCAAAAAGCGGCACAGAGGTGGAAGCATGAGTTATTTAAAATCAAGTTTTAGACATCCTGAATCACCCAAAAACAAGTTAGGATATACTGAAGCCAATTATGAAGGTGCTCTATCAACGCTTTGCGCGGGTTGTGGACATGATTCAATCAGTAACTCTATTATTAATGCATGTTTTGAATTATCACTGGAGCCCCACAAGATAGCCAAGATGTCTGGTATTGGATGTTCATCCAAAACACCAGCCTATTTTTTGTCTAAATCACACGGTTTTAACTCTGTGCATGGACGTATGCCGTCAGTGACAACTGGTGCAAACATGGCAAACAGAGATCTGACCTACATCGGTATTTCTGGCGACGGTGATACTGCTTCAATTGGTATGGGGCAGTTTATGCATTTGGTAAGACGTAACATCAACATGGTTTATATTTGTATGAACAATGGTGTTTATGGCTTGACCAAAGGACAGGATTCAGCTACTTCCGATCTTGGCAGCACCAGTAAAAAAGGTGTGCCGAATATGTACGAACCGATGGATCTTTGCGAGTTGGCTATTTCATTGGGTTCAGGCTATGTGGCCAGAAGTTTTTCAGGTGACAAATCACAATTGGTACCATTAATAAAAGGTGCAATTAAACACAATGGATTTGCTTTGATCGACTGTATATCTCCATGTGTGACTTTTAATAATACGCCAAAATCAACCAAAAGCTATGAGTGGATCCGAGACCATAAAGAGGCAACCGGTACTTTCGATCTGGTGCCACAAGAAGTAGAGATCAAGGTTAAAAATCCTGATGAAGTGAATGAAACTATACAGTTGCATGATGGTTCATTTATAAATCTTTATCGTCAACCTGAAGGTTTGGATATCAGATGTCGAGAGTCAGTACTATCGGCACTGGAGGACTCCAAAACTCAAGGTAAGGTTTTAACAGGATTATTACACCTTAATCCTGATTCCAGAAATACACATGAAATTATCAATAGCTCAAAAAGACCATTAAACACATTAAAAGAGGACGATTTGTGTCCAGGTTCTACCGAGCTTGAGGCTATTAACCAAAGCCTGAGATAATAATTCATGGAGTAAATTATTTTATGGGGAAAACAAAAATTGCGGTTAATGCTGCATCCGGTCGCATGGGGCAGCATTTACTTGCAGAAGTTAATCATCATCGACAAGCAGAGCTGATAGCGGCTGTCTGCCGAGAAAATCATCGATTGCTAGGCCGCCAGGTGAACGGTTCTGCTATCGTTTACCAATCAAATCTTAAAGAAGCGCTGGAAAAAAGTCAGGTGGCGATCGATTTTAGTTTGCCAGAGGCTTCTGTTACTTTTGCAAAACAGGCTTCAATTAGCAAAACACCAGTTTTGATCGGTACAACCGGCTTTGCTGACAAACACCTAAAGACTTTAAAAAGCCTGTCAAAATCTATTCCTGTATTAGTCGCACCTAATACCAGTGTCGGCATCAATTCTATGTTAAACCTATTGCAGCAAGCTACAAAAATGCTGGGAAAAAAGGCTGATATTGAAATCATAGAAGCGCACCACAAACATAAGCTGGATGCGCCATCTGGTACAGCTATTAGAATGGGAGAAACCATTGCCAAAGAGTTAGGCAAAACGTTTGATTCTATAGCAGCAACCAAAAGTCGCTTTGAAAGAAGAGAAAGAGGAAAAGACGAAATTGGTGTATCAGTGATAAGGGCTGGTGAAATCATTGGAGAGCACAAGGTTATTTTTGCACTTGATAACGAGATCATTACGCTGGAGCATAAAGCGAATAATAGACGGTGTTTTGCAGAAGGTGCTGTTGAGGCGGCTATCTGGTTATCCAAACAACCACCAGGTTATTATTCCATGCAGGATTTCGTTAATCGCTAGTCAGATTTTTTTCAACATAGCGATTCAGGTAATAATCCACACTGACAAACTTGCCACCACCGGTAAAGAATAAAGCCAGCAGCATTACAAAGTAAGTCATAGAAAACTCAATGCCATTATTGAGAACCACAAAGTTTCCTTTTTCTGTCAGCCATTCATAATTGCCATATTCCTGTAATATGTCTTTGGCTTTGTCTAATCTGACTAAAGCCCCTTCAGCATTTGCATTGGCTCCCCAACTCATTAAATCATGGGTTGCTTGCCAGCCGTTTTCCCAGTGAACAGCAAACATGGCTACCAACATGGTGATCATTAACGGGATAGTGATGAGGCGTGTTGCAAAACCGATTAATAACAAGATTGCACCCAAAACTTCGGCGCCAGTGGCTAAAAATGCCATAAGAGCGGGAAATGGAAGTCCCAAACCCCACTCCTCATTTCCAAACCATTCAACAATTGATTCAAAGCCGTCAACTTTATTCATGCCTGCAATCCAGAAGACTGGTACAAGAAAAAGACGTAAAGCCAAAGGGCCTAAGCCAGAAAAATTATCCAAACACGAAAAAAAACGATGATGGAATTGATAGTAATTATTGATGAATTGCATTGTAATACCTCAAATCTATGTGTTTGATATAGATAGATATGAACTACAAATGTTACAGAAAATTCAGATCAGTTGCCGTACCAGTTTCTTATGGCAAGTTTATCAAGAAAGGAAAGTGTTGTTTTTGCTGTCACTGTTTTGCTTTGATTGTCATTAAGTTCAACATTATGAGTATAGTTCATTATGGAAAATTTATCGTAAGCAGTAACAAAAGCAGATTGTCTGGAAAGAGGCTGGTTAATTTTATGACAATGCTGGCTATCCATATCCATATTCATCAGTGATAAACAGCGTTTGATTTGTTTATCTATTATCTGGTTGCCGTGCGGCCAATTTGGACTTCGATATTCATGTTCAAAGCCCAGTGCATGGCCAAACTCGTGTAGAACAGCTTGTTTAATATAGCGATGCGGTAGATCAGTCTCGTTCAACCGGTTAAGCAATAAAGTCGGATCTTTAGAAAAATAGTCTTTATGATCACCAGCTACTGAAGCCGTATTACCTGTAAAACTGATGCGAATATGGGTTGCTTTGGGGGCGCTTTCAAAATCATCATAAAAACTGAAAGACAAACTGCTGTCCTCAAGCCACAAGGGTGCATAGGTTTTAACCCATTGTTTTTGTTGGTCGCTCCCATCTATAAAAACCACATTAAGCGTCATATTTTTTGACCACATATTTGCCTTCAGTAAAACTGCAGCACCCAGATCGGATGAAGATAGGTTAAATAAAATGGTGAGTGCAAAAAAAACTTTAAACTTCATTAGTCTGTTCATATCAGAAAGTATAGTTAGGGCATTTTATACCACTGAAAAGGAAATGGAAGTAAGCAGTTAACATAAAAGCGGTGCATCAGAGCCAACATTTCGCTAGAATAACCGGCATTGATAGTTAATGCCAAACTCAAATTGTCAGGAAATATTATGAAATCACCAATTATTGCCCCTTCAATCTTATCAGCCGACTTTGCCCGATTGGGTGAAGATGTTGTCAAAGTGATAGAAGCAGGTGCAGACTGGGTACATTTTGATGTCATGGATAATCATTATGTTCCAAATCTGACCATTGGCCCAATGGTTTGTCAGGCACTTCGAGATTATGGTATTAAAGCACCAATTGATGTTCATTTAATGGTAAAGCCGGTAGATAGAATTATTGGGGACTTTATTGAGGCAGGTGCTTCAATTATTACTTTTCACCCTGAAGCTAGTGAGCATGTTGACAGATCATTACAGTTAATTAAAAGTGGCGGCTGTCAGGCCGGTTTGGTGTTAAATCCGGCTACGCCAATACATTGCCTTGAGCATGTTATGGACAAACTGGATATGATATTACTTATGTCAGTTAATCCCGGATTCGGTGGACAATCTTTTATTCCCAATACCTTGAATAAGTTAGAACAGGTTAGATCAATGATTGACAAAAGTGGTTATGACATTCGTCTTGAAATTGATGGTGGTGTAAAAATTGATAATATTGGTGAAATTGCCAATGCAGGTGCAGATACCTTTGTCGCAGGATCAGCAATATTCAATACCGATAACTATCAGGCAACTATTGCAGCATTGCGTGAACAAATTGCCAACTAAAATAATTAATGCAAACCAGAATAGTTAAATGAGTCAAAATTCCCATGCCAGAATTTTAATGGTCGATAATTACGATTCATTCACCTTTAATCTGGTACATTATCTTGAGCAGTTGGATGCGGAAGTTATTGTTAAAAGAAACGATGAGTTAACTATAGAAGAAATAGAACAGATCGCACCAACACATATCGTCATTTCGCCCGGTCCATGTGATCCTGACAAGGCAGGATTATCATTAAAAATTATCGATGTGTTTAAAGGCAAGATCCCGATATTGGGTGTCTGTCTTGGCCATCAGGCCATTGCGCAGGCCTTTGGTGCTCATGTGGTTAGAGCCGAACATGTCGTTCATGGCAAAACTTCCCCAATTCATCATACAAATCAAGGCGTTTTCCGAGAGTTGCCACAAGGGTTTCAGGCGACACGTTACCATTCGCTTATTATCGAAAAAGATTCACTTCCCGACTGTTTTGATATTACTGCCTGGACAGAAAACGAAGCCGGGTTTGAATATATTATGGGCGTTAAACACAAAACACTGCCATTAGAGGGTGTCCAGTTTCATCCAGAATCTGTGATGAGTGAGTATGGACTGAAACTGCTTCATTCTTTTGTTAGTTAATCAACCTACACCAATAATCTCACCATCATCAAGAACCTGCACTTTTTCTGCGGCTGGCACTTTGGGTAATCCCGGCATCCTCATAATATTTCCAGTCAGTACCACCAAAAATCCTGCACCGGAATTAATATGAATATTTCTCACAGTTACTTGAAAATCTCTTGGGCGACCATGGAGTAAAGGATCATCGGATAAAGAGCTAGGCGCCTTTGCTATACAGATTGGTAAGTGCGTTAATTTAAGGCTTTCTATATGTTTTAGATCTTTTTCGGCATCTTTGGTAAAAGCGACATCTTTAGCACCATACATCTGCATACAAACAGCCTGAAT
>Ga0224506_10003158_pt1 | contig 10996 bp, 21 predicted proteins | sample SF_Jan12_sed_USG_2_FD_169108 | JGI IMG/M metagenome (GOLD analysis project Ga0224506, IMG submission 169108) | Sediment microbial communities from San Francisco Bay, California, United States - SF_Jan12_sed_USGS_8_1 | ecosystem: Environmental > Aquatic > Marine > Sediment | place: USA...
TCGTAGCTGTATTTATAGTTACACGTAAAGCTATAAACTATTTTAAGAATAATGAATGAAAACACATAACAAGGAAGTCAAGAACGTTCGCTGTCGCTCACTGGGACTTTTTAAAAGCGGCGCTCTCGCTTCGCTTTTAAAAAGCCCCTTACTTTAATCGTTAGGTCACACATAAATGGAATTATCACAATCTGCAACTTATAAAGCATTACTAAGTATTCTCATTGCATCTAATTTAGTTGCATGTAGTGACTCTGTACCAACTGAACCTTATCCATATACAGAACTTGCCATGGAACCAGGCATGATAATAGAAGCAAAAAATAAAAATGGAACTGTAATTATTGAATATTTATCACCATTGGTAAGGCGCTATAAATGGGATAAATACGATGAAAAACGAACACTAATACCAAGAAAAGAAAGATTTCTAGGGCGGCTTGGTGCTTATGACCCAGCTTCTACTTTTTTCTGGGAAAGAGGTCCTCGTATAGTTGCTAATGATAGTCAAAAGCATTTTCAAAATATGGAAGAAGTAAAAGCACAACTACATGAATCAAGTGATGTAATGGATTGGGTATATACTAATGATGGTCTGGTAGTAGGTTTTGAAAAAACCACATCTAGAAAGCAAGTAAATATAGATGTGTATCAATATTACATTAATGGAAAAAAACCAACAAAACTAGTAGGCAGTCGTCCAGAAAATATCAATATAATAAAAAGACCTAACAAGGCACTCCAGCCGACGCCAAAAAACGGCGCGGCTGAGCTGTAACGTTAGGGTAATTCAAAAGAATGGTGCAAAGCTTATTTACAAAAAAAGAATTAAGAAATAAGGCGATAATTGAATTCCCTTTCTTACTCTTAATCATTTTTATAACTATAGGTCTTAGTAATAAAGCTTGGTGGGTTTTCTTCACTGTTCCATTAGTAGGGTGGTACCTTTCTACATTAGTCTATTGGAAACTGTATAAAAAATTCATATTAAATAAAATACCTCAATCTAGATTGAAGTTTTACAGCTATTTAGTGGGTTTTCAGCTTGTCTTTGTAGGAGCAGCAATATTTATACTAATACCCTAACAAGAAAATTAAGATCGTTCGCTAATCGCTCACTGGGACTTTTAAAAAGCGGCGCTATGCTTCGCTTTTTAAAAGCCCCTTATTAAAGACGTTAGGCTTTCAAAAATGTATGTGAGTAAAACTGACATAATATTATTTTATATTTTTACAGGGGTAATTCTTGGGCTCTTTTTACATTTCTCATTCCATTATATGAGAGCCATATCAATACCTATCATAATAAATGCCTCACAATACGTACTTAGTCCTGAAACAGGAATATCTGCCTTCTTTAGCATTTTCTTTAATTTATTTCATGCTGCTATATCTGCTTTTATACCTTCACTTATTGCAGCATTAATAATCATAAAAGCACAAATTAAAAACAAACTCATTTATTGTTTAGTCCCATCAATAACGATATTTTTAATTAACTTAAATGTCATTATCACTGATTTTGAACTTTCCGTATTAAGTGAGCCCCCTTATTATATAACTCAAGTATTTAACCCGTTTATAATTATTGCAGTCTTTTATAGTGTATTCTGGTTATTGCTAAAAATTAAAAAGCCTAACAAGGCATTCAAACCAACGCCGGAAAGCGGCGCGGTTTAACTAAAACGTTAGGCATACAAAAAAGAATAACAATGAGAAAGCTAAATGGAATTTCTTAAGTTTTTAATGTACCTCGCTGGCATGTATGCAGCTTTTAAACCACTAGATATTTTGATAAAAAAAGCTAAAGTAGAGACAAACACAACTAAAAAAATATTAATGCATGTAACACAATTATGCTTAGGTGTAATTGGTTGTTATTTCTTTTATAAAATGGGAATGTGGGCATCTGATAGGGTGGGTTATTAAAATGCCTAACAAGCAAGTCAAGACCGTTCGCTTTCGCTCACTGGGACGCCGCAAAGCGGCGCCCCTTACTTAAGTCGTTAGGCATATAAAAATGAACACTAAAATAGCATCAGCCATAATCGTAACTACTCTTGCTTTTAGTTTTTTTACTATCGAAGCTGCTGAAAGCCATAAAAGCATACCAACCATATTTCAGGGCAAATGGACATCCTCACTAAAAGATTGTGGAACGGATCATGAAACTAATTTGGAAATATTTAAAAACCATATTTCATTTTTTGAGAGTGATGGGCCAGTTATATCCATCGTCACTAAACAAAAAAATGAATTGGCTCTTATAATAGAGCTTACGGGTGAAGGTGATGAATGGTTGGATTTTGTGCATTTCAAAATAAATAATAAAAACAACCAGCTAACTGACATTACTGATGCTTATAATAAAAACAAACTTATTTGGCATAGGTGCAAATAAAAATGCCTAACAAGTGCATCAAGACCATTCGCTTGTCGCTCATTGGGACTTTTAAAAGAGGCGCTCTCGCTTCTCTTTTAAAAGCCCCTTATGCAAATCGTTATGTGTAATAAAGAAAAAGCACTGAAGAAATGAAGAAGAATGTAGAAAAAGGTGACCTATTAAAATCAAAACCATTTGATGGTTTTTGGGTGTGTTCACTGGTTCTCGGCACTCGTGATAAAACAAATGATTATGATGCAATGAGCCACATAGCAGTTACTAATGCAGTATTTGAACACGACTTCGATGTAACAGAAATAGATAAAGAAAATTTAAGAATAATTCATATAGAAAATAATGAAGGAACAACGGTTCCATGCATAAGCATCTATGCATCAAAACTAAATAAAGACATTGAAGTAATTGGAAAATTAAAGTCAGAATCATATTATAGTTCACCCCTAGAATATCAAATTGGAAATGGGGCAGATGGTGGTTGGCCACAATGCGGGCCATTTAAAAAATCACTTGGTTATGAAGCGGTTCACCAATGGCGCTCAGTAAATGATAAGGAAGCGTGGTTAAATGATATCGCTGCAGCTGAAAAGTCTCATAAAGAAATGCTAGACCGTCTTAACAATGAACGCTAAAAAAACACATAACAAGGCACTTCAGTTGATTCACAAAAGCGGCGCTCCTATCGTCGCTCTGCTTTTGCTCTCAACTGAGCTTAATCGTTAGCTGTATAAAAAATGAAGAAAAATAAAAATACATATATTTATACTCTTATTATTCTTTCTTTTTTTAAGAGCATTATAGAAATACTTCTTAATTTAAAAGAAATGGAAGTATCCCAAACCACAAATTCAATTTGGGGTGGCATATTTATACTGTTAACCATTCTATGGGTTTATTATGATGCTGCTAATCGTCCTGACTTTAAAAAACCATTTGACTTTGGTTTTTTAGTTTATATTTTTTGGCCAATCGCACTTCCATGGTATTTAATAACTACTCGTGGCCTAGAGGGTATATTAATATTTTTTGGTTTCATCTCGTTATGGTTGGGGCCATGGCTAGCAGGTTTAGTTGCATATGTGTATTACACATAAAACAGCTAACAAGAAAATTAACTTCGCGTGTTCCACACGCAGGACGCGCAAAAAGCCGCGCGCCTGTTATTAAAAACGTTAGCATTCATATGAAAAAGAGACAAAGAAGAACAATAGGATCTCTCGTAAAAGTACCAGTTGATGATTTCTTTGTGTATGCACAGATACTGCAAGAAACTGATATGGTCTTCTTTGACTCTAAAGGTAAAGACAACTTATGTGAGATTGATATAATTAATTTACCTGTTTTATTCCGAGTTTCGGCAAATGACGATGCAATAATTGATGGTAGGTGGTCGAAAGTTGGTAAAACTGAAATACCATCAAATTTTTCTCAGCCTGTTCCTAGATTTATTCAAGACGCCCTTAATCCGGAAAAATATGAGATTTATCTTGGTGGTGATATACGTCCAGCCTCAAAGGATGAATGTAAAAACTTAGACAGATGTGCCGTTTGGGCAGTAAACCACATAGAAGATAGAATTCGTGATTATTACAATAATGTTCCCAATGTTTGGGTTGAGCAAATGAGTTTTAAATAATGCTAACAAGGCAATCAATAAGGACGTTTAAAAGCGGTGCTCCGCACGCACTTTTAAACTCCTCTTATTTTAATCGTTATGTGTAATAAAAAAACCAATGGCAAAAATGCATAAGGAAATGAATTGGAAGTTCTAGGTTATTTCATCGGGTTCTGGGTATTTCTTTTTAATAAGACAATCCGTGATACTTGGTTGCATGAATTTAAAAACTCCAATTACGTAGGAAAATTCGTATTTATTATTGAGGCAATCTCAGCTATTGTACTCGGTGTCGTTATACCAATTACTGCTGTAAATTATTTCTGGTTTAATTAATGAAAACACATAACAAGACAGTCAAGCACGTTCGCTTCCGCTCACTGGGACTTTAATCGTTATGCTTAAAAAACTAAATAAAAAATACATATATCTAGCAGCTTTAAGCGTTGTTATTCATGCGCTCTTTACCATTTATGCAAGCTCAATTACACCAACTATAAACTCGTCGTCTATGCCTCATGAATTAAATATAGAATACGATCTTTTTTTAGTGGTTACTCTTATGGTACCTTTATTAATACCTGATTCTATTGGTCTTCCTGTTTTTTCTAATATACCTTTTATGGCAATACCAAATGTATTTGGCATTATTTGTTTAGTAATTATTTGGTTTCTAATATATTGGTTGTTTATTTCAATGTTTTTTAAAATCACTCACAAAATAACAAATTTTGTGCAAAAATAAGCATAACAAGTCGTTCAAAACGGGGTTTTTAAAAGAGGCGCTCTCGCTTCTCTTTTAAAAAACCCTTTAACTCAAACGTTAGAGTTGTAAAAAATGAACCCGACAGAATTAACATTATTCATTCTAGTAATTATTGTCGGGGCCGTATTGCTACGGCGAGCTCATTTACTTGGCATAAAACAAAAAAAATACTTTGAAAATGACGCTCTTAAAAGAATAGAAAAAGACTTAAAAGAGATAAAGTCAGAAATAAACAACTATTCCATATATCGTCATATACCATTCTTTGGTAAAAAAGATCCTTGGGGTAAATCATCTTACGATGAAATGAAAAAAGAAATACTTCAAAACTGCACAAAGCATACCGGAGGTGGTGGAGACGTATATTACCTAGCTAAATACTCCATGTTAATTAATAATAAAAGAATATATTATGTTGTAGGTAAAAACGACTATGACTTTAATGAAAATTAAAAACACACATAACAAGGCACACCAATTGACCGCCAAAAGCGGCGCTTCGCTTGCCTTTGGTCAACTGAGCTTAATCGTTATGTTTAAAAAGAAATGAATCTAGTCAGCGATAAATCGAAAGCAATAGTAGAAAAATACTTTCCAAATGAATGTGCTTCTGTTGTTACCCAACTCCAAGATTACTGCGAATATCTTTCTGAGTTCTTTTCAGAAGAATCGCAACCAGAAACATATGAACGCTTTTGCTTAGCCATATTAAAAATTGCAAAAACTTCAAATAAAAAGTTAAATCAAGCTATTGAGCTGGGTAAAACCGATTATAGAGACCTTCTAGTTTCTGCTGGCTTCGGTAACTCAATCACAATTCACAATGACTGGGCTAGTAAAATACTTAATGAAAAAACATAACAAGGCACTCCAGTTGATTCACAAAAGCGGCGCTCCTATCGTCGCCCCACTTTTGCTCTCAACTGAGCTTAATCGTTAGGCTTACAAAAATAAAACATGAATATTATCGAAACAATTATTGAAATAATATTTACACCTAGTCTTGTTTGGGTAGGCGCACTTATAGGAATTATAATCGCTGTCCTTGCATGGTATTACTTACCTGAAACTGCAAATAAATCAGCAATTTCTGCCTGGGCTATAGGGCTAGGTTTTGTCATTGGCTGGGCATTTACATTAAACGGTGAAAAAGACAAATAATGAAAATACTAATTCATTGCAAAATAAAAAGACTAACAAGCAAGTCAAGACCGTTCGCTAATCGCTCACTGGGACTTTTAAAAAGCGGCGCTTCGCTCTGCTTTTTAAAAGCCCTTACTTAAGTCGTTAGGTTTAATAAACAATAATGATTCGCGAATATCAAAAAGATATTTACAATTGTACAAACTGCAATGATTGGATTGCTGGCGGTGATAAATATTGCAAGCATTGTGGTTATAAATTCACATCAGAAGATGTTGATAAAATGATAAAAAGCTCTACTTTTTTTAAAAGATGGTTTGCCCCAACCACACCCACATTTAACGACGATTTTAACTGCATCTCATGCAACGCAAGAATTACAGATGATCGATACTGCAAACATTGTGGCACACAAATCACTAAACATGATGTAAAAGTAATGAGAGGCGATTATAAAGAAAATACGGCAAACACTTTTAGAGTAAGTGTTTTATTTTTTATTATTCCTTTTTTAATAATATTACTTATTTTTTCGGCAATGTAAGTGAAAATAAAAAACCTAACAAGCAAGTCAAGTTCGTTCGCTAATCGCTCACTGGGACTTTTAAAAAGCGGCGTTTCACTCTGCTTTTAAAAAGCCCCTTACTTTAATCGTTAGGTGTAAAAAATGACCCAGAAGCCATTACCATTTACGCCTTTAAATAAAGTGGAGCAACTTCAAGCTGAGGCAGCAACGTCAATTGAAAAGCGCACTGAATTCTGGGAAGAATTATTAAAATCAGAAGTGTATGTTGTTTCTGAGGAAATAGACGGTGAAGAAATGTTATTTACTTGGCAAGGTAGTGGAGAAGATGCCTGCGGAGTATTTACATCTCAAGAAAAAATCATTGGTGCTATGCCAGCCGATACACCATATATAATAATAAACGCACGCATCATACTCGAATCTATGGCAAATGAAGGGTTAGGTACATTTATAAATCCTCGTTATGAACCCGCAGTACGAGTAAAATCAAAAGAAATTAAATCAATGTTAAAGGGGGATTTTCATGAAGTTGTTGGCAGAAACACCTAACAAGAAAATTAAGTCATTCGCTTCGCTCATTGGGACGCGCAAAAGCGGCGCGCCCCTTATTTAAATCGTTAGATTTATAAAAATGAATAAACCACAAAAGAAAATTGTAAATCGCTGGTTAATAATGTTTTTTGTTGTAATTATATTAATTACATTTGGTGATTTTATTCAAACCAATTGGGACGTAATCAGGTGGCCTGCATTCGTTGGGATTTTGTTGCTTTCATTATTCCATAAAAGCAGCCGTAGTCATTCTGAAGGGAGATTCGAGCTAAACCGTATCGCGGAAGAAAACCCATGGATAAAAATATACTTAGCTATATATCTAATAATAATATCCATTGGTACTAATTATGTTATATATAACAACATTAAATTAGACGTCGGAGCTAATGGATTAATGTTAGCTATTGGCTTACTAGCTTTGCCTATACTAATAATCCAACAAAAGGAAGATTATATAAATGCAGGTAAAGAAATCTAACAAGCAAGTCAAGCTCGCTCGTTACCACTCGCTGGGGCTTTTAAAAAGCGGCGCTGCGCTCTGCTTTTTAAAAGCCCCTTACTTAAGTCGTTAGATTTATATGAATAAAACACAGCAGAAATTTATAATTCAGTGGACAATAATTTTAACTGTATTGTCACCGATATTTTTATTTGGCGAAAACATTAGTGATAATTGGGAAGCAATTAAATTCCCATCACTTGTAGTAATACTAATATTTGTTGCATTATTTAAAGATAAAAAGAATTTTGCTGATGGAAGAAACTTGCATGAATATTCTCAAGATCATCCGTGGGTAACAATATATATTTCTATAATTGCACTAACAGCGCTAGCTGTTTCAATATTTGTTATAGCCAAAGGAATAAAAATTGAAAATATTGAATCATTTACACTAGGGTCATTTGCAATACTAATCGTACCTCCCGTAATTGGTATGCAAGTAGAAAGGTTTAAGGAATTAGGTGAAAAATCTAACAAGTAAGTCAAGATCGTTCGCTGATCGCTCACTGGGACTTTTAAAAAGCGGCGCTATGCTTCACTTTTTAAAAGCCCCTTACTTAAGTCGTTATGTTCTAGGAGAAAAATTGTGTTAGGTAAACTATTCGGTAAAAAAAATGATACTGAGCTAAAAGAAGATGAAGTTCGGATCGTGCTACCCGAAGAAGAATTTACACTTGTAGAATACAAAGAAGATGATCTTCCATGCATTGCAGTTATAAATTCTGCACTTATAGACTTCGAGCACAAAGATATTTTTTGTTGGCATTTGTCAGTAATATTAGATTTCGAAGACATTATCGATAATGGAATGCCTTCTGAAGAAGAAAGACAAATTGTTGAGCCTTTTTGTGACAAACTTGATGAAGAAATAAAAGCTGGTGGTAACGCACTTTTTCTTGCAAGAGAAACATGGAATGAAACACGCCGTTTAGTCTGGATGGTATACGATCCAGAAATTGCAAATCAACATCTTCAGTATATTATTGAATACAATAAGCATCCGAGACCATTCGATTATGAAATGAAAGAAGATCATGACTGGGAAAAAGCTGAATGGTATTTAAAACCATTAAGAACATAACAAGGCAATCAAATAGGACGTTTAAAAGCGGTACTCCGCACGCACTTTTAAACGCCTCTTATTTTAATCGTTATGTTGCAAAACAGGAGTATGCATGCTTAAGAAGTTATTAATGGATAGCTGGTCATTTTTCAAGAACCATGCTGTTGCCATTTCAATGATTACACTTCCAATAGTAATTCCGATTGACGTACTTACAGCATTATATCAATACTTTTTAGCTAATGAGGAGCTTAAGCTTAGCGAACAACTTATCCCGATGTTTATTGCAATGCTTGTGTATCCAATATATGCAGCTGGCATCGTATTCTATATAGCCTCAGTAATATCCGATGAAAGAATAGACACAAAAACATCTTGGAAGCTTGGAACTAAATTCTGGTGGCCATATGTAACCATGAGCTTTTTTGTTGGTTTAGTTGTCATGCTCGGTTTTGTTCTTCTGGTTATACCTGGAATTATATTTGCTGTTCGGTATGCATTCTCTGAATTTGAGTTACTTCTAAATAAAAGCAATCCGTTAGACTCCATGAAAAATAGCTGGGATGCTACTAAGGACTATATGTGGTTAATTCTTGGTGGTTATTTTGTGATTACTTTAGTGCTCTATGCACCATATTATTTAATAGCAGAGCTCTTTGACGAATCGAGTGTATATTATTGGGTGATAGATACGACATTAAATATTATTTTTTCTGTATTGGGTGCTCTATATACAATATTTGCATTTAGAGTTTATGAGTTTGCGAAACTGCAACATAACCAGCCGCTCAACCCGGACGCGCCATAGAGCGGCGCGCCGGTTAGATTAGTCGTTATGTGTATTAAAAGGCATTGAAATGGAAGGAATGTGTGGCGGCAACTTATCCGAACGTCCTGGACACTTATGCAATAGGTGCGGCTGCATGTATTCTTTCCTAACTGACAGTTGCCCCGAGTGTAGAGATCTAACCGACAAAGAAGCTAAAATAAAAAAATTAAAGCTGTACGATTCTAGAATTAAAAACAATAAGAAACTTGGTTTCTCTTTTTTAGCTGTCTCTGTAATATTATTACTAATATTGGTGTTAGCGTGGTAACACATAACAAGTCGTTTAACTACGCAGGTTTTTCAAACATGCCGGACTCTCAAAAGCGGCGCTCACGCTTGCTTTTTCGAGCCCGTTAACTCAATCGTTATGTGTATACAGAAATATATAATAAGGGAAGATTATGATTAAAATATCAGTAAGCATTGATGTTTCTAATTTGAAACAGGCAGAAACCTTCTATACAGAAGCCCTAGGTTGTAAGAAAATTAGAGACCAAGGATCTGATATGGTTGTTCTTGCTACTGAGAACTGCGATATATATTTGCAAGAAAAAAAAGCTGGCTCAAAACCTCTCACATCAAGTGAGACCATCCGTAATTATAAACGCCATTGGACTCCCGTACATTTGGACTTTCTTACCAAAAATATTGATGAGGTCGTTAAAAACATCCTTAAATTAGGCGGGTTACACGAAGGCGGCGATAGTGGTGATTGGGGCTCAATTGCATATTGTGCAGACCCATTCGGTAATGGGTTTTGTGTAATCAATGAATAAAACACATAACAAGGCACTCCTGTTGATTCACAAAAGCGGTACTTCGCTTGCTTTTGCTCTCAACTGAGCTTAATCGTTAGATTTTAAATATGAAAAAAATTGCGCTCATCTTATTATCTTTTCAACTTTTTAGCTGCGGCAACGATCTAGAAAATAGAGTAAATAACTTAGTTAAATATAAAAACAAATGGATATTATCCGCAACAAATAGAAACTATACTTATACGCAACAGTACAAATGCTATTGCAGTATGAACAACATAGAAATACATATAAAAGTTCGAAATGGGAAGGTTATTTCTGCTTCACTGAAAGACGGAAAAAAACGCAATCTAAAATACATAAAGACCATGCAGCAACATTTTGAGTACATTCTGGAAGTTATGAAAAAAGAGAAGAAAGAAAACATGGAAATCAAAGTTGAGTACAATAAAATATTTGGAAATCCATCTCTAATATCAGTTAAGCGAAAGGGAATAATGGATGGGAATACCACAATATTAATATCTAATGTGAAAATTCAATGATTACAAATAAATCTAACAAGACAATCAAGACCGTTCGCTCTCGCTCACTTGGACGCCGCAAAGCGGCGCCCCTTATTTAAATCGTTAGGTATCAAAGGAGAAGAAATGAATAAAGTTAATCTTGCAGAGAAATTCTCTCTATTTAATGGGTTCTGGGAACCAAAAGTAGCTGGTGAATTAAATAATCAATATGTGAAACTGGCAAAATTGAAAGGCGAGTTCGTTTGGCATCATCACGAAAATGAAGATGAATTTTTTATGGTGATAAAAGGGCATCTTACAATCAAGCTGCG
>Ga0224506_10003161_pt1 | contig 10993 bp, 10 predicted proteins | sample SF_Jan12_sed_USG_2_FD_169108 | JGI IMG/M metagenome (GOLD analysis project Ga0224506, IMG submission 169108) | Sediment microbial communities from San Francisco Bay, California, United States - SF_Jan12_sed_USGS_8_1 | ecosystem: Environmental > Aquatic > Marine > Sediment | place: USA...
CACGGATCAATCGGGCGAGACATGGTATCGATAATGAATGAGTCCCTTGAGTTGAGGGTTGGGCATAAGGTCTTGGAGGTCGGCTCAGGTTCGGGCTGGCATGCCTCAACCGTGGCTGAGATTGTAGCCCCCTCTGATATGCCGAAGGAGAGATGGGGACATGTGTATACTGTAGAGATAATCTCTGAGCTGGCTGAGTCCGCAAGGAGTAACATCGAAGCAGCTGGGTATCTCGACCGTGTTACCGTCATCTGCGGGGATGGATCGGAAGGATATGCGCTGGAAGCACCCTACGATCGAATATTGGTCACGGCGGCTGCACCCTATGTGCCCGAACCCTTTAAGGCGCAGCTGAAGTCGGGCGGAATCCTAGTTATACCAGTAGGACGTGTGAGCTTCTATCAGACTCTCTTGCGAGTCAGAAGAGAGAACGATAGGTTCCTTGAGGAGAATCTCGGGGGAGTGGCCTTCGTACCTTTGACTGGAAAGTACGGCCATAGGCTATGATCAGGCATTTGTGAATAATAGACGAGTTTGGTTCAAGTCCACGTTCTTGTAGAGATCGAGCAGAGGATCTGTGCCCTTGTTCTACTGCTCGTCCAGTCTTCCTCGTCATTGTTCTATGCAGTTCGGCTAGAACGACCGCCCCAGCTGCGCAGCAGTTTCTAGATTACAGGAGTAGACAGGCGCAGGATCCCAGATGATCAAAGCTTTTTATAATATAAACGGCAAAGCTATATTTCCTTGCCGACATGAAGTCTCTTGGTTGAGGGGATCAAGTGTCTTCTATTGAACTGCTGTCTATATTGGTCGCTATGGGGTCAGTTGTAGGCGCCCTCATTGCTATTTTGATGATGCGTCCTGAGAGAAAGCCTTGGAGGGGAAAAGCCGCAGAAGGTTCTGTAGTTCAGCCTGCTGGGCAGCTGCCGTTCACGGCGACGAAAAGCGTAACGCATGGTGAGGTGGAAGAGGCTAAAGACAAGCTCAGAGTACTCGGTTTGGAGAGAGAGATTCTTAGCTACGCGATAAGACACTTGTACGAGGCGCAGGCAGAGGGAAAGATAACAGAAGAAGAGCGAAACGGGCTAGCGGAGAAGTACAAGGAGGACATGAGGAGGATAAGCGAACAGGTCTCGCGAGGTGAGTCTGTTATAGCTCTCGACGAACTTGAGGGCATGCAAGAGGATCTTCTAAAACTTTTTAGTGAGCGCTTCGACGAGCTCAGTGCTAGGATAGAGGATCTGAGGATCCGTAGCGGATTCGAGCCTGTAGGTCCTAAGGAAGCCGCCGCGGAGGAGAAAGAGGTTCTGGTTGCGCCTGAAGAGCTCGAGGTGTCTGAGGGAGCCGCCGAGACTAAGAAGAGAAGAAGAGCGGATAGGAAAAAGGCTGCTCCTACCGCAAAGAGTGAGGCTGAGAGGAAGGTCGAGCGGATCATGGCGGAGGTGGAGAAGGTTTTGGCTAGGCTTGAGCAGATGGAGGTCTCGGAGTGATATGGATTGGAGGAATGAAGCAAAAAAGAGGGCAGCTGTGGAGGCTGTGAAGCATGTCAGAGACGGTTTTGTGGTCGGGTTGGGGAGCGGGTCAACGGCTGCTTTTGCCATCAAGGAGATCGGCAGAGCGGTTCAAGAGAAGAGCATCAAGGTCTTGGGTGTACCGACTTCCCATCAAGCTTTCATCTTGGCGATAGAGTGCGGTATCCCAATCACTACGTTGAACGAACATCCTAAGCTTGATCTATGCATCGACGGAGCGGACGAGATAGACAGGGAGCTGAATCTGATCAAAGGTAGGGGAGGCGGCGCAATCATGAGGGAGAAGATTGTCGCATCTGCTGCGGAGAAGCTGCTCATCATCGCTGATGAAACGAAGCTCACCCAAAGGTTGGGAACCAATCATCCATTGCCCCTAGAGATCCTACCATTCGCTGAGCGAGTTGTCTCAGCTAAACTTGGAGAGTTGGGGGGTACGCCAATTTTACGGGAGAGAGGAGACAAGAGCGGTCCTTTCATTACTGACAACGGCAACTTCATCTTGGACTTGCATCTGTGGCCGATCGAGAATCTGAGTGAGCTGGACCTCAAGTTGAGATCGATCCCTGGGGTCATCGAGACTGGCCTATTTATAGGGATGGCGGACATCGCCTATGTCGGTACGGCGACTGGTCTCAAGAGGATGGTCGGGAAAAGACGATCAACAATCCAAAGTCTGAATGAGACTTTGTGATTCGCTTCAAACATGCTTGACAGAAACGTGGAAACGTTGCCCTCTCTATCTAGCCATCGGACTGGCAGATAAGATGGAGGGCCCTAGATGGGAAATCATCGTTTCATTACTTTTCTTGCAGCTATTTCTATGTCTCTTGCTTTGACTGTCTTTCTTCCAGTGTGCATGGCGTAGACGATTGCTTCCTCTGCAATCCTTAATCCTACATCTTCCAGAACTTTAGCCATCTCGTTTGCAGCTGACTTGCTAACCCGCTGGGCTCCAGCTTTCTTGCAGATCCTTTGCATAGCAGCTATCGACAAATCTCCATCAAAGGCCATAGATGTCCCCTTCGCAGCATTCTTGTTGTATGTCACCCTCTTAAATCATTTGCCGTGTCTGTGATCTTTTCTTGTGAAAGCTTTGATTACGGTGCTTGGCTGGTAGAGCGTCGCCACATTTGTCCTCTTTCTTCTGTCGCTTCTGCTTATCTTCCAAAAACAAGGTAGGATCACAGTAGAAGGAAACAGGGATAGTCTTGTATGGCTTTACAGGTTCATCCTTTTTCTCTTCACACATTTCCTATCATCCATTTCTCTTTCAGCATGTTCTGAGCCTTTATCTGCAGAGATTTGCTTATTTAAGTTTGAGAGTAGGTAGTTGATAGACGGAGCGTTTGCGGATGGGGATGGTTCGAGACGGTGAACTCACAATAAGGCCCCATAGACCTGGCTTAACAGAGAAGCTATTCTATTTCATCTCTGGCGTATTGACCAGTGTGCCTCTTACTCTCTTTGTTAGTACATTCACGGATCAGCTTTGTGTTGTGTTGCCGATATTCTATGCCTCATTATGTTCAATTGTAATTTTGGCGCCTTTTGTAGAGGAATTCGCAAAAGCTTACCCTCTCTTCTATCGCCACGGCGAAACTGAAAGGTCGATTTTTACTCTGGGGTTCTTGGTTGGTTTAGGATTTGGCATCTCTGAATTTTTTGTATACATACTTGCTTTGGACGCTCCCATACTCATCAGGCTGCCTGGAATTTTCTTCCACGGGACCAGCACATCGATAACCTCCTATGGTATTGCAAAGAAGAGACCTGTACTATTCTATCTGATTGCTGCTTTCCTTCATTTCATTAACAATCTCTCCGCACTACTCGGCCCATTCTGGTACATAGGCGGACTCGTTGCTATAGCGATAACGTGTTCTCTCTCGTGGCGTCTTTATCATAGGACTTCAGAAAGGTTCATCGACCAGCAAACCTAGCCTTAGCCTCTTGAGCATGAACATGCTTATTCAGGCACGTCTAGTATGAACTTTCCTGCCGGTTAGCCAATGCCCGCAGGACTGTTTGATACAGACAAACAGGCGGATAGTTGGTCTTCGTCCTTCATATGCTTCGTTTCTGGCCATATAAATAATTATAACCAAGTTAATTTAACTAAGCTGGTATAATCGATCGATTGGAAAGCCAATAGAGGGAATAGCGACTTGCTTCCTTACGCGCCATGGCTTTGCTGGCTTATTCCTGTGTTCGGGGCAGTGCTCACGCCGATCTTTGCCAAATTTGACCACAATCTCAGAAACTATGCTCCGGCAGCATTTGCCGTGATTGGCACTGGCTTTTCGCTCTCCATGATACATGACGTTTTCTTGGGGACGTTGATCGACTGGGTAAGCGGGGAAATGTTAGGAAGTATTCCCTTCTATTGGTCGATTCCATGGATTGGATCTCTTGCCATCGATCTAGCGGTGCTGGTGGACCCTCTAAGCGTACTTATGACTAGCGTTGTCAGCAGCATAGGGCTCTTGGTTCTCATCTTTTCCTCAGAATATATGCGCGGTGATTCTGGATTGACCAGATACTGGTTTTTGACGCAGCTTTTTGTCGGCGGATTGAATATGGTGGTTATGGCTGGGAATCTTCTTCAGCTGTATATAGGCTGGGAAGTTGTTGGCGTTTGCTGTTACGCTTTGGTTAGCTATTGGTATAGGGATCGGCAAAACGCTCGCTATGGTTTGAAAACGTTCCTGATACTACGTGTGGGTGATGTATTTCTCTTAGCGTCCATTCTGATTACGTACATCCACTCAAACACTTTTGGCTTCGAGGGACTGAGTGCAGTGAAATTGTCAGAGTCTGGGTTACTACTCATCACAGCTCTCATGTTTTTCGGTGGCGCCATGTCAAAATCTGCCCAATTCCCTTTACATGTGTGGCTGCCGGACGCTATGCCGGCGACACCAGCGTCGTTCAACGCTATCACTGAAGTCCTAGCAGGAGTATATCTAGTTGCTAGGGCTCTTCCGATATTTCACGGTGCCTTAGTTGGAGGATGTGAAGAGTTAATCATCTTCTTCTTGGCCGTGACGTGGGTCGGTGCGTTGACCGCGCTACTGGGGGCGATCATGGCTATGGTTCAAAAGAACATTGTGAAGGTTCTGGCGTACTCCATAATCAGTCAGTATGCCTATATGATGGTGGCGTTGGGCGTTGGTGGGTTAATGACTGACCCAGCTGCGGGATACTTGGCAGGTGTTTTGCATCTGATGGTAGACGCAATTGTGTCGGGACTCCTCTTTCTCTCCGCAGCAGCGGTCTTGCATAGGGTTCAGTCGCAAGACATGTTTGACATGGGTGGACTCAGGGGCCAGATGCCGATCACGTTTGCCTGTATGGCTGTTGGTGCTCTTGCTACTATCGGCATCCCCCCATTGAGCGGATTTTGGAGCGAGGAATCCATCTATGGCTCAATCTTAGAGCTTGCGAAGGAGGCTAGTCAACAGAGAAGGCATGATCTCGCGTTTTCAGCTTATGGTCTGTATTTCCTTATGATGGTCGTCGCTGCAGTTACCGCATTTTACATCCTCCGTATGATGGGTATGGTCTTCGGTCGAAAAAGCAGACATGTAGAGAGGCTTGAGGATGGGAGGGAACCTATTAAGGAAGTCCCACCTATAATGTGGGTTCCTATGGTACTTGCAGCTTTGGCTACGGTAGTTTTGGGTGTCTTGGCGCCGTACATTATCTTAGGATTTCAAAGGTTCTTCTCACCCATTCTGAATCAAGGCGCAATCCATGTGGGCTTCAGCGACGTTCTGAGCGAGGTGTTTCTCTCACCAAGTTTCGCAGTAACCTGCGCAGCACTCGCGGTCGGAGGATATCCAGCGTACCAGTTGTACATAACCCGGCAAACTGATCCAGTAAGATTGACCGAAGAGCGGCCAATTCTAAAAAAGATTCATAATTTCCTCTGGAATCGATGCTACATCGACGCACTCTACTACAACTTGGCAGATGCAGTAAGGACGGTTTCCAAAATGATGTTCAGACGTATAGAGCTGGGAGTCTTCGACATGTTCAACTATCTGATAGCGGAATGTCTCCTGAGAGTCAGTCAGAAATCTAGGAAAACACAGACTGGAGTGCTTTCCTGGAACATGGTCTTCCTTGTATTGGGGGTCACACTGATAATTATTCTATTATTCCTACCAGTAGTGTATGGCCCATCGTAGAGCCATTCTTTCTTCTCACAGTTAGGGCTTTCTGGAATCTGATACTGTTGTGTCAAACTGGGAATTGGGATAACAATTCCGATGCGGGATGGATGAGCTGCAACGCCCACTCAGGATAGACACCTAACAAAACAAGCAGCGAACATCCAACGCATATGGGAATTATCATCGTCAAAGGTGATTCGCGTACGTTCTTGAACTCCGTTTCTTCTTCACCGAAGAAGATCCTAGTAACTGTCCACAGATAATAGCCTATTGTTATCAATGTCGATAAGAGTCCTAATATAGCTGGGAGGAGGTATCCGGCCTGCATCACGCCGCCGAAGATCATCCACTCACTCGCGAAGCCTGCCAAAGGAGGAGTCCCAGCAATAGACAATCCACCCACTAATGTAGCTGTTGCCGTAACGGGCATGTTCTTTGCCAACCCACCCAGTCTATCGACGTCTCGAACATGAGACTGATGTATGATTGAACCAGCGCATAATAGTAACATCCCCTTCGCCAGTCCATGTGTAATCATGTGAAACAGAGCGCCACATATCCCAAGCTCCGTTCCACTGGCGAGGCCTAGTATCACGTATCCGATTTGATTAATAGAGCTGTAAGCCAAGATGCGTTTGATTTGAATCTGAGTCAACGCCATCATCGCCCCCCACAACATAGTGATTACTGAGATAACTATGAGAAAGAGGCGGGCTTCCCTCATTAACAACGGGAAGCATGGCAAGATGATCCGTACAATGCCGTAGACACCGCATTTAATTAGAACCGCACTTAACAATGCATGAATGGGGACAGGCGCCTCTGCGTGAAAATCAGGCAACCATGTATGGAACGGGACGATGGCCGCTTTCATTCCGAACCCAACAAACAGCAATGCTGCAATGGCAAGAGCAGATTGCTGGTCAACCCCGACCAACAGCGCTGGTAGACTGAAGATGTCGAAGGTTGCAGCTAATGCGTATATCCAAGTTATCCCAAACATCAGTAATACCCCGCTCACGACCATATAAAGGAAGTATTTGATCGCTATCAGCCTGCAAGGACCGGAGCCCCAGATGGAGATTAGAAAGAAAGTGGGGATTATCAAGAGTTCAAAGAAGATGAAAAACTGAACAAGGTTCGTTGACAACACGAGCCCCAGCATGCACCCAGCAAACAACAATAGGAAGGAAAAGTATGCCTCCACGGATGGAACGACTCCGGGCTCACGCTCCGGAGCAAACCCGGGGCTTTCTAATGCTTTCTTGTAAGCGATTGAGTACTCTGCCATCTCAGGCTCTATGCGCACAATCTCCAAACTATCCATATAGGAAATCGAATATAGACAGGAGAGAGAAGAGAGGAACATGATTGCTAGTGCCAGGGGTAAGCTTAGCCAATCAGACAACAGTTTGAATTCTCCATTCAGAGTGCCGATTCCGAGGGGATAGGCCTCGTATACTGGCTGTCCTCGCCGAAGGAGCTCAAAGGATACTACTCCAAGAAGCATCGTTGAGGCGATCAAAGTGACAAATGAAACGATGCCAGAGATCCTTCTGCCGATTTTCTTGCCTGCTATAAGAGACAGGATAAGGACTGAACTCCCAACAATCGGGAGGGAAAGCGCCAAAAGCATGAGCGGATAGGTGGTTTGGTAACCGAGCAACGCTCAAATGTCCACTCCACAACTCTCTAGTTTACGTGATGATCGAGTTCCCACTTATTGGCACTTAAACGTGTAGGTGCTTACCAGTCTGAAAATGAGAACATGTTCCCAATTAAGGATTGTCCTGTGGTGTTGAAGGGTATGTTGTTGGATGTCTTCTGGCGGGTTTAGTAAACCCAAGAAACTGTTTTGCCAGCAAGTTCAGCGCGCTGTCTCTAGGAGCTCTTCTATCTCCTGCTTGTTTCTATAGCCGTTCCACAAAGATTACTGAGACTGCGGAAAGAAGCGCCCACAGTGAGCAATTAATGATCATGATGGCGCCTTCAGCAGTCCAGATTGAAATATGCCATTGAGAAAAGAGCCACCAGAAAATGAACAAGTCTGCAAAGAGAACGACGATGGGAAGAACGATTTTCCTACTCATCTTCCGCATCTTATTGCTCCTCTGTGCGCGCTGATGACCAGACCTCGTAAGTAAATTCGACGTTTTTATCTTACTTAAACTTTGTCTATAAACTTATATAGCAGTTTAATCAAATTAAATTAGCCGTACAGAAGTTAAATTTCAGGGTGATTCCTTGTCCTCTTCGAGGAAGTTACAGAAAATCGGGGCAAGCCTCTTCATCTCGCTTCCGAAGACTTGGGCCAAGCGGATGCAACTCAATCAAGGTAATGCCCTCGAGCTGGTCGAGCAACCAGACGGTTCCCTCGTTCTATATCCAGAAGTTAAGGGCCATTCGATGGAGCAGACAACTCTAAATGTTGATGCAAGCGAATCGATACGATCGCTTAGACGCAAGATTACAGGGGTATACGTTGACGGGTTCGATGTCATTGAGCTGAGGTCTGAAGGCAGATTCTCTGATGAACAACAGGACGCGGTAAGAGAGATAGCAGACGGTCTTTTCGGACTTGAGATTACTGAAATAGCATCAAACCGGATTGCAATCCAATGCCTATTGACAAAGACGCTGCCGATTGAGGAGACTATCCAAAGAGTCCACGTTATGATAGATTCAATGTTGAGTGAGACATTTTCAGCCCTGAAGGGAAGAGATGCCAAGGCAGCCAAAAGCGTTATCAAGAGAATGCGTGACGTCAATCGGCTTTCGCTGGTCATGCATCGGCTTCTTAGAAGCCAAATCCTGTTCCCAACAAAACGAATCCCAGAAGCAAAACCCATAGACACTGTTGACTTCCTAAGAGTGCTCGATAAGATCACAGAAGTCTCGGGAAGCTTGCAAAAGGTCATCGAAAGTGTATCAAAGATACTGGATGAGCCGCCTCCACAGTCCATTCTAGATCCGTTACTTGAGATATGTTTCAAAGTTAAGGAGATATACAATTCCTCTATTCAAGCTCTGATGGCTAGAGACGAACCTTTAGCAAATCGGGTACTGGACGAGAAACTGGAGATGGATTTTGACGATCTATGGGGCGTCCTTATGGAGGCGGAAGGGAAGACTCAGATCTCGATCTCAACCTTCTCCTACCTCCACAGAATTATAGACAACCTCAAGCAGATGCACATATACGCTCTGGAGATCTCAGAGATCGCTATTGACCGAGCCGAGGAATAGCTTAAGGCTAAAAAGAGATCACCTATTCACACCTAACCCGTATCCCAAGGTTTGCCGATTCATTCCTCTCTTTCCCGATTGCTGAGCCAAGTGTACACAAGTCACAAAGCTGATCCTCAGCAATACTTTTATTCACATCTGGGCAATTTGCTTGAGGGCATCCGGACCATAGCCGGGGTAGCCTAGCCTGGTTTGGGCGCCAGACTCATAATCTGGAGAACTCACGTATAGGGTCCAGAAGTCGCGGGTTCGAATCCCGCCCCCGGCACCTGCGAAAAGAATACCGATCGCCACTACATGAATGGCTTGGAATGGCGGTTTGAACATGGAGATATCGTTTGAGGAGTTCCGAAAGCTGGATTTTCGGGTTGGAAGAATAGTGGAAGCAAGCCAAATCCAAGGTTCGCGGAACCTCATCAGAATGATCGTTGATTTCGGAACTGAGAAAAGGCAAGCCGTGGCTGGTCTTCTGGAATGGTACAAGCCTGAAGATCTCGTTGGGAAGAAGTGCGCCTTCATCTTGAACCTCCAACGCCGAAAATTCATGGGCGTGGAATCTCAATGTATGATCCTTGCCGCTGAAGACAAGAAAGGCAACGTCATAGTGTTACAGCCAGAGAAGGACATCGCCGAAGGAAGCAGAATTCATTAGAGTGCGTAAGCCAGAAGCAAACTCCTCTCTCTCTAACTAGCATGCGCTAGATGGGAGCTACGGTCTCTCTTGGGACGCTGTTTTTAGGAACGATTTCACTCCAAAAAACAATACCCCCTAGTATATTTCCCAAGGTTGCGTTCTCTCATGAACCATGAATTTGTGGATGATTTCTACTCCCAAATTCGATATCCCCTCTCTATCATTGGTGACGTTTTTGGTAACTAGTCTTGGTAACTGTTTTTTGGTAACATTCTCCTACATGCTCAGTTGTTTAGGGTATTTGTCTTTCTGAGTTTTGGCGCCACAGGAGCGATCATGGGGTGTTTGGCGCCTGTTTAGCGTGCAATTATCGTGCGTATTGGCTCCGGAACAGCTGTTAGTCCGGAGTCTGTTTCCTGAACAGGCTTGGAAATGAGCTCTGTTCCAGAAAAAATCTTTCTGGTGAGAGGCTCTGGTCTGTCACTTTCGGTTGTCGAAGAGAGTTTGGCTGTGCAGATTCAGGTATTCGAAGTCTGTTTGGTTGGACGGCATGAGGGACATTTACCCCTTCGATATGCTTTGATGCGATGGAGGGCATATTATGACGCCCAAGCTATGAGGCACCTTTATTCTGACATTTGGCGCTAGCTAGCAGCAAATTCCTGGTGTGAAGTGGGAAACCCCCCGCGGAAAGCAGATCTTTAGAAGACATTATAACCACGGTCGAGTTGAGCTGGTCATAATGAGTCCGCAAGCTCCTTGACTCTCTGCTTTATATGTTCGAACACGATTTTGGCGCAACTCCGGGGTAGAAAATATGGATCCGCGATGTTCCAAACAACTATCTTGTCCGAACATTCTGGGCATTTGCTCAAGACGATCTCCTTATGTCTTGGCTCCATGGCTACGATGAGATCATATTTACCAATGTCTTTCTCTTCCAAACTCTCAGGACTCCGCTTAAGATGTTGCTCCGCCTCTTCTCTCGTCAAGTAGCTCCTAGCAGATTCCGCGATCGGTATCATAGGATTCGTACCAGCCGAGTCAGCTTCGATCCCTGGTTTTAGCTTCTTCAACAAAGCTTCGGCCACTGGACTGCGAAAGGCATTACCAGAACACACGAACAGGACTTTCATATTAGCCACAAGAGCTTCTAGGCTTCCAGATCATTGATCGATGTTCCTATAAAGGTATCTTTGGGAAGCTAGATAAACGCAAGATGAAGATGTTAGGTCTGAGGTGGGACACTATGACTTGCTATTTTGGGCATCTTCGAGAAGTCTTCGAGAAGGCCGGGATAGAGGTTACGAATGAGAACAAACGTGAGGTTGATAGGATCATTCATGGAATCGTGGGCGTGGAGTATAAGAGTTGTCCAGCTGCTTGGAGAGAAGTGAAAAAGAGAA
>Ga0224506_10003162_pt1 | contig 10990 bp, 14 predicted proteins | sample SF_Jan12_sed_USG_2_FD_169108 | JGI IMG/M metagenome (GOLD analysis project Ga0224506, IMG submission 169108) | Sediment microbial communities from San Francisco Bay, California, United States - SF_Jan12_sed_USGS_8_1 | ecosystem: Environmental > Aquatic > Marine > Sediment | place: USA...
CAGCATTCGTAAGGATGCTGACGAAGGTAAGCCGACAGTTGTGGCCGACCCTGATGGTCGAGTGGCTCAAATTTATCGTGATATTGCCCGTCGTGTTGCGGCCAAGCTGGCTTTACAACAGAAAGATTTTTCGGCTTCGTTCCCGAAAATCGTTATTCAAAACAATTAATATTTGCGAAGTTGCGGATATCAACAAGGGCGTCGCTATCAGCGGCGCCTTTTTTGTTTTAAAATAGCGACCGTTTTCACAGGGGTGATGGGATGAGTATTAAATCAGATAAATGGATCCGTCGCATGGCGGATGAGCAGAGCATGATTGAGCCATTTGAATCGGGTCAGGTTCGAGAAAATGGTAGTGGTCGAATCGTATCCTATGGGACATCCAGTTATGGCTACGATGTTCGCTGTGCTGATGAGTTCAAGATCTTCACCAATATCAACTCAGCTGTGGTTGATCCAAAGGATTTTTCCGAACACAGTTTTGTCGATTTCAAAGGCGACGTCTGTATTATTCCTCCCAATTCATTTGCACTGGCGCGTACAGTCGAATATTTTCGTATCCCACGCAGTGTGTTGACAGTTTGCCTGGGCAAATCAACCTATGCACGCTGCGGTATTATTGTGAATGTCACACCGCTTGAACCGGAGTGGGAAGGTCACGTGACTTTAGAATTCTCAAACACGACACCATTACCTGCAAAGATTTATGCGAATGAAGGTGTGGCACAAATGCTGTTTTTTGAGTCCGATGAAGTCTGTGAAACATCGTATAAAGATCGTGGTGGCAAGTATCAGGGTCAGGAAGGCGTGACTCTGCCGAAAACCTGATTAGAATTCCTCTTCACCCTTCACATGGATAGAGATGGGTTTACCATCGAGTTCACGTAAACGCATAGTGACCTTGTCGCCATCATGTTCTGTTTTCTGGATGATAACAGGCAGATAATTCAAATCAGGTGCAAACCAGAAGCTAAACCAGTAGCGACTGTTATTGCGCTCCTGTTCCAGTCGAATCGTTTTCAGCTTACCTTGCGATGTTTTAAGATTTTGTGTGCCCGCGGTTGTTATTACGAACTGTTTTACACGTTTGTGATTTACAACGATAAAATCGAATTTTTTCTGTTGTTGCGCGAGCCCCTGACTTAAAGCCAATTGCAAACTCAACAGGTCATGACTATTTGCGGCCAGATCTACCTTGTCTGGTATGGCAGAATGATTGAGACGTTTATTCTTCCAGTCGAACTCAACTTTAATTTGTTTGCCCTTTTTTCCATCGGTTTTTTTATATTCATAGCGTAGTGGCCGAAGCACATTATTCTTGAGTTGAATTGTGCTTTCTTCAGTAAGAATATCCGAAACAAATAAAGCAACGATGCCTTCTGCAATGGTTGTCGATTTGAATGTCAGTGTGTCAGGGGGGGTAAGGCTTAATTCTTTTTTTACTACGCCTAAGGCCATACCATTTCGATCGACGTTATAGTGGGCGGAAAACCCATTAAGTAATGGATTAGCATGAGAACTGGTGTAGGCGCTGATTGTCAGCAGGGCTGCAATAAAAACTCGATTCATAGGCATAAAGTGTAACAGCCCAGATGCAGTTAGCCAGTTAGATTTTAGGGTGTGTCCGACAATATCCGGTCTGCGTCAGTGATGGGTTGATTATCCAGCTCAACAATATTGTTATTTAAGCCTAATCTTTTCTCGGCATACCATTTTACCGCGAGTGGATAAATCTGATGTTCTACGCCATGCACTTTCTGGGCAAGGCTATCGGGTGTTTCATTTTTTTCTATCGGAACGGGCGCCTGAATAATAATCGGTCCGCTATCAAGTTCCGGGATCACAAAATGAACTGTAGCGCCGTGCTCCTTTTCACCGGCATCGATGGCGCGTTGATGTGTATTCAGGCCTTTAAATTTTGGCAATAAGGAGGGATGAATATTCATCATTCTGCCCATGTAATGCGCGACAAAGTGATCACTGAGAATGCGCATAAAACCGGCCAGCACAATCAGGTCGGGTTGGTATTGATCAATGATGTTGATCAGGGCCTGATCATAGTCTTCACGCGAACTAAAACCCTTATAGGCTAAAACCTCGGTCGCGATGTTCGCATTTCTGGCACGCGTCAGACCATAGGCCTCGGCCTGATCGCTAACAACAGCCGCGATTTTAGCGGGAATAGTTTTGTTATTGATATTGTCGATGATCGCCTGCAGGTTACTGCCACTACCCGAGATCAGGACAACGACTTTGCACAAAGTCTCGGCCGAATCAGTCATGCTAGCGAATCAGGACTTGCTCAGCCGAGTCAGTTTTTTCGATATGTCCAATTTTCCAGGCATCGACCTGATGTTGTTTCAGGATCGATAAGGCCTGTTCAGCATCGGCTTCCGCAATTACCACCACCATGCCGATACCACAGTTAAAGGTGCGATACATTTCCTGTTGCTCAACATTACCCTGTTGCTGCAACCATTTGAAAATTTCGGGTGTCTCCCAGCTGTCCTTGTCGATAACCGCAGCACTCGTGGCGGGCAGGACGCGTGGAATATTCTCGAGTAGGCCACCCCCGGTGATATGGGCCATGGCATGAACATCGGTTTGAGCAATCACGTCCAGCAGTGGTTTGATATAAATTCGGGTTGGCGCAAGCAGGCATTCGCCCAGTGTTGAGCCATTAAATTCCTGTGATAAATCTGCGCCAGACACATCAATGATTTTGCGAATCAGTGAATAACCGTTTGAGTGCGGGCCGCTGGAACCCAGACCAATAAGCAGGTCACCATCACTGACTTTTTCTCCGGTAATGATGTTACTTTTATCAACCACGCCAACGCAGAAACCGGCCATATCATAGTCACCGGCCTGATACATGCCGGGCATTTCCGCCGTTTCACCGCCAACTAGTGCGGCACCGGCCTGGACACAGCCCTCGGCAATGCCTTTGACTACATCCGCAGCGGCATCTACATCAAGCTTGCCACTGGCATAGTAATCAAGGAAAAACAGGGGTTCAGCACCCTGGACGATCAGGTCATTCACACACATGGCCACCAGGTCGATGCCGACCGTATCATGTTTGCCCATTTCAATGGCCAGTTTCAGCTTGGTGCCAACACCATCGGTGCCTGCTACCAGAACGGGCTCTTTGTATTTATCCAGCGGCAGCTGAAACAGGGCACCAAAACCACCAAGCTGATCAAGAACTTCTGGTCGCTTGGTGCGCGCCGCATGGGGTTTAATCCGCTCAACCAGTTCATTACCAGCATCGATGTCTACACCGGCATCACGGTAACTTAAGGACTGATTAGACTTATTACTGGGGGAATTGCCTTTTTGGGCCACAAATAACTCCACTAAACAGAAAGATGGGGCTGAAAGATGGGCGCATGACCTCGACATCATTCAGTGCATAATATAATGTTGATAGATACCACGCCTTCGAGCGGCCCATAGTTTACCAATTCGGTGGATGACGGGGAAATTAAAAAAGCTAAAATAAAGAAAATATTAGAATTTCGACAGTACAGGACGCCCAATCTCGATGACCTTAATTAATCGCTTTTGCTCATATTTGCCGCTGGCATTTCTACTACTGAATCCAGCTCATGCCGAGGTTGTGAAAGATCTGTATGAAGCCATTATCCCGGTAGAAAATCAGAGTAAGGAAACACGCCAGGAAGCGCTGCGCGAAGGGCTTGTTCAGGTCTTAATCAAAGTTTCGGGCAGCACAAAGCTGATTTTAGGCGAAGATCCCGTGGTCGAAATGGCGCTGGAACGACCCAACACCTTTATTCAGCAATTTCGTTATCGCTCGGTTCAGGCTCGCACACTGAGTTCGACCCAGTCCAGACGCACCGAGCGAGTTTTATGGATCAAGTTTGATGAAAAGGCCGTCAATAAGCTGCTACGCAATAATGGTCAGGCGGTCTGGGGCCGAACCCGCCCAACGACCCTGGCATGGGTCGTGGTTGCCGATAAGGGCGAGCGTAAACTCCTGAACGCCAAGGACAAACATGCTGCGATTGAAGTCATCGAAAATTATGCCAAAGAGCGCGGTCTGCCGATTAAATTCCCACTGATGGATCTGACTGATAGAAGCAAGGTCAGCCTGAGTGATATCTGGGGAAATTTTGAAGGCCCAATTTTACAGGCCTCCGAACGCTATCGTCCTGAAGCTGTATTGGTCGGGCGACTGTACAAAGGAGTCAGTGGCTCCTGGACGGCGCGATGGAGTATTTATCAGGATGGACGCCGTGAAGATGCCGATATGGATGGCGAACAATTAACCGATGCCATTAACCCGGTCATTGGTCGAACTGCCGAGGTGCTCAAAGAACGGTTTGCTGTTGTGGCCACCGAAGAGAGTACCAATGATGTCATTCTCGAGGTTAAGGGTGTCGCAACCCTGGCGCAATACAATAAGGTGGTTAATTATCTTAATTCCCTGACGGTTGTTTCAAAGGTGCAGCCCTATAAGGTTGCCAGTAACTCAGCAGGATTTCGTTTAACTACTCAAAGTGGTCGTCTCGATGTGGCCCAGGCCGTTGAGCTGGGGCGTATGTTAACGGTGAGTCCACACCCAGTACAATTGGGCGAGACCAAAACTCTCCAGCCTGATCTTGTCTATCAGTTAAAACAGTGAAAAAGAGTGATATTCCCAATCTAATTAGTATCCTGAGAATACTGCTGGTTGGGCCAACGGTTTATCTGCTGGTGCAGGAACAGTATGCAGTGGCATTGGCTGTATTTTTTATCGCCGGTATTTCTGATGTTGCCGATGGTTTTCTGGCCCGGTATTTCAACTGGCAAAGCCGACTTGGTGCCATTCTTGATCCTATTGGTGATAAGTTACTCATGGTCAGTTGTTTTCTAACCTTGGGCTGGTTAGGTCAGGTTCCTGTGTTGCTGGTAATTCTGGTGATTGCACGTGATTTGATTATTGTCATTGGTGCAATTAGTTACCATGTCTTGATTGAAGAAGTCTCAATAGAACCTGTCCGCATTAGCAAGTTGAATACAGCGATGCAGATTTTACTGGTAATTGTTATGATATTTGCCAATACGCAACTGCCATTATCAAATTTATTGCAACAACCGATACTCGATGCACTTATCTATATTGTTTATGCAACAACAATCGCAAGTGGTATCGTCTATGTATGGATGTGGGGGCAACGCGCCAGACGTACAAACAATAACAGGGACACTTCATGAGTAATTCAGGTAAATGGATGGTACTGGCCGCGATTGTCGGTGTTGGTATTCTGATCTATTTATTATCACCGGTGTTAACGCCATTCCTCATTGCTGCGGTGTTGGCCTATATTGGTGATCCACTAGTTGATCGACTTGAAGCAGTAAAAGTGCCACGCACAGCGGCGGTTGCGTTGGTATTTACTGGTCTGACCTTATCCGTTTTGATTGCCCTGATCATTCTGGTGCCGATGATCGAACGACAACTGACAACATTTGCTCAGAAGCTGCCGCTCTATCTTGATAAAGTGCAAACAAATTTTATTCCATGGTTATCGCAGAAACTGGGTCTGGTTGACTCTGGCTTTAATGTCGAAACAATAAAACAATCCATTCAATCTTACTGGCAGTCAGCAGGTGGTTTCGCCAGTAAGATGATGGCTTCAGTCACTCGCTCTGGCCTGGTGCTGGCCGGCTGGTTAGCCAATCTTGTTTTGATCCCTGTGGTTACTTTTTATTTACTGCGCGACTGGGATCATATCGTTGCCAGAGTCAATGAACTTGTTCCGCGTCAATCGCAACCCATCGTTGCGCGACTGGCAAAAGAATCAGATGAGGTCCTTGGTGCATTTCTCCGTGGGCAAATGCTTGTGATGATCGCACTGGCAACGATCTATGCTGTTGGCCTGAGTATTATCGGGCTCGACCTGGGTATTCTTATTGGCCTGTTGGCAGGGATCATCAGTTTTGTGCCTTATCTTGGTTTTATCGTTGGTATTGTGCTCGCAGGTCTTGCGGCAATCATGCAGTTTGGTGATGCATCGAATCTGATCTATGTCATTATTGTGTTTGGTATTGGTCAGGCGATTGAAGGGATGTTGTTAACGCCCTTGTTGGTTGGTGATCGCATTGGTCTACATCCAGTTGCGGTAATTTTTGCGGTGTTGGCAGGTGGACAGTTATTTGGTTTTGTCGGAGTGCTACTGGCCTTACCTGTCGCGGCCGTGATTGCTGTGATATTGCGATATCTACACGAACGCTATAAAGCAAGCGAACTTTATTCAAGTCAGTCTTAAAGTATTCACCATGCCTGGTTTTCAACAACTACCTCTTGCTCTGCAGTTGCGTGAGACTGCAACCTTCGATAATTTCGTTGCCTCGGGTAATGAACAGCTAGTACATGCCTTAACCGATCTGGATGAAAAATATATTTTTATCTGGGGTGAAGAATCAACGGGTAAAAGTCACCTGCTTCAGGCGCTGTGTCATCAGGCCACTCAGCAATCACAAACCACCGCCTATATTCCATTTGGACACACAGATATCAGCCACCCGGATATATTGATGGGCCTGGAAAATATGCATCTGGTGTGTCTGGATGATGTGCACTGGTGTGCAGGCAAGGATGATTGGGAGTTGGCTCTGTTTAATCTGTTCAATGCAGTTCGCGAGGCAAAAACGCGTTTAATTATTACCGCCAGGGCGGCGCCGAATCATTTGAATATAAAACTGGCCGATCTGGTGTCGCGCCTGAACTGGGGGGCGGTGTTTCAGATTAATTTATTAAATGATATCGATAAAATAAAAGTCCTGCAGGAGCGAGCACAACAACAGGGCTTGGAATTATCCAGTGACGTGGCCAGTTTTTTATTAAAACGTCACCCACGTGACATGGCCAGTCTATTTAGTTTATTACAACAGCTGGATCAGGCTTCCATGGCGGCGCAACGTAAGTTAACCATTCCCTTTGTTCGTGAGTTCCTCTGACTGATTCGCGCGTGCCTTATACCTTATATATAGTATACAGGCAGTAAATAGCGTCATACTCAATAAGATTTCCAGACCAGCTAAATATCTTTCTGCCGAATTAGCCCAGGCTTCAACCACACCATGAATAAAATAGATGAGCACCAGAAATGCCGTCCAGGCATGGGTGTAACTGCGTTGATACAATAAACCGCGCAAGGGAAGCAGTAGCGGACCAACAAAAACCAATAGCGCAAGGCTAATCGGAATTTGTCTTGGTGGTGCCAGCAAGGTAAACCAGAGCAATAATAAACTCAGCAAACCAAAGTAGCTCAACAGCACTAACCATCTCGAAACTTTTAGACCCTTCATTTAGCCAGTGCGACTGCGGTTTGTGCAAGACGTTGTCCGAGTTGCTGACAGAGCTCCGTTTCTTCAGTGGTAAATTTCTGTTGATGATCTGTACCTGCATAATGACTGGCACCATAAGGTGTACCGCCAGATGTGGTTTCGTTTAGATATGTTGCACTATAAGGCAGACCCAGTAACACCATACCATGATGAAATAAGGGCACCATCATAGAGAGAAGCGTCGTTTCATGACCACCATGCATGGTTCCTGCAGAAGTAAAACAGGCGGCAGGTTTGCCAGCTAACTCACCCGACAACCATGACGGTGTTGTCGTGTCGATAAAATGTTTTAAGGGTGAAGCCATATTGCCGTAATAAGCGGGGCTACCCAGGGCAAGCCCTGAACATTCCTGCAAGTCAGTAAGGGTGACATAGGGCGGGCCATTCGCTGGAATAGAATCTTCAGTTGCTTCGCAAACGGTAGAAATATTCGGTACGGTGCGAAGACGTGCAGTACAGTTATTAACCGATTCAATTCCACGTGCAATCTGTTGTGCCATATCAGCAACAGCACCATCACGACTATAATACAAAACAAGAATATCCATGCTTAATCCAGAATGCTAAGTACAGTTTCAGGCGGGCGACCAATTGCAGCTTTATTCTTGCTGGTCACAACGATCGGGCGCTCAATAAGTATTGGATGTTTGATCATCGCTTCAATCAACTCATCGCGACTCAGTTCAGGATTATCCAGCCCAGCCTCTTTATACACTTTTTCATGTGTACGCATTAGATCGCGTGGCTCCATATTTAACATCTTGAGAATATTATCGAGCGTTTCCTTGTCAGGTGTATCATCAAGATAACAAACGATTTCTGGTTGCACATTTTTTTCATTCAGTAGTTCAAGTGTCTGGCGTGATTTAGAGCAACGAGGATTGTGATAAATGGTGGTTTTCATGTTTTTGCCTTTCATCTTTGAGTGGTTTTATTGTACCGAAGCTTTGCTTGACAGCCTATAGGGGCGGTGATAGCTTGTCTCGCATATCTTCTTGATGGGCATCATCGATTCATATGACAGTCCGAACCGGCACACGTTTCAACTATATGCTGATCTTCCTTACGGGAATAATCAGCCTTGCGGCCTGTGCAGTGCCCGCGCCGGTTCAGGAAATGAGTAATGCCCGCCAAAGTCTGCAGGCTGCCAAAGCTGCACGCGCCGAAGTCTACGCAAACCAGAAATATCAGCAGGCCTCTAAAGTGATGCAGGAGGCGACCCGCCAACTTGAAAGTGGTGATTATCTACAGGCTAGAGATCTGGCCCTCGAAGCAAAACAACTGGCCACCAGTGCACGGCAACAGGCGCTAAATAAATATAAAAAGTGATGGTATAGACAGAATCTGGCTTGAAGTCAGGCAAAAGTCTTCTAGACTGTATATGAATTCACTGTTAGACAGAGTCTGTGTGCTCCATCCTTGACACCCGGTTTGCATGGATGTTAGTTTCCGCTTCAGGGTGTAAGTTTTTGTTATGACAGGATTTTAAAGGAATTCACGGATTCGTGACTGAGGTAAAAAATGAAAATAATGAATAATATCAAGATTGCAGGACTGCTTTTGACGACAGCAGTAATGTTCGGTTGTAGTGGTGCAGCCCAGGAAGAACCGACTAAAGAAGAAACACCGCAGGTAACCAAGACAGAAACGCCAAGTGCATCGAGCCAGTATCAGGTTGAACGTGGTGATAGCCTGTGGGGTATTTCAGGTCGTTCAAATATTTATGCAAACCCATACCAGTGGCCTCTTATATATAAGAATAATACGGCCAGAATCAAAGATGCTGATTTGATCTATCCTGGACAGGTTTTCGATATCAATACTGATCCATCGGCTTCGGAAGTTAGCGCAGCCATCAATCACGCCAAGACACGCGGCCGTTGGTCGATTGGTGTTGTTGAAGATTCAGATAAGGCATATCTACGCTAGGCGACGAAAATAATAACTTGTAGTATAAAAGGGCTCCTCTGGAGCCCTTTTTTTATCGGCCATACTGAAGTGGGGTAGACGAATGGCAGTGAATAAGACTCATCACTTCGAGTCAGTCAAAATGTTATTAATAACATCAGGTCGATTTATCAAACTACTGGCCCATCAGTTTCACCGTGATCACTGCGCGACGGCCACAGCCGCACTGACCTATACCAGTTTGCTTGCAGTCGTACCATTGATGGCCGTAGGCCTGATTCTTTTTCAGAAGTTATCCTTCTACCCCAGTGCATTACTGGCGACAGAAGAATTTATTCTGCGCGTTTTTACCCCGGGAGTTGGACAGGAACTGGTGACTGCATTTGCCGACTTTATTCGCAAGGCCAGTCAGCTAACCGGCGTGAGTGCAATCATTCTGCTGATTACCGCCATGATGACCCTGCACACCATCGATCAAACACTCAACAAGATCTGGAAAGTAGAACGGGGCAGACGCACAACCATCAATATGCTGATCTATTTCAGTATCGTCATCCTTGGACCCTTGCTGGTTGGCTTAAGCATACTGGCTACGACTTATCTGTTTTCGCTCACGCTATCCGCCGGTGCCACATTTACCAATGAATTGGTCTGGTTGGCATGGTTGGTTGTATTACTGGTTTTCACGGCCGTTTATCGCTGGGTACCGAATACCCATGTGCCGTGGCGATATGCAGTCGCGGGTGGATTAGTTGCGACCATCCTGTTCGAACTGGCCAAGCATGGGTTTACTTTATATCTGAGCTGGTTTCCTAATTACGAAATTATCTATGGTGCAGTGGCTGTGGTGCCACTCACACTGGTGTGGATATACATCTCCTGGCTGGTCGTACTGGTTGGTGCAGAAATCGCACATTGCCTGTCGATCTTTGCGAGCAACAGGGATGGACAGTTTGCAAAGCTTGAACTCTTGCCTGCCTATCAAATTATTGCCGCGATTTATCTAGCTGGCCCGGATGGATGTGATGTCACTCATCTCGCAGAGCAAACCAGGCTTGATCCCGAGCAGATTAAATCGACGATTGCGGCCCTGCAGAGGGAAAATCTGCTGTTCCAGCTGCAGAGAAATATCTACCGATTGTCGAGCCAACTGGTTGAGTCAGGACTGGATGAACTGGAAGATATTCTGATTGAACGAGGGGTTGTCAGTCAGGCATGATTATAGCTTCTTGTCATTCCGGCTAAAATCACGCCGGAATGACAAATTTGTTTACGAATGATTGATAGTAATAAACGAACTCTGTACTTTTACCTGAGATACTGAGGAATTCTAACATGGTGGACTTGTCGAAGTGGCTATGAAAACAAATATCAGTAAAATACTGCTAGTAATCGCGATATGGCTCAACTGTGCATATGTACAGTCCGCGCCTGTGCAATTTTCCCTGTCGGATATCAATGGCAAACGCCATACTCTAAGTGACTACAAGGGCAAGTGGATCGTGGTGAACTACTGGGCAACATGGTGCCCGCCCTGTATGGATGAGATTCCCGAGCTGGTTGAGTTTCATGATGCACATGCAGCTAAAGATGCCGTCGTATTGGGTATCAACTCAGAAGAGATCAGTAAGGAGTTTCTGAAAGAATTTGTAGACCATTATTTTATTTCCTATCCGGTGCTGCCACAGAAGCCGGGTACGAAATCGCCTTTTGGAACAATATATGG
>Ga0224506_10003163_pt1 | contig 10988 bp, 8 predicted proteins | sample SF_Jan12_sed_USG_2_FD_169108 | JGI IMG/M metagenome (GOLD analysis project Ga0224506, IMG submission 169108) | Sediment microbial communities from San Francisco Bay, California, United States - SF_Jan12_sed_USGS_8_1 | ecosystem: Environmental > Aquatic > Marine > Sediment | place: USA...
ACTAGGGCTTCACCCCAGCTCAATATATTTGCTGTTGGTTTCCCTTTTATGGTTGGTACTGGTCTCGTGGTTATATGGACCACATTGCCAAATCTATCATCCCAGGTATCGACATTGTTTGAACAGATTTTTGAGTTAGTGGGAACTATTGTAGGTGTACACAATGGCCCAGGATGATGGTGCAGAACGTACAGAACAGGCGACGGGAAAGCGACTTAGTGAAGCCCGCTCCAAAGGTCAGATTCCGCGTTCACGTGAGCTGGGTACTATGGCCATGCTTATGGCTGCGGGCGGTGCTTTTCTTATGTTTGGAGATTTTCTTGTTCGTAAAATTCTTACTTTATTAAACCATAGTTTGAATATTGAGCGTGAAAATATTTTCGACGTTACGGCAATGCCAAATTTATTTATGGCCGCGATATATGAAGCATTAGGTATTATTTCACCACTTTTACTATTATTGGCGATTGTTGCAATTCTTTCATCTATAGCATTAAGTGGTTGGAACTTTAGCCCTAAGGCGATTGCTTTTAAATGGGAGAAACTCGATCCGATTAAAGGAATGAAACGAGTATTCGCTGTACGCGGATTAATCGAACTTGTTAAGGCTCTTATAAAATTTGTGATTATTGGTTTTGCTGCAATATCCATTATATATGGTCAGTCGAGTGAATTCTTGGCATTAGGTACTAAATCAATTGAAGTTGCCATATCTGATTTGGGCAGTCTTCTTGTCTGGTCTTTTTTGACTATTAGCATGACTCTTATACTTCTTGCTGTTATCGATGTTCCATTTCAAATATGGGATAACGCTAAACAATTGAAGATGACTAAACAGGAGGTTAAGGACGAAATGAAACAAACCGAGGGTAATCCCGAGGTTAAAGCAAAAATTCGTCACTTACAGCGTGAGATGGCTCAGCGCAGAATGATGGAACAGGTACCAAGCGCCGATGTAATTATTACAAACCCAACTCATTTTGCTGTCGCTCTTCGATATGACCCAGATAATATGCCAGCTCCTGTTCTAATTGCTAAAGGAACCGATCTGATTGCAGGTACGATTCGTGGAATTGCTGATAATAAAAATATTCCCATCCTCTCATCGCCAGCGTTGGCACGAGCTTTGTATTACAGTACAGAGCTGGATCAGGAAATCCCGATGGGATTGTTCCAGGCCGTTGCACAAGTACTGGCATATATCTTTCATCTTAAGGAAACTGGTTCAAAGCCTGGTGCTACAACGGCTCTGGAAAATTTACCTATTCCTAAGGAATTACAGAGAGACTAAATTATCCATTTTTCTGCGCTGTATATTTGTCAACCGTCAAATATACGTCGCTAGTGACTGAATTACGACAGAGGGTTTTATGGCGCAAGCCGATGTAACAAATATGTTCAAAGAGATTGGGCGCCGTGGCCTAGGAATACCTTTAATGGTAATTTCTCTATTGGCTATGGTGATCATTCCCCTACCACCACTGTTGTTGGATCTCTTCTTTACGTTCAATATTTCTCTATCCCTAATCATCTTATTAGTAACAATCTATTCCATGCGGCCAATGGATTTTGCAATATTTCCGACGATTATACTCGTCGCTACTCTATTTAGGTTGGCACTGAACGTAGCATCTACACGCGTAGTCCTGCTTGAAGGACATGCCGGCCCAGGTGCTGCTGGGGATGTAATACAGGCCTTTGGTGATTTCGTCGTTGGTGGTAACTACGCTGTAGGTATTATTGTATTTATCATCCTTATTATTATTAATTTCTCGGTTGTTACAAAAGGAGCTGGTCGAATTTCCGAGGTTAGTGCTCGCTTCACTCTGGATGCCATGCCAGGCAAGCAAATGGCGATTGATGCGGATCTTAATTCAGGCCTGATTGATCAAGAACAGGCTCGAGCGCGTCGTGTGGATGTAGCCGCAGAAGCAGACTTTTACGGTTCGATGGATGGTGCGAGCAAGTTTGTACGTGGTGATGCTGTTGCAGGTATCCTGATCACAATGATCAATATTATCGGTGGTCTGATAGTTGGTGTGGGTCAGCATGACATGGCATTTGGCGATGCAGCAGAAACCTATACCTTGCTGACTATTGGTGATGGACTGGTAGCCCAGATACCTTCACTTCTGCTTTCCACGGCTGCTGGTATCATTGTTACCCGTGTCTCCGAATCCCAGAATATGGGAGAACAGATTGTTACTCAGTTGTTCGGAAATGTATCAGTATTGGTTATAACCGCCAGTGTTATCGGTATGATGGGCCTGATACCAGGTATGCCCAACCTCGCATTTCTAACATTGGCGGCGATTTTAGGTGGTATCGCCTTTTTAAGTCACAATAAAAACAAGGCTAAACTGGTTGCAGAAGAAGTGTCTATGGCGGAGCAGGAAACTCCGAAACCGGCCGAAAGCAGAGAGCTGAGCTGGGATGATGTACCTCCCGTAGATGTTATTGGCCTGGAGGTTGGATACCGTCTCATTCCGCTTGTTGATAAAGGCCAGGGTGGCCAGCTAATGGATCGTATAAAGGGCGTACGCCGTAAGTTATCACAGGAGATGGGATTTCTTATTCCTCCTGTACATATCCGTGACAATCTGGATCTCGAACCAAACAATTATCGTATCACCTTGATGGGGGTCACTGCGGGTGAAGCCGAGGTTGAGCCAGATCGTGAACTGGCGATAAACCCTGGTGAGGTGCATGGTGAAATAGATGGGATAAAGACGGTAGATCCAGCCTTTGGTCTGCCGGCAGTCTGGTTCGAGCCACAACAACGTGATCATGTGCAGTCACTGGGCTATACCGTAGTGGATCCGAATACAGTGATTGCTACACATCTTAGCCAGTTACTTTCAGCACATGCACATGAATTACTCGGCCATGAAGAAGTTCAAAGCCTGCTGGACAAGTTAGGCAAGAGTGCGAAGAAACTGGTCGAGGATCTGGTACCCAATACCGTTTCTTTGGGTACGGTACTGAAGGTTTTGCAGAATTTGCTCGAGGAAGGGGTTCCTATTCGGGATATGCGCACAATTGCCGAAACCTTGTCACAGTATGGACAAAAGAGTCAGGATCCCGTCACCTTGACGGAGCAGGTACGTACGGCATTACGCCGTCTAATCTATCAGCATATTAGTGGTGCGGATGATGAGATGCCGGTTATTACCCTGGATCCAAAACTGGAACAGATATTGCTTCAGTCATTCCATGTGTCAGCTGACGAAACGGCAACCATTGAGCCTGGTCTTGCACAAAATATGCATGGTGCGCTGTATGAGAAGGTGCAGGAGCGGGAACTGGCGGGAGAGCCGGCGGTTCTCCTGGTAACGCCTCAATTACGTAGTGGACTGACCAAATTTGTACGCCACACCATCACAGGCTTGAGTGTCCTTTCTTATAACGAGATCCCGGATAACAAGCAGATTCGTATTGTTGCCACGGTTGGTGCCTGATGGTGTGTTATTGGATTAAGAGGAAAGTCTAATGAAGATTAAGCGTGTCATAGCCAAGGATATGCGACAGGGTATTCGCCGGGTCCGTGAGGAACTGGGAGAAGATGCCGTCATACTTTCCAACCGGAAAGTAGATGAAGGTGTAGAGATCGTTGTCGGTATAGACTATGACGAGGCATCATATAAGGCTGATAAAAATACTATTGTTACCGAAGATGAGCAGCTTGATATCTTCCAGATTGAACGGCCAAAGCAGGTCGTAAACTCGAAAACAGAAGCCGATTTTCGTAATGCCATAGACAGTGCGGCGATGGAATTGGAACGTGATTTTTCTGCCCCATACGATGCTGAACTGACCTATAAGAAGCCGGAAAAAACGCATCTCCAGAAAGCCCCAACAACAACGAAAGCAAATAAACACAAATCTACCGCAGATAGTCAACTATTCGATGAGATGCGTGATGAGTTAAAGTCCCTGCGCGGTATTCTTGAAAATCAGGTTAACGGTCTGGCCTGGGGGGAAATGACACGAAACCGCCCACATCAGGCCACCCTGTTGAAGCGTTACCTTGATATGGGAGTAACGTCTGATCTCGCGCAGAGTCTATCAGAGCGTGTTGCAGAGGAAGAAGATCTGGAATCGGCATGGCGTATGAGCCTTGATATGTTGGCGAGTGAAATACATATCAGTAACGAGGATTTTATTGCCGAAGGTGGTGTCGTCGCTCTTGTCGGTCCGACGGGGGTTGGAAAGACCACTACTGTGGCCAAGCTGGCAGCACGCTATGCCTTACAACATGGCTATCAGCAGGTCGCTCTGGTGACAACAGATAGTTATCGAATTGGTGCCCATGAGCAGTTACGTACTTACGGTAGAATTCTCGGCGTACCGGTACGTGTTGCCAATGATGCCGATGAGCTGAGAACGGTTCTTGAGCATTTATCCGATAAACGTCTGGTACTGATCGACACTGCCGGCATGAGTCAGCGTGATCTGCGACTTACAGAACAATTCAATCAGGTACTGTCTGGTGCGCCAAAACTTAAGACCTGTGTGGTTCTGTCGGCAAATACCCAGACGGCAGCGGTGAAGGATGTCATGCGCGCCTTTGCAAAGGTTAAACTGGATGCCTGTGTCCTTACCAAGCTGGATGAGTGCGTCTCCATCGGCGGCGTACTCTCCGTTATCGCTCAGCACAAGCTGCCGGTAGCCTATTTAAGTGATGGCCAGCAGGTGCCAGAAGACCTCCACCGGGCCCATTCCCATACCCTGATAAATCGCGCACAGGCACTTTTGCAGCAGGTTGAGGCCAATACAGACGAACAGCTGGCGGCGATGGCTATGGGAGGAGTGAATCCCTATGCTAACTAGTTTTTCCCCTATAGATCAGGCTGCAGGTTTACGTCGACTGAGTCGGCAACGCCCCGTACGTGTTATCACCGTGACCAGTGGTAAGGGGGGGGTGGGCAAAAGTAATGTTGCAGTGAATTTGGCCATGGCAATGATAGATGCGGGCAAGGACGTGATGATCATGGATGCAGATCTGGGCCTGGCGAATGTTGATGTGATGCTCGGTTTAAGTCCCAAATTCAATCTTTCACATGTAATAAATGGTGAAATGCAGTTAGAGGATATCCTGCTTGAAGGGCCGGGGGGATTAAAAGTCGTTCCCGCCGCCTCAGGGGCACAGGTTATGGCAGGTCTGACGCCGACACAGCATGCCGGAATTATCCGCGCATTTAGCGAATTACATCAGAATCTTGATGCTCTGATTGTAGACACATCCGCAGGTATTTCAGACAGTGTGATCACCTTTTCCAAGGCATCGCAGGAAGTGGTGGTGGTCGTCTGTGATGAACCGGCATCAATTACCGATGCTTATGCCTTGATCAAGGTGCTAAACCGGGATCATGGACTGCATCGTTTCCGTATACTGGCGAACATGGTGGCAAATCCGCTACAAGGACGTGAGCTGTATGAAAAGATAGCTCGTGTAACCGATCGTTATCTATATGTTGAATTGGACTATATGGGTTATGTGCCTTTTGACCCTGCAATAAAAAAAGCGGTACAAAGACAGACGCCAGTAGTGAGCCTGTTTCCGGATAGTGCAGCAGCTCAGGCATTTCAAGAACTGGTAATAAAAACTGATAAATGGCCAACACCCAGAAGTGGGGGACATCTGGAATTTTTCGCTGAGCGATTATTACAGCAAAACTTTTATGAGGCAGGAGCCCGTTAGATGAGTGCAAGAGGCAGTGTGGAAGTTTTCGCACTGAAAGAGGGGGACATAATAGATCTGTACAGCCCATTGGTTAAACGAATTGCCTATCATATGGCGACGCGTTTACCACCCAGTATCCAGTTTGATGATTTGGTACAGGCCGGGCTTATCGGTCTATTAGAGGCATCAAGGAATTTCGAAGAAGGGCATAATGCCAGTTTTGAAACCTTTGCCGGGATACGGATACGTGGCGCTATGCTGGATGAGATCCGTAAAAATGACTGGTCCCCCCGTTCGGTACAAAGAAAGGCCAAAATGGTCACGTTAGCTGTGCGCGAGATAGAGCGGGAACGGGGACGTGATGCCCGTGCTGACGAGATTGCGGACCGTTTGGGTGTTACGGTAGACGAATACTTTCAAATGCTGCAAGTGGCCTCAGGACAAAGGGTTGTGAGCCTGGAAGATCCAGTGGTGGGGGACGAGGTGCTGGGGGATACTTTGGCAGATCAGCGCCCCGGTATTGTTGACCATTTGCTGGAAGAGGATATCGTCAAAAATTTGGCTGAATCCGTCGCTGGATTACCTGAGAGAGAGCGCATAGTACTGTCACTGTACCATGTTGAAGAATTTAATCTGCGTGAAATTGGTTATGTAATCGGGCTGAGTGAGTCAAGAATCTGTCAGATACACAATCAGGCAAATATACGATTACGAGCCCGTTTGGAAGATTATTTAAATAATGGTTAAGATTGGCCGAAATATAGTGTTAGAGTTGGTGATAAGAGTTTGAAATAACTATTTGAAACATATTAAATCTTTGTAAATTGTTGTATGAACGACTAGGCACAGAAGCTGGGAAGGTTAGGATAAGACAGCAAACCAACCGGATACAGCTTGTGGGGTCTAGGAAATGGGACTCCTTCACTATACTATTAGTATTAGCGAATATAATCCTCAGTCACAGTCGGTTAGGGAGGCTGCTTTGAATAAAGACATGAAAATCCTCATTGTGGACGATTTTTCAACAATGCGGCGTATTATCAAGAACTTGCTTCGTGATTTGGGTTTTAACAATACCGATGAAGCAGATGATGGAAGTACAGCACTTCCGATTCTGAAGAAAGGTGGTTATGACTTCCTTATTACGGATTGGAATATGCCTGGTATGCCTGGCATCGAGCTCTTGAAAGCAGTACGTGCAGATCCTGGTTTGGCAAAATTACCGGTATTGATGGTAACCGCCGAGCAGAAACGTGAGCAGATCATTGAAGCGGCCGAGGCCGGGGTCAATGGTTATGTGGTGAAGCCTTTCACTGCTCAGGTCCTGAAAGAGAAAATAGACAAGATTTTCGAGCGAGTTGGTGGATAAAACCCCCGGCCTCATCAGAGGGATTTAGACAATATGACCACTGACAATGTCCTGGGTGACGAGGTTCTGGAACTTGCCAAGAGTCTGGTAGAGAAACTGGAAGCCGGTGCCAATGAAGATGCACACGGGCTTCTGGATGAACTAACCAAGGTTCGGGAGAGCTTGTTGTATCAGGAGATCGGGAAATTAACCCGGGAGTTGCATAACTCTCTGACCAGTTTCCATGTAGATACTCACATATCGGATCTGGCAGAAAAGGATATCCCGGATGCAAGAGAGCGTTTGCGTTACGTGGTATCCATGACCGATGAAGCGGCAAATCGTACCTTGAATGCCGTTGAGGGTGCGATCCCGAAATGTGATGAGCTGAGTACTCGGGTGTCTGAGGTTCAGTCCGCATGGGACAAACTGTTGCGGCGTGAAATGAGTGCCGATGAATTCAGGGCCTTAAGCACTAATCTTACCGAGTATCTGCCGCAATCAAGCAATGATGTGACTGAGATAAAGAGTGGTTTAAATGAAGTGCTGATGGCACAGGATTTTCAGGATCTAACCGGGCAGATCATCCACCGTGTAATCGATTTGGTGGAGGATGTGGAGAACAATCTGGTGGGTCTTATTAAAGTGGCTGGACAAAAAACCTCCGCACCGACCTATGAGTCAGACCATGCGGATATCACTCCTACTGGCCCGGCTGTACCAGGTCTGGATGATAGTGGACGAGTGTCCGGCCAGGATGAAGTGGACGATCTATTGTCCAGTCTTGGATTTTAAGGTTGCAGTAACTCTATGTCATTTGATGCAGATGAAGAGATTCTCCAGGACTTTCTGGTAGAAGCAGGAGAAATCCTCGAACAACTCAATGAACAACTGGTTGAGCTGGAACAGCGTCCTAACGACTCTGACCTGCTGAATGCGGTGTTTCGTGGTTTTCATACCATAAAGGGTGGGGCGAGCTTTTTAAGCCTGACGCCATTGGTAGAGATATGCCATGGTGCAGAGGATGTATTTAACCTGCTGCGTAACGGTGAGCTGGAAGTCAATTCACAGATCATGGATGTCATGCTGCCGGTATTGGATACCCTGAATTACCAGTTCGATACTGTGCGAGCCGGAAGTATGCCGGATAGTGTCGAACCGGCCCAAATCCAGGCCCTGCAAGCCATCCTGAATGGTGAGATGTCTGATCCCGCAGCAAGCGCTCCCTCTGAACCTGCCCCGGTGAACGAGGTTGAGGTAGAGCCACAAGCTGCTGCCATAGATGAGCTGCTTGAAGAGCCTGCAAGTCTGTTAAATCAGGATGCAGACGGTGATATCACGGATGATGAGTTTGAATCCCTGCTTAATGCCCTGGATACCCCTGGCTCCGCCAGTACAACACAGGAAGCGACTCCGCCCCCAGCCCCGGCTGCACCGGTTACCCCTGCGGCGTCTAATGGCGATGAAATCTCGGAAGATGAATTTGAAAATCTACTGGATCAGCTTCATGGGCGAGGTGCAGCACCCGCTGGTGCTAAGGAGTCCGAGGCTGTAAGCGAGTCAGAGCCGCCTGTATCCACTGAGTCAGTACCCGCAGCTACAGATGTCTTCAGTTCAGATGAGATCGATGAAAATGAATTTGAGGCCCTGCTAGATCAGCTGCATGGTCAGGGCCAGGCGCCAGGTCTTGAAGCTGCGAGTGCAGAAGCGGCTGCAACACCAGCAGAGCCTGTACCGGCAGCCTCAACACCGGCTTCATCGGCAGCTGCCGCAGTTCCTGTTACCAAGGCAGAGGAACCCGCCGCCAGCAAGCCTGCTGTAAAACCTGTGCAAAAGGCCAAGCAGGATGCACCACAGGCCGAGACCACCGTTCGCGTTGATACAAAGCGTCTGGACGATATCATGAATATGGTCGGTGAGCTGGTACTGGTGCGTAATCGTCTGGTGAACCTCGAGTCATCTGTAGAAAATGACGAATTAAGCAAGGCGGTTGGCAACCTGGATGTGGTAACAGCGGATCTTCAAACCTCGGTTATGAAGACTCGTATGCAGCCGATCAAGAAGGTCTTTGGACGTTTCCCCCGAGTGGTTAGGGATTTGGCTCGCAGCCTGAACAAGGATGTCGCGCTGGAAATGGTCGGCGAAGAGACCGATCTGGATAAGAATCTGGTAGAAGCTCTGGCCGACCCACTGGTACATTTGGTTCGCAATGCCGTGGATCATGGTATCGAGATGCCCGATGTTCGCGAGGCGAACGGAAAACCACGCCAGGGTACTGTGGTACTCGCGGCGGAACAGGAAGGCGATCACATACTGCTTTCCATCGAGGACGATGGCGGTGGTATGAATGCTGATGCCTTACGTCGTATCGCCGTCGATAAAGGACTGATGGATAGTGAAGCCGCCGCGCGCATGGATGATCGTGAGGCATTTAATCTTATCTTTGCGCCAGGCTTCTCTACCAAGACCGAGATCTCCGATATTTCGGGGCGTGGTGTGGGCATGGACGTGGTGAAGACCCGTATTACCCAGTTAAACGGTAGTATCGAAATCGATTCACAGGAAGGCAAGGGTACTCGCCTGGCGATTAAAGTGCCTCTGACCCTGGCGATTATCCCTACATTGATGGTTATGCTGGGTGAGCAGATATTTGCCCTACCACTGGTTAATGTAAACGAAATATTCAACCTGGATCTAAGGCATACGAATGTTATAGATGGACAGTTGGTGGTGATGGTTCGAGAGACCCCATTGCCGCTGTTCTATCTGAATAAATGGCTGGTGCGTGAACATCCAATTCTGACCGAGATTCCTACGGAAGATGATGCCAATGCCGATGAATCACATGTCGTGGTGGTCCATGTCGGGACGCAGAAGATTGGGTTTGTTGTAGATCAATTGATTGGTCAGGAAGAGGTGGTGATTAAGCCACTTGGCGCCTTGTTACATAATGTACAGGGCCTGGCGGGTGCAACCATCACCGGTGATGGCAAAATCTCTCTGATACTGGATGTACCGAGTCTGCTCAAGCGCTATGCACGGAAGGCTCATCAATAGACAGGCTTGAAATAAAGATAAGAAAAAATCATGCCCATAGGGGTGGATATTGCCATACACGTGTAATAGGCAGTCAAAAATGAATAAAACAAGAGGATCTCAATGCCTGTACGTGTACTAGTCGTAGACGATTCCGGTTTTTTTCGACGCCGTATTTGCGAAATATTGTCTTCGGATCCTCGTCTGGAGGTAATAGGCGAGGCAAAAGATGGCATTGAAGCAATAGAGAAAACCAAGCAACTGGATCCCGATATTGTCACTATGGATATCGAGATGCCTGGCATGGATGGTATTACTGCTGTGCGCAGAATCATGCAACAGCATCCAGTGCCCATATTGATGTTCTCTTCGTTGACCACCGAGGGAGCTCAGGCAACATTAGATGCTCTGGAAGCAGGTGCTCTGGATTATTTACCCAAACGTCTTGAAGAGATATCGGGTAATCGCGAAGAGGCTCTGCGCCTGTTACGCTCCAAGGTATTTATTATTGGAGCAAAGGGAAAGTCTGCCAAACTTGGGCGTAATAAACCTGCCTCAAGTGTACGTAGCCGTACTCCGACTACTTCGATACCTGTCAGGAGTGCAACAGCAAATAAAACCGTTACTGCTGCAGGTAAAGCTGCAACGGATACGAAAAAGGGCAACTATCAGTTTTTGGCTATCGGAACTTCAACCGGTGGCCCTCTCGCCTTGCAAGAAGTGTTAAGCAAATTAGGTGAAGATTTTCCAGCCCCCATTGTATTGATTCAGCATATGCCTGGTACCTTTACACCTGCCTTCGCATCTCGTCTGGATCAGCTGTGTAAGATCCGGGTTAAACAGGCAGAGGATGGGGAGTTGTTACAAAATGGATGTGCCTATCTGGCTCCGGGCGGAATGCAGATGGAGATCAAACAAAAG
>Ga0224506_10003165_pt1 | contig 10981 bp, 11 predicted proteins | sample SF_Jan12_sed_USG_2_FD_169108 | JGI IMG/M metagenome (GOLD analysis project Ga0224506, IMG submission 169108) | Sediment microbial communities from San Francisco Bay, California, United States - SF_Jan12_sed_USGS_8_1 | ecosystem: Environmental > Aquatic > Marine > Sediment | place: USA...
CATAACAAAGTAATCTCCGAACCTGGTTGGGTAGTCGAAGGAGTTGGTTATGACTCAACTATAGAATTGCGTGTAAAAAGATCAGATGTCATTGTCTATATTGATTACCCAATATTAAAGCACTACTACTGGGCAATAAAGCGCAGTATTAAGTCAGTAGTAGTGAAGCCTAATGGCTGGGCGAGCAGTAACAGTTTGCTTTTTAAACTGCCCTATATTCTTAGGATAATTCGACATATACATTTAAACACACGGCCAAAGCTGCTAAAAATATTCGATAAGAAAGGCCTGGATGTTAAGTTCTTTTGTATACGGTCAAGTAAAGATTTAAGTGACTTTGAAGAGTTTGTGAGTTCCATTAACAAGAATGGGCAATGGACGTAAGAACGCACCACTGCTTTTAGCGTTTCTGATCATCGAGATAGTTATGACCACTGTAAAAATATTGGAGCCAAAAGATTCCTTAGAATATCGAGAGATTAGATTAGAGGCTCTTAAAAAATACCCAGAATACTTTGGCTCTGGTTATGGGCAGCAAGTACAGCTTGATAAACTTTATTTTGAGCGCCTAATTGAAGACGGTTCATCTGAAGGAATAATGGCAGGTGTTTATGCCGATGACCAGTTAGTCGGCATATGTGGAGTTACATTTGAAACTAAAGTTCTTCCTAATGCTGGCGAAATCATTCAAATGTATGTTAAACCTGAATACCAAAATAGAGGGCTTGGTAAAAGCCTTATGCGTCACATCCAGGACGCATGTAAATCGGTCCCAATTTCAACAATTTTGCTTGAAGTTGTGAATGAAAACTCCAGTGCAGTAAGGGTATATGAGCAATCTGGCTATAAATTCGACAAAGATCTTGGTGATGATCCAAATACTGTATATATGATTTTGGCTTTGAATCAGTAACAAGCCAATGAACTACATGCGTATAAACCGCTGCGCACGCATTGGCCTCAAACTCGCTGGCGCTCATTTCTACAGGAAGCTGGGAATATCCCCGTCATGTTTTGAAGACGTGTTCAAACTTACATTCAATTACTTAGGAATGATATCAAGGGATGCTATATTGTTCCGCAGTAAATGAAGTCACTCCAGCAAACTCTGTACCCGGTTTTAACAAATATTTGGAGCAGCTTTATGCATAACAAGACGGTGTTGTATACGCTAAAAAACATCGCTATTGAGGCGGGTGTTAGCTATAAAGGATTGATTACTTCGTGATTGCAATAAGAAAACTGACTGAATCAGATGTTGATGATGTGAAAAATTTGGCTGTTAATTCAGAGCAGGTAAGACTCGTTGGAACGATAGAAGATTTGTTAATCGAGGTGGAAGATAGCTGGAATTACCACGTTATTACTGAAAACGAAAAAATAGTCGGATTCTTTAATATTGATTCAGCCTATTCTGATACTTACCCATTTACTATTCAGGATGAACTTGGTTTAAGAGCATTCTTTATTGATTCATCCTGTCAAGGAAAGGGGTATGGAAAAGCAGCTACAGTTGCGTTAGGAGCTATCTAAAAGAAGCATATCCAGATCGCTCTTCAATTGCCTTAACAGTAAATTGCGAGAATCCTGGCGCATACAGGTGCTACTTAGGTGGCGGCTTTTGCGATACTGGAGAACTTTTTCATGGCGGTAAAGCTGGACCTCAACACATTATGAGAATGAGTCTGGATATAGCTAGCAATAAGCTGTAGCAATACGGCCCGAAATTCACCGCTTCCTGGCGGGTGCTGGACTCGTTCACTCGCCCCAAAACCAAAGACGCTAGGTAGCTATGAGATACGCGTTTTTCGACTTAGACAATACTCTGTATTCCCATCATTTATAATCGAAGTTAATAAGCAGGAAATTATGGCACCAGTGGACTCGAATTCATGCGGCAGGTATTTGTAAGTCTTATTTCAGTACGGATTTCAGGCACAAAAAAAGCCAACCCTGAGGTTAGCTTTTAAAATGGTGGTACCGGTGGGCGGACTTGAACCGCCACGCCCGAAGGCAACGGATTTTGAATCCGTCGTGTATACCAATTTCACCACACCGGCACATATTCAGGTATCTGTATATCTGAAGTGGGCGTATAATACGAGAAATTCCTTCTGTGTCAATGACTTCCTGCCATTCTGTTTAATTTAGTGATACATCTGTATGAATTGTGATCAATGCATTTAATACACTAAAACAACCTGATTTCTTCCGGTGGTTTTTTTCGGTATAAACCAATATCACCAGGAACCATCGGGTCTTTTATGGATTCATTGCATCGGTCATCAACTTTTTTGATACTTGCTTTAAAATTTTTGATTCCAGTAAAAAAGCTCAAGTCCAGAGCATATAAACCTGTGGGTAACCTATCGCGATGTTGTTTTGGCTTGCTGCGATTTTTCAAATGACAGGTTTAATATGGAGCGTCGAGATGATTGATCACTTAAGCGGCTTATTGCTGATAATCATTGTTACCAAATATAAATATTTACACCATGTCCGGGAAAAATATCAAGGTCTTTACAAGTTGACAGGTTTTGATTTGCAGACTTGTTGTTTCTGTACACTATAGGGGCGTTTTCAGTTAAAATGCGCGGCTTTATAAATAATAGTGTTTTGATTCATGGCAAACCTGCTCGTAGATGATTTTGATTTTAACCTCCCGGAAGATTTAATCGCGCAATTCCCGTTAGAGGATCGTGCTGCCAGTCGGCTTCTGAAGGTAGATGCAAAAGAGAACCGTATATCACATGGTCACTTTTCTGACATTACGGACTTGTTACAGAAGGGTGATTTATTAGTATTTAATAATACTCGGGTAATACCCGCCAGAATGTTTGGTCATAAAGAGTCTGGTGGCAAGGTAGAGATGTTGTTTGAACGTCTGGTTAGTGACAAGGTGTGTTTATCTCACTTAAGAAGTTCGCGGTCACCCAGGGTGGGCACAAAGTTGATTATGGAGGCAGGTATTCAGGTTGAAGTGACTGGCCGGGCAGACGCGTTATTTGAACTTAGTTTGATTACAGAGTCGTCCTGGGTTTCGGTATTAGAGGCTCATGGTCATATGCCATTGCCACCTTATATGCAGAGAGAAGATGATTCATCTGATCGTGAACGCTACCAAACGGTTTATGCAGAACATATAGGCGCAGTGGCGGCTCCAACGGCAGGATTACATTTTGATAACAAGATTATCGAGCAACTTTCTGAAAAGGGTGTTGAAAAAGCCTTTGTGACCCTCCATGTAGGAGCAGGTACCTTTCAACCGGTTAAGGTGGATAATATCGAAGATCATGTTATGCATCAGGAATGGCTGGAAGTCACCGAAGAAGTTGTGAAGCAGGTTCAGGAAACGAAAGCTAGAGGTGGTCGGGTTTTCGCGGTAGGAACAACGTCGGTCAGATCTTTGGAAACCGCAGCCAGAAGTGGTGAATTGTCTGCATTTTCAGGTGATACGGATATATTTATTTATCCGGGCTATAAATTTAATGTCATCGATGGCTTGATCACGAATTTTCATCTGCCAAAATCGACTCTGATCATGTTGGTAAGTGCATTAGCCGGTAAAGATTTGATCATGCAAGCCTATGACGCGGCTATTAAAGAACAGTATCGTTTTTATAGTTATGGTGATGCCATGTTTATTAACACAAAAAGTGCGGAGTCTAATTGATGTCTCGTGAATGTTTTATGAAATTTGAAGTCAAGGCCACAGATGGCAGAGCTCGAAGAGCGACTCTGGACTTTCCGCGAGGCAAGGTGGAAACACCGGCATTTATGCCAGTAGGGACTTATGGCACGGTAAAAGGCATGTTACCCAAGGATATTAAAGAGATCGGGGCGGACATTATTTTGGGGAATACGTTTCACCTGATGTTGCGCCCGGGTACTGACGTCATTAAAGCACATGGTGACCTACATGATTTTAATGGCTGGGATAAACCCATCTTGACGGATTCTGGTGGCTTCCAGGTATTTAGTCTGGGTGCCATGCGTAAAATTTCAGAGCAGGGTGTTTCGTTCAGATCTCCTGTTAACGGTGCAAAAGTTGAATTAACACCAGAGCGTTCCATGGAAGTGCAGCGTGATTTGGGTTCAGATATTGTGATGATATTTGATGAATGTACGCCCTATCCAGCGACTGAAAAAGAAGCGAAAGACTCGATGGAGTTGTCCTTACGATGGGCTGAACGCTCTAAGGTTGCTCATGGAGAAAGCTCCAGTGCTTTGTTTGGCATTATTCAGGGGGGCATGTATCAAAATTTGCGGGAACAATCATTACATGGTCTAACAGATATTGAATTTGATGGCTATGCCATTGGTGGGCTGTCAGTTGGAGAGCCTAAAGAAGAGATGTTAAAGGTTCTTGATTATTTGCCAGCATTGATGCCGGATGATAAGCCAAGATACCTGATGGGTGTTGGTACGCCTGAAGACCTGGTTGAAGCAGTCAGGCGTGGTGTTGATATGTTCGATTGTGTCATGCCGACCCGAAATGCTCGAAATGGACATCTATTTACTAGCGAAGGCGTGTTAAAAATACGAAATTCGAGACACAGGCACGATGCAGGAACTCCAGATGCAGAATGTGACTGCTATACCTGCAAGAACTTCAGTCGTGCTTATTTACATCATTTAGACAAGTGCAAAGAAATGTTGGGTGCACAACTAAACACCATTCATAATTTGCGATATTATCAAACCTTAATGGAAGGTTTGCGCACAGCCATCGAAGCAGGTAATCTCTCTGCCTTTGTCGATGAATTTTATCAAAAGCGAGGACTGGAAACGCCAGTTCTCGATTAAAACAATACTATAATATTTTGGAGTTAAGTAATGAGTAAATGGATGCTAATCCTGGTTTCACTATTCCCTGCAATTGCGTTGGCTGAAGGTGAAGCTCCTGCGCCAGCATGGTCGCCTTTATTAATGTTGGGTATGTTTGTTGTTATTTTTTACATTATGGTTTGGCGCCCACAGAGCAAGCGTACAAAAGAGCATAAAGAGTTGATGGGTGGTCTGGCTAAAGGTGACGAAGTTATAAGCACCGGCGGTATTTGCGGCAAGGTTATCAAGGTCGATGATAACTTTGTAGTTGTTGAAGTTGCTGACAAAGTTGAATTGATATTTCAGAAGGCATCTATCAGCTCTACATTGCCAAAGGGTACTTTGAAAGGTATCTAGGTAATTCGGGTTTATTCCCATTTGATTGAAAGCGCCCCCGGCGCTTTTTGTTTATGTGGTCGTGTTTAAGATCACAAGGCTTTTACGGAAAGAAAACATGAACCGTTACCCATTATGGAAATATCTGGTTGTTGCATTAGTTTGCCTTTTGGGGGCGCTATACGCAGCTCCTAACTTTTATCCACCAGATGCTGCAATTCAAATTGCTACTACTGACTCTCGACAGGTCGTAACTCCCCAAGCATATGACCTGGCAAACGAAACACTTAATGCCGCAGGTATTGTTCATTTTGGTGAAGAACTGGGCGAAAGAAATCTGCTCATTCGCTTAGGTGACGAAACCAAACAGCTTGAAGCAAAGGCACTATTGCAGCGAGCATTGGGTGACGAATATGTTGTTGCATTAAATAAAGCGCCAACCACACCGGATTGGCTAGTGGCGTTTGGCGCAACGCCCATGTCACTTGGTCTGGATTTAAGTGGCGGTGTTCATTTCTTGATGGAAGTGGATATGGAGAGTTACCTTGACTCTCAGTTAAATGACTATGCCGCAGATATCAAGCGCACCATGCGTGAAGAAAAAATTCGTTTTAGAACCGTTTCACGTGTTGGCTCACAATCATTGGCTATTCAGTTTAGAGATGCTGCCAATTTAGAAGCTGGTGAATCACTATTAAGAAAAAAGTATTCGGAATTGTTACGTCAACCTACAACAGACGATACGGTTCTACGAATTAACTTCTCGGAAGTTAAAATCAAAGAGCTGGAAGACTATGCCATTAATCAGAATTTGACGACATTGAAAAACCGGGTCAATGAACTGGGTGTTGCTGAACCTCAAGTCCTTAGGCAGGGTAGAAATAGAATCGTCGTTGAGCTACCAGGTGTTCAGGATACCGCTCAGGCCAAGAAGATTTTAGGTAAATCTGCGAACCTGGAGTTTCGACTGGAGGCAGATATTAATGACACTAATCCGGAGATATTCCAATTCAGACCGGGTAATAGCTCAGGTCAGATCTCAGCAAATCTGGAACGTTCCGTCATTATTACTGGTGACAATGTCACCAATGCCCGGGTTTCCTACGATCAAAACGGTATACCCGAGGTCTCTGTTTCTTTAGATGGTAAAGGCGGCTCAAAAATGGGCCAGACCACCAAAAAAGGCATAGGTCGCAGAATGGCTGTGCTGTTCATTGAACAGAAAACAGCTACTGAATATCGTTCTGTAAATGGTGAACAGCAGATTTTTTACAGTACGGCCACAGAAAAAGGCATTATCAGCCTGGCAACAATCCGTGGCATCTTCTCGACGAGTTTCGTTATTCAGGGATTAGATAGTCCGGCAGAAGCATCAGAGCTTGCTTTGCTATTACGCGCCGGTGCTTTGGCTGCACCCATGAAGATCATTAACGAACGAACTATTGGTGCATCCTTGGGTGAAGATAATATCGACTTAGGCATTTTGTCGGTCGCCATTGGCTTTATGGCTGTTGTTGTCTTCATGTTGGTTGCCTACAATTTATTTGGCTTATTTTCCGTCATTGCGCTTTCGATGAATCTGGTTCTTATTATTGCATTGTTATCGCTATTAGGCGCCACGTTAACCTTACCTGGTATTGCCGGTATCGTATTAACCGTTGGTATGGCCGTTGATGCGAACGTACTGGTCTTTAGCCGAATACGGGAAGAACTCAATAATGGTTTGCCGTTACAGTCTGCGATTAACGCTGGATATGAACGTGCATTTGTGACCATTTTAGATGCCAATATTACAACGCTTATTGTTGCTGTGATCCTCTACGCAGTGGGTACAGGTCCCATTAAAGGATTTGCTGTAACCCTGTCTTTCGGAATCATTACCTCAATGTTTACTGCAATTATGCTGACCCGTGCATTTGTTAACCTGACTTTGGGTCGTCGTGAACTTAAAAAGGTTCCTATTTGGGAGATTTGGAAATGACCGAAGTGAAAAGAATTCCATTTATGAAATATCGGAAGATTACCATGGTCGCTTCCGTAATATTGCTTGTAGTCAGTCTGGCTTCTCTGGGATTTAAAAGTTTGAATTTTGGACTGGATTTCACCGGTGGCACCTTGATCCAGGTCGCTTATGAAGAACCTGCTGATGTCGGTGTGATTCGAAGTCAGCTTCAAAGCTCAGGTTTTGATGATGTTGTTGTACAGTATTTTGGGTCAAATACCGATGTATTGATGCGACTTCAGGTTGGAGAATCTGCCACCGTAGGTGATGAGGTACTTGAGGCATTGAAAAAAGATGATGCTCAGGTAACGTTAAGTCGTAGTGAGTTTGTCGGACCAACCGTGGGCGAAGAACTTCGTGAGAACGGTGGCCTGGCGATGGTACTAGCGCTCATCATTGTCATGATCTACATTGCCTTACGTTTTCAGTTTAAATTTTCTATTGGTGCAGTTGGGGCCTTGATACATGACGTAATCATTGTTATCGGTTTTTTCTCAGTCACCGGTTTTGATTTTGATTTGACGGTTCTGGCTGCCGTGTTGGCAGTTATTGGTTATTCATTGAATGATACCATTGTTGTTTCTGACCGAATCCGTGAAAACTTTAGGAATATCCGAAGTGACGATATTGAATACATCATCGATGTATCACTATCGCAAACACTGGGTCGCACCCTGATGACCTCGGCAACGACGTTAATTGTGTTGTTGTCTTTGTTGGTGGTGGGTGGCGAACTAAACTTTGGTTTTGCAGTTGCTTTGATTGTCGGTGTTTTTATTGGTACCTATTCTTCTATCTATGTTGCAGCCAACATTCTAATGGGTATGCAGCTCACCAAAGAAGACCTGATGCCCGTTGAAAAGCCAAAAGAAGATACTGATGAAGTACCCTCCTGGTTAGAAGACTAGCTACTGAGAGCAAGCCGGAAATATAATTTAGTTCGAGTTTCTGGCAGCTTCCATTCGTAATGATGATCGACCTGGTCATCATTACTGATCCGGGGCATGATACCAATCTTAAAAAATTGTGCTTCCAGACAATCAAGATCAACATCCTATATTTCTGCCTTTGCCTTAATATTTATTTAGAAGTTCAACCCACCACTTTAAGTTCCCCAATCTGTCATTCATAGAAGCCTGTCAAAATTATAAAGGCATATCTCTATATTGAGTGCGTAGAATGCTGAGAAAGCTACCGATCTGTATTCATAGTAAGTCATATTTATATGGCGAAAACCTGTAGGGTCATCCGATAATGTTATGATTAAGCCGCAATATAAATATCGCTCTAACAGTAAGACTGATAGGTCGCTAATGTATTGAACTGCTCAGTTTCATAAATACATATAAAGTATGTATATCGTGGTTATTGAATGTACTGGTAATACTTGCCCGGAAATTGAAAATCAAAATGGCTACTCAGGTCTGTGAGTATGACGAAGTGGATGTTTTAGCCTCAGCGCCAAGATACCTTTAAAGCCAATAACTCCCACCTGTCTTTCCGGCGAACGCCGACTTCCATCTTAGTGTATCGGGTATCACGCATGACGCGTCTGATTTGCTAGTGATGAATGGCATCGAATTGAACTTGCCGGACACTGAAAATCAAAATGGATACTAGCACTCGCGAGTATGGCAATACATGATATCCGGTTATTTAGTGTCTCACGAGCACTAAAGAATCGCCCGATAAAGCAGACTCATACGAGTAGGCTTTTGCCTGTCGTAGAAAACTATTAATGCCAGGTTTTGGGATTGATGGGCGCTTAGTTGTCTTGAAATTCAGGGTTCGATGTCGATTATTAGAATTTCTTTATGAACCAAAAAGGACAGGAGTAGGTGTCTAATGATTTTGGTCAATCATCTTCATAACCTACTGGTAATTTATGAACCAGACCCTTGTGACACTCAATACAAATTTTTCCGTCTTCTTTTGCTGTTTCCATTTGCTTCTTTGCACGTCTTGATTGCTCATGAAAATTCATTGCGTCATAGCTATGGCAATTTCTGCACTCAAGAGAATCAGTTTGTTCCATAAATTCCCATACATGGATCGCCAGTTCTTCCCTCTTCGCTTCAAATTTTTCTGGAGTGTCAATTGTGCCGAAAGCCCAATGGTATAATTCATTCACCGCTTTGGCTTTACGGATAAGCTTTGGTATCAACGGTTTGGGAACATGGCAGTCGGAACAGATTGCCCTAACTCCAGAGGCGTTACTATAATGCGACGATTCTTTGTATTCTTGATATACCGTGCTTTCCATTTCATGACAGGAAATACAAAACTCCAGAGTATTGGTTTTTTCAAGAGTCAGTTCAAATAAAAAACCTAAAATTAAAACGATAACACCTGAAATAATTGCCGTTACCATCCATTTTCGATCTTTTAACCATTGAATCATTTGAAACCCCAATAATGCCTTACGAAAGAGCCATGGCCCCTGAGCCATGGCTATAGGTCGTTATACTTGATTGCTATTTTTTTGGTAATGTAGTCAGGTAGGACATAACATCAAGCATTATCTGGCGATTTAATTCCCTTAGCGCGGGCATTTGCTCGCCTGGCTGCCCGTTTAGTAACTTATGGGCAACTTCCCATGGATTTCCCATTTGGGCACCTAAAGGTTTCATGTCAGCAGGTGACTTCCCATCTAAAGCATGACAACCGACACACATTGTTTCGTAGTACAATTCTCCTTGTTTGAGGTTGCCTCCAATAACCTCTTTGGTTTTGCTGTTGATAAATTCTGCCATATCAACTTGTCCCCTTGATAAAAATAATGCCAGATTATTTAATTCATCATCATATAACTTATCTCCATAACCATGTTTAGGATCTTTTAGTATGGCGACGATACTGGATAATGATTTAGACTGCACACCTGTAACTCCGGCAATTCCCGTGTAATGACTGCCCGAGCTGTAGGCGCCAGTACTGCCTTTATAATCCCAACCATGGCACTCTTTGCATCGCCAACTTGTTTTTGGATCATCGGCCTTTGCCCCGCCTTTGGGATACAGCCCATGTACCTTTTTAGGGACATTTTCATCAAGCACTGACATCCAATTATCGTATAGTTTTGCTCCCATCATGATTTTGTAAGCGTCTGTTTCAGCCATTGCAAATGAGGCTGAAATAGAAAAAGTGACAATTGCCCCTATTGACGTTAATTTATATACAGATTCTCTTAATAAAGACATATCTTTCTCCTTGTAATGACTCTTTGGTCTAACTAGGTGTGGTAAGGGTAGTCGTGTTAATGAAGAGCGTAGGAGTAATTAGTTGATCTAAATCATAATTATGTAAATTAGTTGTCAAGAGAAGGTGATAAATCTGCCGATCTGTATTCATAGTACGAGCCATATTTATATGGCGAAAATCTGTAGGGTCATCTGATAATGTTATGATTAAATCGCAATATAAATATTGCTCTAACAGTAAGACTGATAGGTCGCTAATGTATTGAACTGCTCAGTTTCATAAATACACATAAAGTATGTGTATCTTGGTTATTGAATGTACTGGTAATACTTGCCCTGAAATTGAAAATCAAAATGGCTACACACGTCTGTGAGTATGACGAAGTGGATGTTTTAGCCTCAGCGCCAAGATACCTTTAAAGCCAATAACTCCCACCTGTCTTTCCGGCGAACGCCGACTTCCATCTTAGTGTATCGGGTAGCACGCATGACGCGTCTGATTTGCGAGTATGGCTAGGTGGGGGAGGAGACAAAATGGAGACTCGCATTCGCGAGTATGGCAATGCATGATATCTGGATTTAGTGTCTAACGAGCACTAAAGAATCGCCCGTTAAA
>Ga0224506_10003166_pt1 | contig 10977 bp, 9 predicted proteins | sample SF_Jan12_sed_USG_2_FD_169108 | JGI IMG/M metagenome (GOLD analysis project Ga0224506, IMG submission 169108) | Sediment microbial communities from San Francisco Bay, California, United States - SF_Jan12_sed_USGS_8_1 | ecosystem: Environmental > Aquatic > Marine > Sediment | place: USA...
TCCATTCCTCCCTTCCCCAAACCTAGATAAATGCCAGAAGCGAATAGAACAAGCGCTACCAGTGACATGATCCCCAACATGATGGAGAAGTAAGAGAGTGGTGGTTTCTCCAGTCTGTAAGACGCTATAGCACATATCCCCGCGAACAGAAACGTTAGCAAAGAAAAAGCAACATGAATCACTCCTGCATCCTCTGGAAACAATCCAACCCCCATTGCACCAATTCCTGCTATTGCCGTCAGTATAGAGAAAAGCTTGAAACTGAATGCCTTTTGAATGAAATAGACACCAGAAACCGCCAACACGCCAAGCAAGAACACTGACGAGTTGAATATGAAGGCAGACGGTCCGACACCCAAGTCACTTATGTAGTTCTCAGAGGTACTATAGCCGGGGTAAAGCGCCTCTGCAGCGATTATGCCAAAAACGCAAAAGACGCTACCTATTGCCAGCAACAACCCTGCAATCTTACTATCACTATACATAGTAACCCGAAGTAGGGTTCAGAACACTTAAAACTTGCGCGCTGACAGTTTTGTCACTCTAAGACGAAAAACAAACGCGGGAAATCCTATAGGCGGAAAGACCTTATAGAAACGTCACAAATCGCTATTGTATGTGCAGTCAGTTAGAACATGAAGAAAGGAGCGAAAAATCAAGTTACTTGCCTTACATGCGCGTGCTTTTATGCAGCAAAGTTTTTACATCTTCTCTTTTAACATATCCTCGTGGGCGGGAAGGAGTAAACTTCTAATGCAGAGAAGAAAATGTGCAAAATGCGGTGCCAGCTTAACTAACAAAGATGTGATGAAAATGAAATTTGAGGACGGATCATGGCAGGTAGTGCCACTCCCTGTATGCCCAGATTGCTTAGCAAAACAAATGATTGAACAAGCGCGCGGATCATCCACCTGATTTTCACACTCATGTGCGCACGAAAAAAAGATTCTATTTTTTCCGTAGGCGTCTTCTTGGGCGTTCCGGAAGAGGTCGATCTGGAAAGGGCCTTTCTGGAAAGGGTCGATCTGGACACAGGGGACACGCATGCTGGAGAATTTGGTATGGATCAGGACGCTCTACTACTTCTTTCAGGACATTGTAAACAGTGCACTCTATCTCTGGGTTAAACATGCATTTCATTTCTAACACTTAGAGTCGCTATTCAAACATTTAGTTAATATATTTTCGGTAATGACAGCATGGTTTGGAAAGAAAATCCTACAGTTTTGTGCGCGCGCTAAAAATCTTAGAGATAATAGAAGACAAGAGCGTGTGCGTGGGCTGGGTTCCTAATAGCAAGCATCAGAGCAGGATCCTAATGACTGCAACTATCACTGATATAGCAGCTACTACTAGGGAAATACGGAACCGTTTACTCTGTGATCTTGCTGCTTGATCCAAAGCTTCAATCTGTTGTCGCATCAATGCGACCATTGTTGCCATATTCTTACCAAAGTCAGTTTCACCAACGATTTCTTTTTGTTTAGCGTCGAATGTTCTCCTCAGCTTGTCAAAACCTTCAAATACGTTCTTGAAGGCGTCAAAGGCTGGCTTCTTTGTAGCTTTGTTATCCCAATCAAAGACATTCTCTTCAAAGTTGCGCAGAAGATCTTCCCTTTTGCTTCTCTCATGTTTCGCAGATTTCTTAGCGAGTAATTTTGGTGCAGCAGTGTTGACATAGTCTTTGTACAAGTGAGGAAGCTCGCTCAATTTTGCCAGTTTTTTCATGGTTTTTTCGCTCAATTTCCCCAATTTTTTCATAGTCTTTTCGTCAAGCGCTTCCTCTACTTTCTTTTTCGAACGTTCGTCCTTTTGCGCGTCACTATCGTTTTTCGACACCTCTTGCTTACTCCTCTGCATCTAAACCTAAAATGCAACAAAAGAGGATATTAGTTTTCTCTGCATGTATGCAATGTTAATTTGCTGGAAAACTAATGCGGACGCATGCTGGGTTTCTCTGACGGTATTTGGGTTTGCGGCATTGTGTTTTTTTGACCTAGTCTTTTGGCACCTCAGCTCTTTCAAGCGCCCTCTTCGCTAATGCTTCTCCAAGTTTCTTACAGGCCTTCAGATTCTCTTCGCTGATCTCTCCTTGAGAGACTATGCCGTCAGCCACTTTCTCCAGTCTGAAAGAAGAGATCATCCTTTCCAAGCTCAACAGAGCCGAGTTGCTTGGACCACCACCTGAAGTGAATGCCACACTTGGTTTGCCAGCGACCCTTTCTCTTACACTCAGCGCTTTGTCAAAAAAGTCCTTTATGAGTCCAGCCATATAACTGAAGTAGTTTGGAGACCCAAAGGCCACTGCATCACAAGAGATGAAGTCGTTAACGGTTGCATAGTCAACACGCTTCACTCTAGCTGAATCTCCCTCAATACTTTCAACGCCCTCGGCGACAGCATCTGCTAAAGCTTTGGTTCTACCAGTCCTGGAATAATACAAAACTAACACTTCAATCATATCATATCCTTCCATGTCATGCCTTGACTAACTATACAATATAATCTTGATCCCCGTACGCAATCCCTTTATTTAATTTTCATCAACTGCGCGCGCACAGGAGCCTCTACTCTATATTAGACTTCCTCGGGAGGCTGTTCAGAGGGTTATATTGTCTTGACTCGATTGAAAGGTCATGCATGCGTACATCTTAGATGTGAAAAACTATGTGCGGTAAATACCGTGAAAAAAGGTTTCTTGCGCTAGAGGAAAAAATGGAAAAACTTAAGGCATACAAGGAATGGTTAATCAACGAAAGCAAAGGCGTTGAGGAAGCCATTTTGAAATTGAAAGAGACCAGTCAAATCTTAGCCCAACCTTTTTTGTTATGCAGCAAGTGATGCAGTATGAGCCGAAACGACCAAGTTTGGATTAAGCGAAACTACAAGAATTGTAGCGGATGCAGAAGATGTGAAATTGCTTGCTCGCTCTATCATGAAGGAAAAATTTGGCCTGAAGCTTCAAGAATAAGGGTCTTCATGCTTGTTCCAGGAGTTGAGATTCCTCATTTATGCTTTCAATGCGATGATTACCCGTGTGTTGAAGCATGCCCAACAGGGGCCTTATCCGTAAACAGTCAAACTAGGGCCGTGAACGTAGATGCTTCAAAGTGTACTGCATGCGGTCTATGCATAGAGGCTTGCCCGGGAAATGTTCCACACCTTCATCCAGAAGGAAACTACATTGTTATCTGTGACTTATGTGATGGAAAGCCAAAATGCGTCGAAGCATGCCAAGAAGGCCGATGGAACACTTTAATGTCTATTCCAAGAGAAAAAGAAGTCTCTTATAAGATCTTAGCCAAAACACCCAAGGAACTCACACATAAAATCGCCAAGCAAATTCTTGGAGAAGAAACCGCAAAAGAGGTTATAGACTGATGAGAGGCTACGCCGGAAAATTCTTGGAAATAGACCTTTCCAACAGAAACATCAAGGAAACGAAGTTTCCAAACAAAGTTCTAAGAGATTATATCGGCGGAAGAGGCTTAGCCACAAAGATACTATGGGATAGACTTGGCAGAAAATGGGAAACAATAGATCCACTCGGCCCAGAAAACATTCTACTCGTACTCACAGGCCCGTTCACGGGATATTTCCCCGGAACAAAGGTTTGTGTTTCTGGAAAATCGCCTCAAAGCAACGGTGTAATAGGCTCAACAGTTGCAGGCGAGTTTGGAGTAGACTTGAAATGCGCAGGTTATGACGGTTTAATAATAACTGGAAAAGCAGAAAAGCCATGCTACGTATTCATATGTGACAAACAGGTCGAAATTAAAGATGCCTCACCTATTTGGGGCAAAAAGGCAAGGGAAACCTTACGTTTTCTGGTCAGAAAATCAATCGAGGAAATTAAAGATGTTCGGCCAAACTATGGAGAAGTAAAGGAACCCTCAATTCTCTATATTGGGCCAGCTGGAGAAAATAAAACTAGGGTTGCAGCTGTCGTCGCTAAGTACGCACACGGGGCGGGTTACGGTGGATACGGTGGAGTAATGGGAGCTAAAAACCTGAAAGCAATAGTCGCAAAAGGGTTTGGTCCAGTACCAGATGTACATGATAAGGAGAAAACGCTGAGTTTAGCCCAAGAATTTTCTGAATTGAATTTTGAAAAGGAAAATTTTAGACGCTGGGGAACTGGAGGAGGAGGCTACTTCTTTGGAGCTGAAACAAGTTCTGAGCCTATCAGAAACTGGCAGAATGAATGGCATGACGAGGAAAGTTACAAGAGAGACGAGTTTGACAAACACTGGGTTAAGAAATACTGGGGAGACTTTGGCTGTCCGACAACGTGCCTAAAGCTTGCAGTGCTCAAAACTGGAAGGTTTAAGGGAGCAATATGCGACAATCCAGACTACGAACTTGAAGCTTATTTGGGAACAAACCTCGGAATATTCACACCTGAAGAAAACATCTATTTATCTTATGTCTGTAACGAGCTTGGCTTATGTGGAATTCAAGGTGGAGCAGTCCTAGGATTCGCAGCAGAACTCTACGAGAAAGGAATACTTACAAAAGAAGATTTAGATGGAATAGAACCCGAATGGGCGAATGTTAAAGCCTTCACAGCCTTAGCCGAGAAAGTAGCCTCTAGGCAAGGAATCGGGGATATCCTAGCTGAGGGAGTCTATCGGGCAGCCTTAAAGCTTGGAAAAATGAAAAGTGTCGATCTGCTTGAGTACGCCGTTCACGAGAAGGGCGTAGCCATAGGAGCACATGGGGTCAGAAGTGGGGAAGACTTCGTTGCGAAAAACATTGCCTACGCCTGCTCAGTCCAAGGCGGAGACCACACATCGGCGGCTTCTTTCCCGCTTGACCAAGGAAGTGGGGAACTATCCACAATCATGGCTGACTCAGCTGTTCTCTGCGTCTTCGCCGCATTCGGAATTGAAGACATAGAAAAACTCAACTTTCTCAAGGCAATAACTGGATGGGAACTAACGGAAAAGGAATGGTATAAGGAAAAGGCCCTAAGAATACTGCACCTGCAAAGAGCCATGCTGCTTTTAGGAGGGCCTGACGCCAAGTGGAGACCTAAGCTGGATGATGATAATCCCCCGAGGTTCTGGAAGCCACTGCCTTCAGGACCCTACAAAGGAAAAACATTGGATAGAAAAATGTTTGAGAAGTCAAGACAGAAATACTTTAGGGCTGCTGGCTGGAACGAGAACGGAGTGCCGAAACCAGAAACGCTGAGAAGACTTGGCCTAGAAGACGTAGAAGCGAAGCTTAAGGAAGCAGGTCTGATAAAGTAGCTCAGCCTAACATTATCAAACAGGGAAGAATTGGTTAAGAATGTTTTAACCAGAGATCAAGCGGAAGCCAATGCAGAAGGTGTACTAGAACATTAAAATCTTCTATTCAGCGAGGCCTTCTAGGCTACAAACTCACGTTACTTCCACTCTTTCAGGATAACTATAAACATTCATCCTCTGCCCCCTAGCAAAGCAAATCAGCGTAACTCCAGTCTTTATGGCAACATCTACTCCAGAGTAAACAGGACCTGCGATAGAAGCCACAATTGGTATTCCTACCCGCGCAGCTTTCAGGACCATATTGGCTGGTTGCCTGCCACTACTAACTATGACACATTTTGAAAACTCAACTTTTTTCTCAGCAGCTGCACCAATAACTTTGTCTACAGCATTATGCCTACCAATATCCTCTGCGAACGCAACCAATTTTCCTTCATGAAAAATCGCGGCTGAGTGCGTGCCCCCAGTCAACTTGAATAAGGCAGACTTTTCGTTGAGAATTTTGACGAATTGCAGAATTTTTTCTGCCTTGACCCCATAATCTGAGTTGACAAAGGGTTTGGTCATTCGGTCGATTAGAAAGAGAAAGTCTTCTTTTGTTGACCCGCAGGGGGAATCCACTATTCTCATGGTCTTAGCTGCTTTTATCCTAGTTTCGATCTTGCTGCTACAACTGATTTTTACATTGTTCTCTTTCACTTGAACACTGATTATTTCGTCAATCAATTTTACTATGGCTTGGCTGAGAAGCCATCCAATACCTAACTCTTTCAATTGTGTCGGCAAAGAAAACAAAGTAACTGCACGTTGATCATTCACATAGATATTAACTGGAGCCTCAACTGCTATGAGCTCATCTACAAATTTCACACTCTTCTCACGCAAATTAATCTTCTTAACCTTCGCCTCAACGCTGGGTGAGAGCATGTAATCCCCAAACTAATAGTTTTCAAGAGTCTAAAAAGCATACGCCATGACGAAGGCTTTACACAATTTTTTGTTACCAAGACTTTCAGAGACGCGTCATTCGGCTTTCTTCCATGAGACGTGTTTACGAAAAACGGACTCAGCAACAGCTGAAACGCCAAATAAACTCAGAACGCTAGTCCGTCTCAGCTTCTAAATGTTTCATAACACTCTTATAGACCTCTAAAGCATCTTTTTCACTCTTAGCATTCTTTATTAGCGCTCTACCTCCCTTAAAGAGGCTGACCTCCGCATCATTATGTTTAAACACCACAATAAAAGAAGATTTTAACAGCACTTCAAAACGCTTGCTTAAACGATTATACACGTCATTTATGCTTAGTCTTAAAGGTTTTCGGGGATTCACGTTTACAGTATTTTGACCGCATAACCAAACCAGCTGTTCGTTTACTTCTACACCCTTCTCTGGCTTGACTTCTCCGCAAACTGGGCATTTTGGATTTTTGAAAATATCAACCTTGACTATGTACATATCGTAAAAATCGCACACTAATAGGGTATTCTTGAGCGTATCTCCGATTCCTGCAAGTATTTTAATGACTTCCATCGCTTCCATGGTTCCTATGACACCTGGTGTTACACCGAGAACACCGCGGGTTTCGCATGTGGGCAGGTTACGGTCGTCTAAGTTCGGGAAAATGCACGCTAGGCACGGTGTTTCTGGAGAGTTAAAAACAGACAAGTATCCCTCAATTCCTATGGCAGCGCCGTAAACATAGGGAACCTTCTTGTTCACACATACCCTGTTTATAAGATGACGTGTACGTATATTATCTAGTCCGTCAACAACACAATCCATACCATCAATGATTTCTTCGACGTTAGTTTCTCTCACATTCTCGGGTATGGGTGCCACCTTAACTTCAGGATTTATTTCCTTAACCCTCTTTGCGGCAGCTTCAACTTTAGGAAATCTTAGATCGTGAAAAGTGTAGAGCACTTGCCTATGTAAATTGTGCAATTCCACAGTGTCTTGATCTACCAAACGTAAATGACCTACACCTGCTAAAGCCAAGTAGAGAGCTGCCGCGCTTCCAAGTCCCCCCAACCCTATGATTGCGACTTTCGAATGTCTCAGTTTTTCTTGTCCTTCATATCCAAGTTCGTGCAGAACAGTCTGCCTCTTATAATACTCTTCAGGATCAAAGTGAATTATTTTCGATCACCCCACGCGTCAAATTAACTAAGTTGAGGCACACTTCTTATATTCTTCCTTTGAGTCTAAGCGTGAAGCGGGCACTGACGCGTTCCCAGTTGCTGAAGCATTTGGCATGCTTTGCACATTCTTTCAGTTGTTGGTTCCCCGCATTCGCTGCATTCATTTAATTCTTCTTTTCTGGCAATCTTTGCTATTGCTGGTCTGATTTTCGCTATTGACCTGAATGTTGTAAATGTTATTCCGGCATGTTTCTCTTCCATTCCTTGCAGAAAAAGGCGTATGTCGTTTCTCAAGGCTTCTGAGGCGTATGGGCATGGTATGCTTTGAAACGCTATTTTTTTGGCATATGCGTACAGGGTTGTTTCTTTTTCTGGGATTTCGCAGAAGGGTTTTATTCTCTGCACGAGCTTCGGATGCGCCTTGTCTGTGAGCGGTTTCACCCTTGCTATTCTTAAGGGGGATCCGTGAAGAATGTTCAAGAGAATTGTTTGTGTTTCATCATCCAATGTGTGGGCGGTTGCAAGCTTATCTGCTTTGACATCTCTTGCAACAATGTTTAACGCTTTTCTTCGTAAAACGCCACAATATGCGCATGGTGTTAGCTTGTTTTTTCCTTTTTTTAGATGCTTTATGATCTCATCTAATGTGTAGCCATAAAGTTCCTTGAAAGAGGCTGTATGGTGTTCTATGTCGAGTTTTTTGCAGTTTTCAGCCGCTATTTTCAGGGCTTCATCTCGATATCTTCGAATTCCTTCATCTACTGTAATTGCCACAAGCGAGGCTTTCGGATAATTCTGCTCCATGTTAGCCAATATATGCAATAGGCTGACGCTATCCTTCCCGCCAGAAACAGCCACAGCGATTCTATCATCAAATTCAAGCATCTGATACTTAGCAATAGTAGCCCTAACCTTCTCCTCAACGGATTCAATGAAGCATCTTTTGCATAGTTTCTCTCTAGAGTATGGCCTAAAGAAAAAGGCATTTCTACGTTTGCAAATGGTGCAGGTGGCGACACTCATTAAAATCCACATAGCCTTGATTTGCTCTTGAAAGTACTGAAATAACACACGGATACAATAGTTTTTTGAAAGAGGCAAGATTATGGTGAAGAAACCTTTGAGACGCTTGGCGCATGCGCTCAGAGGCACTTTAAATGGAGTTGCTTACTTTCGGCTTTCAACGAAGAAGAAAAAGAATTGAATCTTATATATCTCATATCATAGACACAGATTATTAGGATAACAGTTACATTACATTCATAAATGTAGGAGAGAAAAAAGCTTGAGCAAAGAGTTCCCAGGCTACAGAGGCAAAGCATTAAAAGTTCTAAAGAACGCAGAAGCAGAAATCGGCGACATCATCCGCGTCACAAAAGACAAAGAAATCCACGAAGGCGTACTCATCCCCAGATCTGAATACGGCGACGACAAACACATCGTACTCAAATTGAAAAGCGGCTACAATATCGGAGTAGAGATAACTCCTACAACCCAAATCAAAAAAATCGGAGTAGGAGCCAAACCCACCTTCACCCAACCGTTACTGCCAAAACAAAAATCGAACTTACCCAAAGTAGCAATCGTGAGCACAGGCGGCACCATCGCCAGCCGAGTCGACTACAGAACAGGTGGAGTAAGACCCGCACTCACAGCAAGCGACCTATACAGCGTGATCCCAGAACTCTCAGAAATCGCCACAATAGACGCCGAAATAATCTTCAGCCTACTCAGCGAAAACATCACCCCAAAACACTGGACAAAAACAGCAAAGGCTACAGCCAAACACATAGAAAACGGCGTAACAGGAGTTGTAGTCGCACATGGAACCGACACAATGGGCTACACTGCAGCAGCATTAAGCTTCGCGATACAAAACCCGCCCGTACCCGTAATAATGGTGGGTTCCCAACGATCCGCAGACCGCCCAAGCTCAGACGCAGCAACTAACCTGGTAGGGGCGGTTAAAGCAGCCGCCAACGCTCCATTCGCAGAAGTAGCTGTCGCCATGCACGAAACGATCTCAGACAAAACCATCATATTCCACCGAGGAACAAAAGTTAAAAATGCCACACAAGTCGCCGAGACACGTTCAAATCAATCAACACCACGCCACTTGCGAGAATGAAAAACGGACAAATCGAAATGCTCATTGAAAATTATCATAAACGAAACTCCTCGCAAAAACTCATCTTGAAACCAAACTTCAATGAAAAAGTAACACTCGTCAAATCTTATCCAGGCCTAGACCCCAACGTTATCGAATGGTACACTAATGAAGACTATAGAGGCATAATTCTCGAAGGAACAGGATTAGGCCACGTAGGCAAATACTGCTTCTCAGCCATCCGAAACGCCATCGAAAACAACGTAATTGTTGCCATGACCTCTCAATGCATCTGGGGACGCCTAGGAATGAACGTCTACGATCAAGGTCGGGACCTTCTAGCCATTGGAGTAGTTCCCCTCGAAGATATGCTACCTGAAACAGCCTTGGTGAAGCTCATGTGGGTCTTAGGACAAACAAAAGATGTTGAAGAAGCTAAACAGCTTCTCACCACAAACGTAGCCAACGAAATCTCACCGAGAACACAAGCAGAGGAAACAGCATGACCATTGACTATTCAAAAATCGGATTAAAAGCAGGACTAGAAATACACCAACAACTTGACACCGAAACAAAACTGTTCTGCTCCTGTAAGCCTCAACTTTTCAAAGAAGAACCAGAAATCACGTTTCTAAGACGACTGAGACCTACCCAAAGCGAGTTAGGTCAAGTGGACCCAGCAGCCCTCTTCGAATTTCAGAAAGGCGTTAGGATACTCTACGAAGCCAACGAAGAGACCTCGTGCCTCGTAGAAATGGATGAAGAACCACCTCACAACCTTGACCGAGAAGCAGTGGAAATCGCTCTAACCATTGCGTTCATGATGAAGGCAAAACCCGTGGATGAAATCCATGTCATGCGCAAAGCCGTCATAGACGGATCAAACACTACAGGATTCCAGAGAACATGCGTCGTAGCCTTAGACGGAGAAATAGACATCAAAGGGAAAAAAATTCCAATTCAACACATAAGCCTAGAGGAAGACGCCGCCAGAAAGACGGGAGAGAACGGTTCCATCATTCGATATCGGATCGACCGCCTTGGAATCCCCCTCGTCGAGATCGCAACCGCTCCCGTTATCTATTCTCCTCAAGAGGCTGAAGAAACCGCGCTTGTCATCGGGCGAATTTTAAGGGCTATGGGAAAGGTTAAGCGAGGCTTGGGAACGATCCGTCAAGATCTGAACGTTTCCATTCGAGACGGAGCATTAATCGAGATAAAAGGTGTTCAAGAGCTTGAATTGGTGTCAAAAATCGTTGAATATGAAGTTCAGCGTCAACTGGGGCTTCTCAAAATACGAGACGAGTTGAAAGAGCGTCGTGCGGCGGAGAAGGACGTTAAGGACGAGTTTGTCGACGTTTCTTCTTTTTTTGAGCAGACGAAATGTCAGGTTATCCGAAAGGCTTTGAATCAGAGCAAACGGGTTTTAGCCGTTAGGTTGCCCAAATTTGCTGATTTGCTTGGAAGAGA
>Ga0224506_10003167_pt1 | contig 10972 bp, 10 predicted proteins | sample SF_Jan12_sed_USG_2_FD_169108 | JGI IMG/M metagenome (GOLD analysis project Ga0224506, IMG submission 169108) | Sediment microbial communities from San Francisco Bay, California, United States - SF_Jan12_sed_USGS_8_1 | ecosystem: Environmental > Aquatic > Marine > Sediment | place: USA...
ATAGGAACAGGAAACGCTTTTGCCCGCGACCTCGAGCTTGATGCTTCCCGATGGGAGGAAGCCGTGGAAATCATCCGTTTGGAAAGACCAAGAAAAGTGGATGTGGGAGTGTTCCACACACATGGTCAGGATTATTATTTCCTCAACATCATGGGCTTGGGATTTGTGGCTGATGTAGGCAAAATAGCTCACAAACTCAAGATCTTCGGAAATATATCATACACCTTAGGTGTCTTATACCGGACGGTTTTCCTGAAAGCTTACCATGTGAAGATAGAGACTAATGGGAAAATCTTTGAAAGAGAAAATATCTTTGTCGAGATCTCCAACACACGCTATACATCCAATTTCCTGATGGCTCCGAATGCTGAGATCGACGATGGGCTGCTCGATGTGACTCTTGTGAGTAAGATTACCCGCCGAAGGCTGATACAATGCTTCCCCAAGATATTCACAGGAGAGCATATCCACTTGGATGAAGTCGAACAGTTTAAAGCGAAAAAAATTGTGGTAGAAACGGATACTCCCAAGATATTAACTCCGGACGGAGAACTGGTCGGGATTACGCCTGTCTCGGTAGAATGCCTCCACCAAGCGGTCCCTGTATTCTGGAAATGACAAGCCTGATCTCAGCTTATGCCTGGATAATCGGCGGCCTGTATTTTATTCTGCTTTGTATTATAATTATTGTTCTTTCTTTTTTTCTGCGGCCCAAAACTTTTGATCCCCTTATTAAAAAAAGTCTGAGAATATTTTTTAAGATCCTCTTCATCAAGGTCCGGTCAGAGGGAGTGGAAAACATCCAACCGAACACAAATTATCTTTTTATGTCCAATCACTCCAGTTTGTTCGATATTCCCCTTCTTGAGGCCCATATACCCACCTATGTTCGGGGAGTTGAAGCCTTACGTCAGTTCAAGTGGCCGGTCTACGGCTGGGCAATCCGCTGAGTGGGAAACATTCCGATCGACCGAAAAAACATCCATGCCTCGATAACGAGCATGAAAAAGACCGAAAAGATTCTCAAAAAGGGACAATCGATCGTCATCCTGCCGGAAGGACACCGAACCCTGGACGGAAATATAGGTCCATTCAAAAAACTCCCGTTTCATTTAGCCAAACAAGCCGGTGTCCCGGTCATCCCGATCAGGTTGTCAGGTCTTTTTGAACTTAAACATAAAGGATCCTGGCTGATCCGGCCAAGACCGGTCAAGATCAAATTCGGTTCGCCCATCTCATCGGAAAAAATCCAATCTCTCTCGACAGAAGAGTTGCGAGATTATATAAGGGGAAAAATCCAAGACTTGATCGAACAATCAGTGCCCTAAGTTTTCAAAATGGAACCTGCCGAAAGAGGAAAAGCAATGCTGCTTTTTTATTTCAAACCTAGTCTTACTATAGCGTTTTTATGGGCTTCCTCATCTCCTCTATAACCTATCATTATGACATATACCATGATTTCATCTTTCTCAATTTTATAGATGACTCCGAATTCGCCGATTCTTAATTTCCAATAGCCCTTTAACTCTCCTGTGAGAGGCTTGCCAAACTCCAGAGGTTTTGCGGTCAGTTTTTTTCGGATCGTATTTATGATTCTCAGTTGATCTGTTTTATCGATCTTTTTAAAATCTTTTTTTAAAACCAGCTCATCAATCAGTCCTTTGAACACTATTTCAGTCCCAGTCGCTTCTCAGTCTCCTCGAGTATAATCCATTTTTTGCCTTTTCTCTGAGCCCTTTCCCTGGCCAAATGGCCTAAAACATAATCTTCAAAAGTGTCGATGATTTCTTCCATTTTTTTGTACTCTTCATAATCGACAATAACTCCAACAGGCTTATTTCTCCTTGTCAGTATGACTTTGTTAGATTTAACCCTTTTCAATATATAAGATATCATTTTTCTTAGTTCTGTTAATCCCACGATTGTGGTTTTTTCTTCAACCGTAATCATTTGTATCTCCTATTTATACAATAAATTGGGTAGTCTAAATATGCAGTTAAGCGTACATTTTGCCAAGGGCTGTTACTCAATTATAAAGTGGAAAAATTAGTATTCTTAGCTTGATAACAGCTCTGAGAGCGTCAGAAACTCAAAGCCTTTATTTTTCAAGTGAGGGATGATATCACATAAAGCATCCATCGTTTGAGATCTGTCCACCCGTTGTGTGCTTCCTCCATCATGTAATATGATAATTGAACCCGCAACAGTCCGCTGGAGAACTCTATCGACAATTTTCTTCTTTCCAGGGAGGTGAGGGTCCCGAGGATAAACATCACCCACAACAGTTTTGTAACCCAACTGCTCCACAGTATCCAGAACCCGCTTTGTAAAAAATCCTGCAGGAGGTCTGAAGAATTTTGGCTTGGCCCCGTCAACGTTTCTGAGGAGTTTATCGGTACGGCATATCTCATTTCGAATTCTTTTGTTTGTTGACAGATACAACGGAGAATGGCTGAATGTGTGATTACCGATTTCATGGCCTGCACTCACAATATCGCGAGCCAAACCAAGATTGGATTCAAGATGTTTGCCAACGAGGAAGAAAGTTGCTAGGACATTGAATTGATGTAAAATTTCCAGTATACGAGGCGTTGATGTGGCATGCGGACCGTCATCGAATGTTAAGGCGATTTGTTGTTTATCTGTTGATGCACGCCAGTGAACGCGCTCGAATAATTTTGGACCGAATCGTTCGAGAGAAGCCGCATGGCTCAAGTCACTCAATAATAGCTGGGGCCTGACATTGTTCAACACCTTTCCGAGTTTTGATTTTTTCGTCTTTATCGATTCCATGTCTATGATCTGCTGAGCCTCTTTGTCTATTGTTTATTTTTTGAAATTGTCTGATTCATTAGCTCGAGATATTCGTCTTTACAGGCGTTCATCTCAGACATGAGCGAAGTCCTCGTACGACGCATTTTACCTATTAGATGCCGGTTTGTAAAAATAAAAAAGGAAAAACTGACACGTTCTTGGATTTTCCGGACTTCTTTTATGTAGCCCAAAGCGAAAAAACCGGATGGGAGCAAGGTTAATAAATAGAGGGTGGCCCAAAAATATCCTTCCAAGTACCAGACAAGCAACATTTGGGCACTATAGAACAAACCAAATGTGATTCCTCCCCCCAGAAAAAGAGCCATCAAAATCTTGGTCTTATCATCAATAAACCTTCTTGCAATGTATTCGGTTATCCTATAAGGAAAATAGCTGTTAATAACGCCATAAGCTGCCAGGGGAAATCCAGCGATCGCTTTGGCGATTCCTGTTAATTCAGCTTTAAAGAGATTTTGTATGCTTGTCTTTTCTCTAACCATGATATCCTTTAAGTGGAGGCGCTTCAATTTGCGTTTGTAAGCGGATATTTTCTCTTCTATGTCACGCACTTTTTGTGGATCATGTTCGTGATAATACTCCACACAATCAGCGATCTTTTGTGTGACGACAAACTCTGCGATGATCTTCTTGGACGATTTATGATCGGCAAAGGTTTGGCTCATCAATTCATCCCGATAGATGCTCTCGATGTCTTTCACAAAGCGATCCAATTCTGTGTGTTGAACATTAACAGTAAGATGTTCTAAACTGCTCTGAATCTGAGCTGTGAGTTGATTTACAGCTTCAAAATTATCTTTCTCATTCAGGAAGAAGTACGGCTGGAGATCGATCGCCCTTCCTACATTCACTAGAACCTTACTGCGGAATCGGCTTCGTGAAAAAAAATGAAGCCCAATGGGGATGAGCTTAACACCAAGCTCATAATTATTTCTTCGCTCGGATTCTAAAACGATCCTGGCAGCTCCCGTTTTTATTTTTTTTAACCGACGCGGCATATCACTGATACCTTCAGGAAAAATCCCGATAACATCTCCCCTTTCTAAAACCTCATAACACTCTCGGAAAGCCTCAATATTCCTCTCAACTCTATCAGATTTACCGCGGTGCTGATGGACAGGAATGACTCCACAGCTTCGAAGCAACCATGCTCTCAGTTTGCTGGCAAACAACCCTGCATGGGCAATGTAATGAACCCTTCTTTTTATCGCAGAACTTATGACAAACGCATCCATCTGGGACTCGGGATGATTGGACACAAAAAGCACAGGTCCTCGCTCTGGCACATTCTCCCCATGACGAACCTCGATCTTCTGGAAAAAGATGGCCAGAGCGATCTTTATGACGTTCTGGAGGAATCTGTAAAGCATAGTCAGGATCAGTTATTCATATTTATTTGTTTTTTAGTTTTCTTAATTCCTTTTTTAATCTTCTTATCTCTTTTTCTCTTTGCTCCAACACTTCCTTTTTTCTTTTCTGCTCTTTCTTCCTCGTTTCTACTTCTAAGACTCTCCTTTTAAGACTCCGTTCGTCGAAATGGAAAAGATATGAAATCGATACCTTCAATGCTTCTGCCATTTTTTCTAGAGTGTGTAAACCAGGATTTTCAATCTTACCAGATTCAATTTTGCTTAAGTGTGATCTGGAAATGCCAGCAGCTTTCTCAATATCAACTTGGCTTAATCCCCTTTCCAACCTGAGCAATCTGATTCTTTTTCCTATGAGTGCAGCTTTTTTCATTATTTCCTCCTCAATCTAAAAAAATCCCCTTTTCTTCTTCAACATGCTTCATCGTATGGAGATTTCTTCATTTGTAAGTGCAGTTCCGTGAATGGACTGTTCTTGCTGCAGCGGGGTGGCACACTTACCACAAAAAATGGTATTCTCAGGATTATCAAAATGACATTTGGGGCACTCTATGGCCACTCTTCTCCCCTTTATCTCGGCAAAAGGATATCAAGGATAAAAGGAAGAGTCAAATTGAATTGTAGGAAGGCTAGAGCAAATGGCGTACAGTCTATTCCCTTTTTTTTCCTGATATGTTGGCCTCGCCAAACTCAAGAGAGAGCATACCTTCCAGGGTTTCTCCTTCGATCGTAGTCGAAAAATCGATGGGCATAGACCGACCGCCAGCCTCAACATTTACGGTAAACGTGAGTTCGTTGTCCTCATAGGTGAGGTCTTCCATTTCGACTTCTCCTGTGGAACCCTGAAACATTCCCTTGAGAGCGCCATCCTCCATAGAAAAGATAAACACGAACGTATATTGGCCGTCTTCGGTTTGCACATCCCATTCCCCAAGAAGGGCTTCATAGTTCTTTTCCTGAGCGATCGAAAGGAAGGTCATCGATAGGCAAAACAGGACCATCCATATAGTTGTTAAAACCGGATTTTTCATTTTTTTCATGAGATCTCCTTTGTGCTGCGTAACGTAACATATATAAATCCGAGCAGTCAATCTTAAAATATAAAAAGGAAAGATTCGAACGCAGTGTATCAGTTCTGAGAATTTTTTTTTAAAAAAAATTTAAAAAAAAAGTTGCTTGTTCAACACAATGTGAATAAAATATCAATAAAATTAAAATTCGCGAAGGAGATAGTTGATCTCACAAGAGATTAATTCAGAGATCAAATTAAGAAAGGAGTAAAAGATGCCAAAGAAAGCAGCCAAGAAAAAGGCAGCTCCAAAGGCTAAGGCGAAACCTAAAGCTAAACCCAAAGCAAAGCCCAAAGCCAAAAAAAAGAAATAGCCGATAGGAACATAATCTAGTTTTTGTTCTCTCTCCAGAGAGATAAAAGGGGGTATTTTTCCCCCGAAACAGCTTTTCATACAAATACAAGTATCCCTTTAAAAAAATGAAAGTGGACGTTCGCTTAGATCTCGCTCAAAGAAAAGGATCGTTATATTCTACTCATACCTGAGTGAATCAACAGGATTGGCCAGGGATGCTTTTACAGATTGGTAGCTTACCGAAAGAACAGCAATTACAAGAGTCAAACCCGCAGATAGAAAAAAAATCCCAAAGTCCATTGTCATCCTGTATGCAAAGTTCGTAAGCCATTTCATCATCGCAAAATAGGCAATGGGCCAAGCAAATATGTTGGCCACAAGAATCCATTTTGTAAGGTTTTTGAATAACAGGAAAACAATATATAACTCGCACTATATGAGCCGAATTTTTCAGAAAAAAATCTGCCCTGGTCTAGTTTTATTCCTAAAGTCTCAAGATATTCAGAATCCACATCATCGAAAAAAAGTTTGACGCTTTTCCCCGTGACCGGGTCGGTCCAATCCGTGGCACTCAACCGGAGCTGACCAGAACATTATCGATTTCATAATATCTTGTAGCCCCAGCGATCTCTGGAAAATTCTGCTCCAGAGAATGTGCCATGGCCGGAGGCGTTACCGCAAATTTATCAGCTTTACCAGCCCAATTATCAGTACAGACAATCCTAAAGATTCTATCACCATTATCGTGGAACTGGAATTAAAGATTCCCAAGCCAAGTGTCCGCAGGGGAACAGAGAATGTTCAATTTTGTACAAATCATTTTTCTGACGTTGACAATCCCATTTTCGTCGTGATAGGTTTGTTGTCAACAGGAGGAGACATGTCTCGATCGAAAAAACAAAACAGCATCACTCGCCGCAGTTTTCTCAAGGCTGCCGCAGCCTCGGTGATGGCGCCGGCTATCTTGCCGTCCAAAGTGTTCGGAAAATCAGCACCGAGCAACACGATGCTGATAGGGTGCATCGGTGTTGGACGACAGGGCCAGGACGATATGCAGGAACTGATTTACCGCGGCCTGGAAGTCGGGGCACGTGTCTCAGCCGTTTGCGATGTCGATGGACACCGCTTGGAGGACGCCCAATGGCTGGCGGAGAAGATCTACGCTTTGGAATCAGGCAAAGACAGCTACAAAGGCTGCGCTGCCTACAGAGATTTTCGCGAACTTCTTGCCCGCCAGGACATCGATGGCGTCCTGATAGTTACGCCCGACCACTGGCATGGAGCGCACGCCATTGCTGCCGCGAATGCCGGAAAGGATATCCATCTGGAAAAACCACTGACTTACTCTATTGCTGAAGGGCAAAAGCTCGTTCAAGCGGTGCGTCTAAACAAACGAATCCTCCAGGTAGGCTCGCAACAACGCTCTTCCACATATTTCCTTATGGCCTGCGAGCTGACGCGCAACCAACGTATTGGTAAGCTGCACACAATCCACGTCTGGTTACCTGAGGATCAGGGCACAGGCGATCCCCACCCAATGCCCATTCCGAAAAACCTTGATTACAACTCCTGGCTAGGACCAGCGCCTGAAGCACCGTTCTCTGAGGATCGTGTGCATCCACAGAGAAATTACAGCCGACCCGGATGGATGCAAATCGAACAGTACTGTCGAGGCATGATCACAAATTGGGGCTCCCATATGAGTGACATCGCCCAGTGGGGAAACGGCACAGACGATACCGGTCCTGTTGAGATTGAGGCCAAAGCGAAGTTTCCTGACCGGGATTTGTTCGACGTACACACCACCTTCCGCGCCGAGGCTGTATACGCCAACGATGTCCGCCTGATTATGGAGACTGGCGATCCGGCGGGCGTCCGATTCGAGGGTGATAAAGGCTGGATCTTCGTCCAGAGAAGTGAAATTCAGGCCTCTGACCAAGAGATTCTTCGCCAGAAAATCCGCGATGATGAAATCAAGCTCTACCACAGCACTAACCACATGAAGAACTTTCTGGAATGTATGCGCAGTCGGAAGGATCCAGTTGCTCCTGTGGAAGTGGGGCACCGCTCGAACACCATATGCGTGATGACGCACATCGCCATGAAGCTAGGCCGTAAGCTGCGATGGGATCCAGAAGCTGAGCGTTTCATCGATGATGAAGAGGCCAACCGCTGGCTGGACTATCCGCACCGCGAGCCATGGACCGTGTGAATTAGATGCGACTTTTGATGCTGCGTCATGGGACGTTGTCAAGCTTCCTGTTCATAATCCTGGAAAAAGGCAAGTCTGTTACGCAACGTGTAGGCATCCTGATCCACAAAGGCGATATGATGACCGGTCGAGTCACCGAACGGTAACAACAATACATCGAGGGCAAGCGGCAGTGACGAATCGTCGAGAGTTTCTGCACACCCTATTATCGAGCTGATGAAACGAAGCAGCGGCGATCAGCTTAAGGATGGTGTTGATCCCAAGCAACCACGTTCATGCTACATCCATCCTCTCTTTTCTCTGGATAGGAAGGTTTATCTTTATCCTCGACCAGTATTCCCGGAAAGGAATATCAGACTCTAGATAGGCATGCCTCTCTGTTGATAGAGGGCAATCCATTTCGAAACGCTCTGCGTTAAAGCTTCCTTCAACTTTGCTCCGCTTCCGTGGATGGGACGGATTTCCTCTGCCAGCTCTGGATATCCTTTCCTATCTAACCAGGTGGAAAACACATCATTATCCGAAAGATGTTGTATCATTTCCGGTTCCACTTCTCGAAGTGCATCTAGAAGGTCTCCAAGATTGAACACCCTCTCCTCCCCAACCACCAAAGGTGTGGACTGTATGCGTGAAATCTCCCTTTCAATCGGTTCTATGAGCTGCCTCAGAAGGTCAGTCCCTCTCCCATGTTTCGGCCTTATTTCATCTCCCAATTCTCTAAAACCATGCATGTACAGCCATGTGGAAAAGGCATCTTTTTCAGCGTACATTTCCAAAATTTCTCTCAATTTCTGGGCTTCTGTTGTCTGCTTTTTTGCCTCGGTTAAGAGTTCGTTCATCTGATAAATATCTTTCAACCTGGATAATTCCTTTCCTTTTCTATCCTGAAGAACAAAATCACCCAGCCCAGTGAAATCTTGAATATAGTCTTGGAGAGTCTGCAAGCTTCCGGGATCTCCTTTGGGCAGGATAAAGGCTTTATCCTTCAATTCAAATGCTTCCTTTGCTTTCGAAGCAATAATCAAAGGAATTCGCGGATAAAATTTCTTGGTGAGTCTGATCAGATCCTTACCCGCATCACTATTGAGGTCATTTCCCTTCGGAAAAAATATATCGGCAATCAAGCAAACCACGTCATCCCCATGCCCCATGGAAAGATAACGATCATCATCGATTTCTGATTCCTTCTCCACTCCAAAAAGGAATTGCAGTGCCTCCTCAAGAGTCCTTGCAACCATGACATCAGCTCTTTGGCCTATGATGTTATAAAGGACAGGAAGGAACTGAGAAAACCAGCGAGGTTCATCATCTACGAGCAAAAAAATATACCGTCTCACTCGAGAATACTTCTTGATGTTGAGCAAATCTTCCGCGCATCTTACTGCTGAGGGTAATATATGGCTCGGGATAAACTCATCCCTGTCAACGGCAAAAATAAGGTCTGCTTTTTCAGTATAAGGATATCTTTCGATGGTGATCGAAGGTGGGGAACAACCGACGAAATCATTCGAAGAGAGGAGAACCAATACGAAATCTTTGTTGTTCTGTCGAATTTTGTCGGCATCGACAACGATGAGCCCTGAATCATCCAGGATGATGATCGATGCCTTATCTGATTTGTATTGGGATACGGAAAAGGGATCGCTGAATATCTTGACTTCGGTCCACGGCATGTTTTCAATCAACACCTGATTTGACTTTCGCACCTCTTCATCGGCTGTAAAGATTATCGCACATGAAAATTTCACCGGATTGATGATTCTGGGATAGAAAGCATATTGATCCATCAAACTCAAACCTTATCCGAAATGACCACACACTTCTTTTTGGCAGAATCTGCATACACAGATACAGTTTTTGGAAATGTGAGCATGTAGATCGCTCTCTTCTTGTCTGGCGTTGAAAATAACCAAGGATCGAATGTATCCTGCGTGGGCTGAATAAAACCATATATGATATTGTTACTCATCAAGTTAGTCAGAAAATGAGTGCCCTGTGTACCATATACACGTGTCTGTATCCTTCTTTGTTCTTCGTCATATCCACCATGTATCATATACAGAAAATGGCTTCCATAAATCCCCCCGCCGGTAAGATGTTCTGGCTCCTTCAAAGGCTCAGACCTGCCTGCAACATCGACACCGTATTCAAAAATGGCTGCAGCTCTATCAACTTCTCTGTAGTCCACCTGGATTCCCCAATCTCTGTTGTTGCTCCCTAAACGTCCAGGCACAACGATGATGTAGGGAGTATTCGCTTCACGCATAGAACGATTGAGAGCCGATATTTCCTTTCTCAGCTCATCGTGCCTGTTTCTTGTGTATAGGAAAGGAGAGACGACTACAGCGTACTTTACACCCTTTTTTATCCCATGTCCCTGAAAGTTGCTTACGGAAATATAGGTTTTGCCAACATGATCAGGAAAATGAACTTTCTCCAATTTCAATTCTGGCAATTGTGTCAATTGGACAACATGAAATGTCCCTGATTCGGTTTCTGATTTACCTCTCTTTACATTAAAAACAAACTCTATCTGATAATGAGCGGATATTTTCGAAGATATAGTATTCATTATCTCAAGGAGACCGCTCTTGAAACCAAATCCATCCTTCTCTACTAGCATTTCAAAGGTAATCAAATCTTTAATCCTTCCCAAGATTTTTGTGTTCTGGAAATCGGCAAATTTGACCGTCAGTTTCTTCATCGTCTCCAGTTCGTTACCTTTGAGCATTTCATTTTTTGTCATATCGATGGCGTAGAAAAACCGTTGTCTTTCTCCTAACATCTTAAGAGGGAGTGGATTGCGGATTGTTGCCACAGAGATCACTGGAAAATCATCTAAAACTGTTGCATAGCCATGACCAAAAGCGATTCGGGCAAAACCTTCATCTGGATTCTGCGTTTTCAAGGCATAGGGGAAAAATGAATTGGCGACTCCTGAAACCAAGGGATAATATATAGGTCCAGCAAAAGTGTTATCATGAATTCCTGGTATAGGATTGATGACAATGGCCATTTTTTCATTGCTCTCAGGAGGTTGGCTCTGGATAAAATCGTTGTAAATATGGTAAATCGCCTGTTTCAATTGGTTGAAACGTACCGAAAAATCAGGATGATTGTTGGGAAGCATAAAAGATGTGTTCTCTCCTGCATGAACAGAGCCACCTTCCTCCTCAGAAGCAATAGCCTCATTTGTA
>Ga0224506_10003168_pt1 | contig 10970 bp, 6 predicted proteins | sample SF_Jan12_sed_USG_2_FD_169108 | JGI IMG/M metagenome (GOLD analysis project Ga0224506, IMG submission 169108) | Sediment microbial communities from San Francisco Bay, California, United States - SF_Jan12_sed_USGS_8_1 | ecosystem: Environmental > Aquatic > Marine > Sediment | place: USA...
ATAAAAAAAGCATCAGGCGGAATACCGCGCCTAATAAACAGCATATGCGACCGCGCCTTACTTGGCGCTTATGCACTTGGCATAAAAAAAATTAACAAAAAAATTGCATCCAGGGCGGCTGGTGAAGTCTTGGGTAGAGGAACAACCCCTAGCGCATCAGGCATATGGCTTACGGGTTTGCTTGTATTGGGCGTTGCTGTTTTTGCGATAATTGTTGCCATGGACCCTGGCGGGCATAGGCTTAAAGAAAAATCATCCGCTTTTGTTGATTTATTATTGTCGGAAAGCAAAAAAATAGATCCATCCGTAGCAAGCGTAGAAAAGGTTGAAAAAGATTCAAGCGTTGTGGATGGTAAAATAAATACACAAACGCAGGTCATTGGTGAAGAAAACCCCCAAAACGAAAATGTCGATGCTATCAATGGGCAGCCAATGCCTGACGAAAATAAAAATAAAGAAATAGTGTTCAGCGAAGAAACTGTTGAAACAGATGCGCTAAGTGAAATATTGAAAACCGGAACACCTGAAACCGCATTTATTCGCCTGTTTAATTTATGGGAAAAAGATTATTTACGGGTATCTGGCCTAACCCAATGCGACAAAGCCAAAAATGCCGGGCTTTCCTGCGCACAAGGAATTTCAAACATTGACGGTTTAAAGGCCATGAACAGACCCGCGCTGGTGTCATTTACCATGCCAAGCGGAGAGAGCGTTTACGGCGTTGTCACGCAAATAAAAGTTGTTGATGGGGATAATTTGCTAACAATTGAATTCGCTGAACGCCAAGTAACCATGACAACAAAAGCCCTGTCTATTCGCTGGATGGGCGATTATCTGGTTTTGTGGAAACAGCCAGATTTCTTCACCCGTCCCATTTCTGTTGGTGTTAACGGCAATGATGTGGTCGCAATACGAAAGTTATTGGCGCTAGCCGGGTTTGCCGATTCCCCGCAAGACAGTGAAGGAAGGGGTAGCCCGTTTTTCGGCACCACCTTGCAGGCGCAGGCAATGGCATTTCAAAGAAGCTTTGGTCTTTTGCCTGATGGAATTATCGGCCCTGAAACACTGCTAAGAATAACTGGTGTTGTCGGCGATATTAACGGACCTAGCATCGTCTGGGAGGATAATTAATTATCATGTCTTATATTCTTGACGCTCTCAAAAAATCGGATCAGGAACGCAAGCGCGGAGAAGTACCGACGATCACTTCTGTTAATGCCGACGCCAGTCCTAATGTAGGTGAAACAAAACGAATTGGTTTAAAGATTGCGGCTGGCGGGTTTGCGCTGGGTGTTGCGGTGATTGCCGGCATCATGTTTATGGTTGGCGGTGATGAAACACCGCAACCAACATCAACAAACATTGCGGTCAATGAAGTTCCGTCGAGCGCCCCTCAACCTGATGAGGTGCCGGTTGCTAAGGCCGAAACGGCACAAACGACCGAACGGTCAGTCGAACCAAAACCAATAACAAAGCCTCAGCCCGATAAAACATCTACCTTGGAAACGGTGCCAAAAATAGAGCCAAAACCGACGACAGCAAAACAGCCCGAAAAGCCTTCGCCAATAGTTGCCGCCAACCCGGTTGATGCAAACATCCCAAAGCCCGACCCAGCCGCAACCGAGGCCCCGCCCCCGGCATCACAACCAGTTAACAATGTTTCAAAGGCACCGGCACCAAAGCGTGTTCCCGGCTCAACCATTGCGCCAGCGCCGACGCCAACACCAGAAACAAAAGAAACAAAAATTGCAAACGCACTAAAAACGCAAAAACCAGCCCCCAAACTGCCGCCGCTTGATGGCGCCACAGCGCACTTTGATCGCGGCTGGGATAGCATGGATCGCGGCCTTTTTAACCAAGCGGTTGCGGATTTTTCCATTGCGGTTGAAATGGAGCCTGGCTTTGCCGATGGGTGGTTTGCTTTGGGCTGGGCACAAGAAAAAAACAGTCAAGACGATGAAGCTATCGCTAGCTATGGGCGCGCAATAAACGTCAAGGCCGATCATGCCGGTGCTTTGTTCAGTCGCGGGTATCTTCAATTATTTTCCGACAACCCCCTTGGTGCCACAAGGGACTTTAACGCAGCTGCTAATCTCGCCAAAAATGATTTCAGGATATATATCCACGCTTGGACATATATTGCCAAAAGCAAAACTGGAATTGACGGTGTGGGCGACCTAAAAACAAATAGCCGCAACGATGATCTTTCATCGTGGCCCGGACATATAGTCAGGTATTACGCGGGCGAATTGAACGAGTCCGAAGTTATTCAGTTTATTGAAGACGCGGGTCAACCTGACCTACAAGAGCGCAGATGTGCTGGATATTTCTTTCTTGGCGAATATGCCCTTCTTCAAGGGGACGGCGCAAAAGCACGTGATTATTTTGAAAAATCTCTTGCTACCGGGGTGGTAAAGCTTCGTCAATTTGATGCCGCCCGGCGTGAGTTAGCCAAACTGGCCAAATGATTTTAAGTAATTTATTTGGATAATATCGCTACCACCCCCACAAACGGGTAGGTTTGAACCCTCGTCAGGGTGTTGGCATGAATACCATCATTGTTTAAATCGGCGTTAACTTGTTAATTTCAGCAGAAAAAGGGTTATTTTTTATGCCAACAAATCGCAAAACCATTACCCACTTCATGATTGAAGAGCAACGCCGGACACACGGAACCGGTGATTTCTCCATGCTGCTTGGCGACATAATAACCTCGTGCAAGGTTATTTCTGATCAGGTCAATCACGGCGCGCTTGTGGGCGCGCTTGGCAGTGCCGGGTCCGAGAACGTTCAGGGCGAAACCCAGAAAAAGCTAGATATTCTTTCAAACGATATATTCCTGCGCTTCAATGAAATTGGCGGACATTTGGCCGGCATGGCATCGGAAGAAATGGATGACCCCTATGCCCTGCCCGCAGGTGCACCACGCGGGAAATACCTTTTGTTGTTTGATCCACTTGATGGTTCGTCAAACATTGATGTTAACGTATCGGTGGGAACTATTTTTTCCATCCTTAAATGTCCCGAAGGTGTAACCCACCCGGAAGTAGAGGATTTTTTGCAGCCAGGAACTGAGCAAGTTTGTGCGGGGTATGCGCTTTACGGCCCATCTACCATGCTGGTTCTGACATCTGGTAATGGGGTTAATGGATTTACCCTTGATCAAAATATCGGTGAATTCATTCTTACCCATCCAGATATGAAAGTTCCCGAAGACACCCGCGAATTTGCAATTAACGCTTCAAATCAACGCTTCTGGGAAGCTCCGGTAAAAAGATATGTTGATGAATGCATGGCCGGAACCGAAGGCCCGCGCGGTGAAAACTTTAACATGCGCTGGATTGCTTCAATGGTTGCGGAAATTCATCGCATTCTAACGCGCGGCGGAATATTCATGTACCCGATTGATGAACGCATTCGCGACAAGGGCGGAAAATTACGTCTGATGTACGAAGCAAATCCAATGGGAATGATAATCGAACAAGCCGGCGGCAGAGCCTCAACCGGATATGAGCGCATTATGGATATTAAACCAACTGGCCTGCATCAACGGGTTCCGGTAATAATGGGATCAAAAAACGAAGTTGATCTGCTTGTCGGTTACCACAAAAAATAAAATAATTAATCAGTTGGCAATCGTAAAATATAAAACCGCTCCATCAATTCAATAATGGGGCGGTTTTTTAATGTCTAACTAAACGAAAGTATATTTCCCATATAATCATCAAAATACGTGCCCAGCACCAGTTTTTTAATTTTATCGGGGGCCTGTTTTGAATTCCTGTTCATTGTTTTTAATTCATTTATCATGCCTTGCAACATCAAAAGGCCCTCTTTCTTTTTAAATGCAGATGCAATAACCGGCATATCAAATTTTTCCACAAGACCATCAATCATCGCTATACCCTGCCCCTCGTCAACACCTTCCAGCAATTTCATCGCTGGCCCGGTAAGCACGCCCAAATACGGCTTGTATAAATCGAGCTTTTTTTGTGGCCATGATCCAATATCTCTGACCAAAGCTGGGCTTCCCTTTGCAATTTTGGAAAATAAGCTACCACCCAATGTTTCTTTAATTTGTGTAATACGACAAACCAAATTCCCATTTCCATCGTCCGATGTTGGCCATGAACCAAATGCATCAAACATTGCCGGATCCTTTATTTCAAGAATGCTTTCTCCCAGAGCAATAATTTTTTCAGGCCGGTTCAGCCCTTTGGCCGCCGCAACAAGATGGGTATCGCTCCATTTTAATATTTCAGGAAAATCATTTTTCAACACCTGACGCAAGGGCCTTAGAAACATTGCGCCATCAATACCGCTCAAGACAATTAACCACTTTTCATCTTTTTGCAAAAGCTGGTCAAGGCTTGGCAGCGCTTGACGCATTTCGTTAATTGTTATTTTGTTTATTTTAGCCAGCAACCTAAGGCGATTTATGCTTTGCACCCTAGTTTGTAAAAAAGAAGAAAGAAACACACCTATATCATTTGCGCCATGACCACCACTTTGTAAAATTGGCCCAGCTAAAATGCTGACGTATCTTCTTGCCACATCGTTTGGGGTTATGCCGCAACTTCCAACCGCGCCATCCAAATCATAGCGTATGGAAATGGCTTTTTCTCTATTGCTGGGGGAATGTCTTATCAGGCCTTCGCCCAAAGCCATTTCGTAAATATACATAGCAAGCTCAAGCGCGACCGGATCTGCTATAACCTGATCAAAGGTTTTACCTTTTAAATAAAGTTTTGCTGACGGGTTTTTTTCAAGCTGAACCGCTTCAATTTTTTGCAATAACGGAAATATATGGCGCCTTAGGGTAATACTAAGGCGGCGTTCACGTATGGCTTGATTACGGCGCCACAAGGAATCTGGAATATGCCACCATTTTCTGCCCGTATCCTTAGATAGGATTATTGGATCAACCTTAATGGCCATGATAAATAACGAAACGCCCCGTGCTACTGTGTTTTGCTTTTCCAAATAGCCAGTGGAACAAGCAATCCCCCGCTACGCTAGGTAACGTATAATGGTTTTATAACATCAAAACATTCATAAATCGCCATAACTTTTCCGTTTAGATGGCGAAAATGCCAATTATTCCCTCATTTTTTTGTATTATTGCCATATTTGGCCACGACCATAATCCGGGCAAAAAAATATTAATTCGACCATGGGTAATAAGATTTTCCACCCCATATATACTTAATATACAGTTGTATACACGCCAAACCACAGGCCAATCAGCAATAATGATGGACTTTAAAAATGCAAGACGCCATCAAAGAATCCCTTGAAATTAGCCCGGACACCTATAGGTGGTGCGGAAAGGCTATTGATACCGTTGAGGAACGCCTTGGCCTAAAAATAAGGGTTCATCACGATGGTGACTTGTTTGAGCAAGGGGATATATTTCTTTTTAATCACTTTGCCAGATTTGAGACAATAATCCCGCCATACATAATATACAAAGAAACCGGCGCTTACTGTCGCTCGGTTGCCGACAGCGCAATATTTACAGCCGGCGACACCTTCGCCAAATTTTTAAAAAGTATCGGGGTTGTCCCCAATAATATCCCCGGTCTTTTGCCTTTTTTAGCTGCGGAAATATTACGTGGACGCAAAATAGTAATGTTCCCTGAAGGTGGCATGGTAAAAGATCGCCGTGTTTTAGACGATGAAGGCAATTACAGCATTTATTCCCGCACCGCCCTTGAGCGCAGAAAACAACATCGTGGCGCGGCGGTTCTTGCGCACACGCTTGATATATTTAAACAGCGCATTTTGCATCTTGAGAAAAAAAATGATACCGCCCGTATTAATCGCTGGGTCAATGCGCTGGGGTTGGGTAGCGCCGAAGAATTAACCACCCTTGCAAAAAAACCAACTACCATAATACCGGCGACCATTACGTTTTATCCCATACGTGTTAGAGAAAACTTTGTAAGCAAGTTTGCTAGCTTTTTCACAAAGAACCTATCGCGTAAATTTTCCGAAGAAATCCTTATTGAAAGCAATTTAGTTTTTCGCGATACCGATATGGATATTCGACTGTGCGATCCAGTTCAAACAAAGAACAAATGGTCATGGTGGGAACGGATGGTTTTTAATAGATATTTCATGAATGTTGATTCGCTGGACGATCTGTTTGGCCTAAAAAATGACTCCGATGGATATATCGAAAAAATTATTGAAGGCATGATATCGCAAGAAACAAATATTATCCGCGATAAATACATGATGGCCATGTACACTAACATAACCATCAATCTTAGCCATATTGCATCGCACCTTATTGTCACCCTGATTGAGCGTGGACGCATGGAAATAGGCTTTGATGAATTTCACAAAGCCCTTTACCTATCGGTTAAAAACTTGCAGGCATCGCGCGGCATGCAACTGCACCACAGTCTGTTAAACCCAGACTGTTATATGAAAATTCTAGATGGAAAATGCCATGAACTGGACAGATTTTTACGAACCTGTACGGACGCAAAACTAATTACAATAAACCCTGCATCAATTCAGTTCCTGAACAAAATGTTAAATGAATACGAATTTGATGAAGTTAGAATTGAAAACCCGGTAATGGTTTATGAAAATGAAGTCGAACCCCTAACCGAAGTTCACCAAACAGTTGATGCCGCGCTGGATAGCGTCGAAACCGTACCTGACAAAGATATAGCATCTTTTATGTTCGATGATGAGCTGCGCTCTTATCAGTGGGGCAAAGACAAATACAAAGGCCGTGAATTTGCCGCCATAAACAACAAAGAAACAGCAAGCAAAAGCGGCGAGCCATATATTTTATTGCCGAAGTCAGAAAGCAAAATCGGGGTATTGCTGGTTCATGGTCTTTTGGCATCGCCCGCTGAATTGCGCGATTATGGCGACACCCTGTGCAAGGAAGGTTTTGCGGTTATGGGGGTTCGCCTTGCCGGGCACGGAACATCGCCACATGATTTAGCCAGCCAGCCATGGCCTGAATGGCTTTCATCGGTTAGGCGCAGCCATAAAATTCTTTCGGCATTTTGCGAGCGCGTTGTCATAGTTGGCTTTTCCACGGGCGCGACGCTGGCGCTGGCGTTTGCGGCGGAAAACCCGGAAAAGCTTGGCGGTATTTGCGCGGTGTCGCCCGCCATTGGTCTGCGTAACAAAAAATCAAGCCTGATTCCAATTTTAAACGCCGTAAATCGGGTCGCAAGCTGGTTACCACAAACCGAAGGTGTTTTGGAGTTTTTTGACAACGACCCCGAACACCCGGAAATCAATTACCGTTCGGTACCGATTGGCGCCATAACCAATCTTGTTGAACTGGCCGAACACACCGTTAAAGAAACGTCAAAAATATCGGTTCCGGTCACATTAATTCAAGGCGACGACGACCCGGTGGTCGAACCAAAAGGCGCAAAACTGGTGTTTGACAGCCTTTCGGTTGCGGATAAATCACTGCATTGGATTGCGTCAGGCAAACATGGTATTCTTATAGATGACATAGGAAGCACCCGAGAGCTATTGCTTAACTTTATCAAACACGTTGAAAAAACAAATTGATATGGGGAGTACTGTTATGGGCGCACATCAGGAACAGCCGCTTTGGGCCAAATCATACCCCGAAGATCTAGACATTAATCTTTCTCCGGTTGAAAAGCCGGTATTTTCGATTTTGGAAGAATCCGCAAACCGTGTGCCGAACGCACCATGCCTTGATTTCATGGGCAATAAGTACACTTACAGCGAAATCATGAATATGGTTAACCGCGCGGCTTTAGGTTTGCAAAATATTGGCGTGCAAAAAGGAAGCCGGGTTGGGCTGTGCCTGCCCAATTCCCCCTATTACGTTATTTCATATTTTGCGGTGCTAAAAATTGGCGCAACGGTGGTTAATTTCAATCCTCTTTACACCGAAGATGAAATAAACCATCAAGCCGTTGATGCCGATATATGCATGATGATAACGCTTGATGTTAAAATGCTTTTCGACAAGGTTGAAAAAGCCATGCAAACAACAAACGTAAAATCAATTGTTGTTTGCTCGCTTTCTGAGGCCCTTCCTGGATTAAAAAGCGTTCTCTACCGTATTTTCAAACGCGCTGAAATTGCTCATCCGCCAACCGATAATAGACACATTTTGTTTGATAGCTTACTTGATAACGAAGGAAGCCCAAATCCGGTCAGTATAGACCCGCTGAACGATATAGCCATCATTCAATACACCGGCGGAACAACCGGAATACCCAAAGGCGCAATGCTGACCCATGCCAATGTTTCAACCAACGCCCTTCAGGTTAAAATGTGGTTGGGGAAAACAAATCCGGGCGAAGAACGGTTCCTTTGCGTGTTACCGTTTTTTCACGTGTTCGCCATGACCGCGGCAATGAACATGGGGCTTATCACCGGGTCTGAATTAATATTGCTTCCCCGGTTCGAGCTTGATGCATTGTTAAAAGTTATAAATGAAAAACGTCCGACTATTTTTCCGGCGGTACCTACAATTTATAACGCAATAAACAACCACCCTAAACTTTCCAGTTTTGATTTAACCTCAATCCATCACTGCATTTCCGGTGGGGCATCGTTGCCGATTGAGGTTAAGGAAAGATTTGAAAAATTAACCGGTTGTGTGGTGGTTGAAGGCTATGGCCTTTCTGAAGCATCGCCAGTGCTAACCTGCAATCCACCGCGCGGCATAAATAAAACGGGCTCTATCGGCCTTCCCTTCCCAGGCGTCGAGGTTGAATTTCGCGATCTTGATGACCCCTTAAAACAGGTAGCCAAAGGGGAAAAAGGCGAATTGGTTGTTCGCGGCCCCCAAGTTATGGCCGGATACTGGAACAAACCATCTGATACGGCTGAAACAATAATTGATGGCTGGCTCAGAACCGGTGATGTCGGGCAAATAGATGAAGATGGCTACATATTCCTGACCGACCGCTTAAAAGATGTGATTATTTGTTCCGGATACAAAGTATACCCCCGCACCGTTGAAGAGGCTCTTTACCTGCACCCGGCAGTCGATGAGGTGATAGTAATTGGCATTGTTGATGAATACCGTGGCGAAGCCCCAAAGGCGTTTGTTAAATTAAAAACTGGGCAAAGTGCTACGGTTGAAGAATTAATCGAATTTTCCGGCTCGCACCTTAACCCCATTGAAAAACCGGCCGAGCTTGAAATACGCGAAGCATTACCCAAAACGCTAATCGGAAAGCTTTCTAAAAAAGAACTGGTCGAAGAAGAACGCCAAAAAAGGAGCAAAAGCGCATGAAATCAATCGTAATAGCAGGGTATGTTCGCTCCCCCTTTACGCCCGCATTCAAAGGGGCGCTAGCCAAAACCAGACCAGATGAAATTGCCGCACAAGTGGTGCGTGAACTTGTAACGCGCACAGGTGTAATTCCATCACAGGTCGAAGACTTGATAATGGGTTGTGCTTTCCCCGAAGGCGAGCAAGGCTTCAACATTGCCAGACTTGTCGGTTTTCTGGCCGACCTGCCATTGAGTGTGGCCGGTGTTACGGTAAACAGGTTCTGTGGGTCATCCATGCAGGCAATCCATATGGCCGCTGGTGCCATGCAAATGAATGCGGGCGAAGCATATATTTGTGCCGGTGTCGAAAGCATGACCCGCGTTCCCATGACAGGGTTTAACCCGCTACCCCATCCGGGTTTGGCTGCACGCATGGCTGGTGCCTATATGGGCATGGGTGAAACAGCAGAAAATCTTGCGGAAAAATATTCACTTACCCGCACCGAACAGGATGAATTTGCACTTTTAAGCCAGCAAAAAGCCGCTCGCGCGCAGGCCGATGGCAAGCTGGCCGGTGAAATTGTTCCCATTCGCACCGAAAACGGGGTCGTTAACGCCGATGGTTGTGTTCGCGCCGATACCACGCTTGAAACACTGGCCGGATTAAAGCCCGCATTTAATGAAAACGGAACCGTCACCGCCGGAAGCGCATCACCGCTTACCGATGGGGCGTCTGGCGTGCTGGTTACCACAGAAGAATTTGCCAACAAATATAAGCTTGAACCATTGGCCAGGATAAAATCTTTTGCGGTATCTGGATGTGCGCCTGAAATTATGGGCATTGGCCCGGTTGAATCGTCGCGCAAAGCATTAGAACGTGCAGGCATAACCGCTGATGACCTTGACGTGATTGAACTTAACGAAGCGTTTGCCAGCCAATCGCTTGCCTCTATTCGCGATCTTGGGCTTGATACGGCGAAAATCAATATTGATGGCGGGGCAATCGCGCTGGGCCATCCATTGGGTGCAACCGGTGCCAGAATAACCGGCAAGGCCGCGCAAATATTAAAACGTGACGGTGGACGCTACGCCTTGGCGACCCAATGCATTGGCGGTGGACAAGGAATTGCGACAGTTCTGGAGTCACTTTAATGACTGAACAGAATAAACCGCATGACGAAATAAAAAAGGTCTGCGTTATTGGCGCGGGCGTAATGGGTGCTGGCATTGCCGCCCAAGCCGCCAATGGTGGGGCCGATGTATTATTATTAGATATCGTGCCAAAGGGTGCTAGCGATAGGTCAACAATCGCCAAAGGTGCAATTGAACGATATAAAAAAACCGACCCCGCCCCATTAATGCATCCAAGCTTTGCCAAACGCATAACGCCGGGCAACACCGAAGACGACCTTGATAAAATAAAAGATTGCGATTGGGTGGTTGAGGTTGTGCTAGAAGATTTGCAAATCAAGCATGACCTTTATGCCAAGGTAATTCCCCACCTTAAACCCGATGCTATTTTATCATCCAATACATCGACCATTCCGCTGGAGGTTCTGTCCAAGGATTTACCAGGCGATATTAAAAAAAGATTTTTTATCACGCATTTCTTTAACCCACCGCGCTATATGCGGCTTTTGGAAATTGTTTCTACGTCGGATGCCGATAAAAACAGTTTGCAACGCATAGAAAACTTTACCGATTTAAATATGGGTAAAAGCATT
>Ga0224506_10003169_pt1 | contig 10969 bp, 14 predicted proteins | sample SF_Jan12_sed_USG_2_FD_169108 | JGI IMG/M metagenome (GOLD analysis project Ga0224506, IMG submission 169108) | Sediment microbial communities from San Francisco Bay, California, United States - SF_Jan12_sed_USGS_8_1 | ecosystem: Environmental > Aquatic > Marine > Sediment | place: USA...
CTTCTCAAAGCCATCTGGCTTGCCCAAATAAACAACGTCCGCCATTCCAACGAATAGGCCAGTCTCGATGACGCCAGGAATCAATTTGAGCTGTAAATCCAGTTTTTTAACATCGTCAACGGGCCCAAAGTCAACGTCAACAACAAAGTTGCCATTATCTGTCACCGACGGACCAACCTTTCCCCCACCTTCCCGCAAAACAGGCTTCCCCTTCAATTCCCGCAGCTTAACCATAACCGTCGGCAGAGCAAAGGGCAAAACTTCGATGGGTATTGTATGGTTTGTTCCCAGTTTTTCCACAGTTTTGGTTTCATCTGCCACTATGACAAACAGGTTAGCCGCCGAAGCAACAATCTTTTCCCTTGTCAACGCTCCGCCTCCGCCCTTAATCAAGTTGAGGTCTCTATCAATTTGATCTGCACCGTCTATCGCAAGGTCAAGCTGAGGATGCTCATTGAGCGTCGTTAACGGGACACCGCAGTGCACTGCAAGCATCATGGCTTGATGAGAGGTTGGAACACCCGAAATTCGCAAACCTTCCAGTCGGATCTTTTCGCCGATCTCCTGAATTACGTACGCAGCCGTGCTTCCGCTGCCCAACCCGACGATGAAGCCGTCTTGAACGTGTTTCACAGCTTCTAAGGCGGCTCTCTTCCTGGCCTCTTCTCTCCAAACCACCTTTTCACGCCTCAACTTCGATTTGCCCAAGCCGCTCCAAAACTTTTTCAACCTCAGCCCTAATTTCTTCTATTCTCTTTTCAGCCTCGGTTTTCTTCGGAGCCGAGGGTTTGCGCGCCTTTCTCTCTGCCTTTTCAGACGGTGCATATGGCGGAGCCGGAGATGGTATGGGAACTTCTTTTACCGGTTCGAATTCGAGGCTTGACCTCAAGTTCCCAATCTTTTCGTTTATTTCGTCGAAACGTTCATTAAATAATTTGATGAGGTCTTCTTGCATAGTTTCTAACTCGTGGAGCGCGACGACCGACTCGCCTTTAGAAATCATTTCTTTGATTTCCAGCATTCTACCTTTGTATCCTTGCGCTAGGCGGTCTCTTTCCTCCTCGCTTATTTTTCCTTCTGCTTGGGCTTCGTAGAGGCGTCGAATGGCGTGGCTGAGGATTTCCCTTTCAAGGTCTAGGATCCTAAGTTCGTCTTGAGCTTTTTTGGCGTCGGCAGATGTCACGCTTCGCTCCGCTTTTGGGGGCCACCCTTCCCTGACCTCGGGCACTTCGGGCACTTCCAACGGTTCTTCTTTCTTCTTTTTCTTTCCGCCTCTCATCGCATAAAGCATTAACGCAGCCAATAGAACTGCAACGCATGAAATTATTAGGATCAGCAGGAGCTCAGAATCCACGTGGGTTCCCTTCCACAAAATCATGGGTTTTTATGTTGTATATAAATGTGAGGAAGGCATTTCTCAAGGTTTCGGTCGATTTTCTGTAAAGTGTTGAGGTATGCGCTTAAAAAAGATGTGGGTAGGCTGTCATGCATGTCCTGTTCGGTTATAGAGAATAAAGATACAGAAACCCTAGAGGAAATTCATAAATTGTTTATACAAATAGACTTCAAAATTCTTAAAAGAGGAAGTCTATGGTGCCAAAGTCAAAACTTGAAGTGAACCTCGACATTCTTAAGATCTTAGCTTCTCAGGGACCAATGGAGCTAACCAAACTTATGAATAAGGCAGATCTAGGCCAAAGTGTTCTGGAGCAACACTTAGACTTTCTAATACAGCAAAACCTCGTTGAAGAACAGAACTTGGGCAAAGACGAAACCTTCCATGTTATTACAGAAAGAGGTCTAAGGGTGCTAAAGGTTATTGTCCCAATAATTGAAGTAGCGCGCAAAATCCCAGCGTTGCTACATTAAGAATACATGCGCGCGCATGCCCCTTCAATAGTTGATAGCTCCTTCGGAATCTTCAGCTCAGAAGTAGTTGTCTTGGGATCCTGTGGCTGCGGACAACTACTTCTAACCTCATTCTTTGGCGTTTTTTCTTTATCGCATCAGCGCGCGCAAAACAATCCCACAGATTGCCCAGCCAATCGCCAGAATAATCATGGAGCCTCGGGCGGGATTCGAACCCGCGACCTCCGCCTTACCAAGGCGATGCCCTAGCCAACTAGGCCACCGAGGCTTTGAGTATTGTAGAGTCATAAAGGAGTTTAAAGGATTTTGTTTGAGGTGTATTCTTAGAAATGTTTAATTTGGATTTGTCTTTTACATGGTGTGGGCGGGGGTTTCCAAGTCTGGTCAAAGGAGCAGGGCTTAGGACCCTGTCGCGTAGGCGTTCGTGGGTTCAAATCCCACCCCCCGCACTGACGTTTTCATTTTCTTAGACATCATTTTTCGAACAAAATTTGCATGTTTGCGTCTGAGAAGTGTTGAAATGCTTTTTTGCCGTATTTTTCGTCTAATCTTCGTGTGTAAGTCTGTAATGCCTTGAGAGCAGCCGTACCGCCAATTTTTTCCTCAAACGATATTTTCATGACCCAACCCTTGCTTCGCAGATACCCTGTGCCAGTCGCTAAGTCTTCCTCCTTCACTCCTTTCAATGCAACACGTTCGCAACAAACTCCAAATTCGGATAAAACTTTGAAAACAGTGTCTTTCACAAAAGACCAAATCGCCAGCGTCTTCTCGCTGCCTCGGTTAGCTTCATAGGTTCTGGCGTCAACCACAAGACGCGCACTCTTTTCTTTCTCGAATTTGCCGTAACGTCCGAGTATCCACAAGAACCTCAAAACATGTGCCCTTCGGTTTTCAAGTCTGTGCTGTTGAGCGAATGTGTCAGTATCCCGTAGTCCTAATGAAGAACGTTTTATGGTTGCCAGCAATTTGTGAACCGCTTTGAACGATGCTGTCTCTTCTTTGGAGAAGGGCAGATTCTCTGGAAAGTCAGCGATTCTTGTCTCAGATGTTAAAACTTTGGCGGGTTCCACAATCTCTTCTGGCTTCAGCGAAGCACGAATGGCCTCTAAACGGCTTATTCCCTCGAAAGGTTCGACAAACGCATGATACTCCTCGTCAGAAATCGGCGCACCAAGCTTCTCCTCTATATTCTCACGGTTCCATACGCCACCCGTTGCTTTCACCGTGTCACATGGAAATCGAGAACAATAAGCACAGTTTGCCACTCCAGTCTTGTCTACGCATTGGCGTATCAGACATTTTCGATTAGGCAGCTTCGATCCTTTCGGGATTTTTGAGTCTGGAGTTTGGCATGTCAGGCATGGCGTCTTAATCGGCATGTACCCTAGAATCCTCTTGGCATTGTTCCTATATCGTTCAAATTCCTCGGCAATCATGCCCTTCCGCGGGTAAGGCCCCCAAGGACAAGCACTACAATCTATGCCACATTTAGCAACGAGTTTTGACACTCATTCAACCTCTGAGAAACAGACGCGGAAAAACGCAATTAAAGGCTTTCCATAACAAACTGTGCGTCATACAATGGAAGCAAAATGCCTGTGTTCGATGATGATATTCACCAAAGAGGATTAAACTTTAGGAACGATTAAGCACAAATCTGGAAGCCGAAGCCCACGTTAATACCTTTTTCGCTTGCCACTTGGGAGTGAATGTGCCTCAAATTCCGAGAATTTAAACCGAGATATAAGCCTAACCCCCCCGCACTTTGTGTGACGAATGCATTTTATTCTTTTTATTCTAGAGATTTTATAGGAGCCTGTCGAGAAAATATTTAAATCAGTAGCCGTTTTTTCACCGCTGGATTGCAATGAATATCGTTGAGGCCCTTCTAGTCTTAATATTAGGTTTCATGGTCGGTGTCCCCTCATCCATGGTCGGTCTTGGAGGAGGTTTCATTGTAGTTCCCGTTTTGATCTTGTTTTTTCAATTACCAGCCAACAACGCTATTGCAATCAGCTTAGTAGCCATCTGTGGTACAACGTTTTCCTCTACTCTTGGCTACATTAGGCAGAGACGAGTTGACTATAAGCTGGGTTTGTTTTATGACATACTTGACGTCCCAGGCATTGTTCTAGGAGCCTACATAACTACTCTTTTGCCTCAAAACGTTTTAGCCGGCATTTGTGGCGTCTTCATAATCTTCATCTCTGTGCTCTTAATAAGAAACAAAGGAAAATCCTTTTCGGGGAAAAATCCGAAAGCAAATGACGCAAACATGGAATGGACAAGGAATAGAATTGACTCTGAAGGCCATGCCTTCATGTATACTCTTCGCAGTCCACCTCTGGCATTAGCCAGCAGTTTTTTGGGAGGGCTTATAACTGGCTTATCTGGATTAGGAGGCGGAATAACCGACGTTTCAACAATGATTCTACTTGGTGTCCCCGCTCAAATCGCAGTGGCAACCTCCGAGTTTGCCATGGCTGTTACCAACGGCGCTGGCGTAGTAGCCCATGGCCTTTTAAACAACGTTCTAATCGAGTATGCTCTTCCAATAACAATAGGCACAATTATCGGAGCCCAAGTGGGTTGCTCGCTCGCCAAACGCGTAAAAGGAAAAGCAATAAGAAAAATTCTTTCCTTAATTGCCATCCTCGCCGGACTAAGGTTAATCTATTCATTTTTTACACCATAAACCCAGTTGAGGAAAATAACTGGAAGCAGAGAGGCGATGCCTGCAGCGTTTTTGCTAGTTCCCCCTCCCTTTTCAACATACCTCGCCTATTTGGACCCAAATAGCAGCGAAATATTGAAAACAATTGCAGATCTAAAAGCTAGAACATGAAGGGACATCGTTGATTTTATCCGAAATTCGTACAAAACAAGAATATTGGGCAGTGAGGAGCAGCAAAGCATTACAAAAAATATAAAGGAATCTGCCTACCGTTTAAACTTGGCAAGGGCCCGTGGTCCAGTTGGTTAACCCATAGTTGAGGCCAAAAGACGCTTCCCTCACGCGGAAGAGATCGCCGGTTCAAATCCGGCCGGGCCCACCAACATCCATTGGTTTACCATAAGTTTAAATAAGGCAACTTGTCAAACTGATGAACACGCAAGAATTAGGGTTCCTTAAGAATGCTAGTTCTTCGTTGACTATAAGAGGGAGGTGTAATTCGCGTGTCGTATAGAGAAGACCGAGAGATGCATAAAGCAGTCTGCGCCGATTGCGGTCAAGAATGTGAAGTTCCATTCAAACCCGATCCTAGCAGACCGGTTTACTGTCGAGATTGTTGGGCAAAGAAAAGACAATCGAGAAGACCTAGATACTAGGTTTCATCGCTGATTCATCCAGTTGCTAAGTCGTTTGCGTCGATTTTCTCAAAGATTTTCTTTTATTTTCTCTGCGATCTTGTCCAAATCCTGCCTTTCTACCTTTTTAAACCCAGGCCCTAGCATGACTCCTATGAACTTTGATATAGCGTCTCCCCTAAATCTCGGTATAACATGAACGTGAAAGTGCCTCACCGACTGTCCCGCAGCCCTCTCATTAAATTGAAGAATGCTCATTCCCTCAGCACCAACAGCTTTCTTCACCGCCACACTGACCCTCTTAACCACAGCAAACAGGTCAGCTAAGGCTTTTTCAGGAATATCATAGATGGTTTCCCAATGTTCCCTGGGAACAACCAAAGTGTGTCCAACGTTGGCGGGATGCAAATCCATGAACGCCAAAACACGGTCATCCTCATAAACGATGCTTGCTTGGTCTTCTCCCAACATAATCTTACAGAAGCTGCAAGATTCACTCATGCATATCTCTCCTCTTTCCATGGATCAGCGGTGTTGCTGTATCCACGCTTTTCCCAGTACCCTAGTTCCTGTTCCTCCGTAAATCTCAGCTTCCTCACCCATTTTGCGCTTTTGTAGGCATATTTTTTAGGCACCACTAGACGTAATGGTCCCCCATGCTCAGGCTCCAAAGGCTTGTCATCCAGTCTGTAGGCTAACAGTACATCATCGTCTAGTAAATCTTCAAGAGGCAAACTCGTAGCATAATCTCCTCCAGCCACAACAGTCACGCATCTAGCTTCCTTCAAAGGTTTAACCAGATCAGAAATAGTTTTGAAAGCAACTCCTTCCCACTTGTTATCCAGCTTGCTCCACCCAGTTACACAGTGAAAATCGCTTACGCTCACAACCTTTGGGAGCCTCAAAAACTCCTCATAAGTCAACCTCACCGGATTCTTCACCAAGCCCTCAACCACAAAATCCCACGTTTTTGGGTCGAACTTTGGCATGAAGCCTTCGTGCAAAACCGGAAATTTTGAAGTAACCCTCTGATTTGGAGGAATTCTCCGCCTTTTCTGACTCATAAACATCCCAACTCTAAAATTTCCTTTACCTCACAATTATTCCTTTGCATGTTTCTATTGCGTGGAAACTTGAACGTCGCGTGTATGCACACACAGCAACTTATACACCAGAATTAAACCATGAAATTTCGGGCGTATTTGATTGGATGTCAAAGAAATTATGGTTGAAAAAGTGATCAGCATACGGGCTGACGCAACGGTTAAAGAGGCTGTCAAATTAATGAACGAATACGAAATTGGCTGTCTAATTGTAGCCAAGAAAGGAGAAGCCGTGGGAATAATAACCGAGAGAGATGTCCTAAAAAGACTTATATCAAAATCTAAGGACCCAGAAGTGACCAAAGTTTCAGAAATAATGTCCAAACCACTAATAGTCGGAGGACCAGACATGTACGTAGAAGATGCTGCAAGAATCATGTTCAAAAGGAACATAAAGAAACTTCCGATAAGGAAAAATGGACAACTCGTCGGTCTAATAACCCTATCAGACATTGCCCGAGTCGCACATATAGAACCACAAATAGTCAAGGTAATAGAAGAACTAAAGAAAAAAGGGTGGCTTCCCTCAGAAAGAATGAAGAAAGTCGTAGACTTCTACATAGCCTAACCAAAGTCTAACATTAGACACTTAAAACAGCTGTAACAAATTCTATAGGTCGTCATTTACCAAATCTCCAACAAAAAGGGCTCTCTAACTGCTTCCCAAACCTCGCCCTAGCTCTTGGCAACCAGAGACGGCACAAACCTGATCAACTGCAAGCATAGAATCTTTTAAAATCTGGTACGCAAAACTGTTTTATGAGCGTGAAAAATTGGTTCTGCCAGCTAAAATCTTCGAGATAAAAGAGGAAGCTGATCTTGGATTGATGCTTCAGAAGCTCAAGGATTTCCGTGAAGAGGAGGCTTATCAAGAGGAGAATGGAGAAACCGTAAAGCTAGTGACAGAAATTTTAGACCTGAAACTAAAGGGGGATTCGGTAGCAGGCGTTTTCAGCATGGATTTCGTGCGTAGACGTTATTACAGACGTAAGTTGGTTGAAGCCCCCGCCACAGAGGAAGCTCCTTTTTGGATTAAACGTTTCAAGGAGAGGACTTTTATGATCGTGCTGGCGCCATCTGTAGCTCGTGGAGTAAAAAAGTTGTTAACAAGCCATGTGGCAAACAAGCTCAGCAAGGTTCTTTTCATCAAACCTAAGACGATAGTCGAAGTAAGGATCTCTCACGAGATCCTTACAACGCTCCACGAGTCGAATCCACAGGGAACGAAGCTTATCTGGTTTGACGAAGTTGATCTTCCGGGCGTAGAGAAGCTTTGTTTGGCGGGATCCGATCTTGCTGACACCACGCTCTACCACGATTATCTTGAACATGGAAAGATCTGGTACGTTGTCTTTGAAGCCCAGAAGCGAGGAATTGTAGTCGGGATTACGAGGAATTGTGTGGTAACACTCTTCAGCAAAAGCACTACCGACGAGCTCATAGACTACATCTTAGAAGACCTTCTAACGCTCATTGAGTAGGCGGGTGGACAGGAAGCTTTAATGCGTGCACAAATGTTAGTGTTTTTTCAGATGTAGATGTGGCTTGCCATGGGTGAGGAGAAGAAACAGAAAAAGAAGAAGAAACAGAGGCAAGTTGTTCTTCTTAAACAGAAGACTGTTGAAAGTCAGAAATTCTTGGAATTGCTTGAAGTCTTGGAAGAGTTGGAGAAGGAAGAGAAATACGTAGATGTTCAAATTTGCCCGCATTGCAAGAGCCCAAGAGTTCGCAGAGTCGGCACCATGAGCGGCGACATGTCTAGTCACATAGGTTTGTTGCCTGTGAAGTTTGAGTGCCTTGATTGCGGCTGGCGAGAACGTTTAGTGGTTAAGGCAACCAACAGAAAGATGGGCATAAAAGAAGTTGCCATAATCGCCGAAGCCTTGAACTTTAGAAAAGAATAGTTTTTCCTTAGCTCTCTTTTTTGGCGATTCCTCAGATGATTTTCATATCGGTTCTGCAAACTAAGAGAAGTTAGGCGAAGGATTTCACCGCGCACGCGCACACTTCTTAACCATTTCAGTAACTTCCAAACCAATCACTTTACTAGGTGTTTCAGTTGAAATTCTCCTCTCCTTTGACCGTGTGTGCTTTCTTCAGAAAACTTAAAAACAAACATGCGATTCATTTTCATAAGGCCGAGGTAGCTCAGCCTGGGAGAGCACCCGACTCACAACGGTTTCGTTTGAGGGTGAAGCTGAAGACCGGGTTATCGCCGGTTCAAATCCGGCCCTCGGCACCACAATGTTGTTTTGGAACAAGCGCGCGCTATTCTACATGTTCTCTTTTTTTAGTTTCTCGATTCGCTTGAGCAGTTCATTCGTTTGTTTTTGTATGAGAGTCAATTCGGCTACGCTGTGCGCATCCGCCTGCTTGGGGACTCTTATTGCTGTCTTCACTTTTCGGGAATAGTTATAGATGCAGCCCATCAAAATGCAGAGAGCAAGAAGCCAACTGATACGCACAATCTCGTCAGTATAAATCGTCAGCGACCAACCCAATTCAACTGCAAACTCATGAAAGATTCTAACAGCAGACCCGAATACGAAGAGGAAACCCGACACAAATATTGGCACCCAAAAGGATTTGCCTATACCCAGATGCTTGATGGCCTTAAAGGTGCCTAAACCCAATACACCTAGGACAGTGGCGACCAACGCAAATAGTATATCGGAAAAAAGAATTACCCAATTCACTGTTTATCCCCTTTCCGCGTGCGCCTTTTTTTGGACATTTTATTTCTTTCTGTCTTCTTATGCACGCGCGGAAGCTCTTTTTTCAAGTCTTTTCCTAAACCTTTGGCTCTACCCAAACAATCTTTTAGTCCTTGAGATGGTTGCATGCGACCCCCATCTATTCTATATTAAGATTTGCGATATGTATTTGTGGTCCCACGTTTAATAAAGCTTTTCGTGTATTTGTTGAACGCCAATACAGCTAACACCTTCCGCTGGAAAGAGCGCGCCCCCAACCTGAAAAGAAAGAAGAAAAGCCTAAGTTGAACCACCACAGAAGGAAGAAAAAGGTCCTTTAAGTGCGCGGGTTATCTTGGATACTTAGCAAGTCGTCCCAAAACTACGCTTATCCCGCAAGAATGTCTAACCTTTCCAAAAATATTGGACGATACAATGAAAACAAGTGGCTCCTAAAATCATGAATCTAAGCACCTAGATTTTTCGTTTGCTCAAAACTGATCTGAAAGCTCCATGTTTGGGGCAGTCGTAAAGACCTATATGAAGCTCAAGTCTTTTGCCCGTTTTATCTGGCCGACCTGCCATTTTCCATGTCTTTCTCGGGGTGGCAATTTCCATTCTACACTTAGGGCACTTGGCCACCACATCTCCTCCTGCCATGAAATACATTCGACCCCTTACGACTTTCATCTTGATCCTTCCTCTTCTTACTAGATCGTGGAGGAGGGTGGTAAAATCGGCTATGACGAAAGTTGACATCTTAGCAACTTCAGAGGTGCTGAAATCCGTGTGATAATTTAATCCTCCCATTATTTCTTGGGAAGTGAAGGCCCCCTCTTTTCGTTCCTCCAGAAACGAAGTTATTTCATCTTCCATTTTGCTGTGGAGTTTTCCGGTTTCAAATTCTTCTTTATTTATGGGCATAAAGTTCCTCTTCCATAACCAGTTCACGCCATCGATCGCCAAGTAGACCGCAGTAGTACATAGAATCATTTTCGTTGAAGCCCATTTGGTCCATTAGATGTCTCTTACACTCTCCTAGTTCCGTATGCGCGCGCTCAAGCTGTTTGGCAAAAGGTCTAGCTCCGCGATCGACCACAAGTTTCTTTGATTCTCTGTTCTTTTCAGTTACATAGACTTTTTTTAACTGATCCGAATAAAAAGATCCTTCCAAGACATAGTGGATGCCCAAGGCTATTCCTAAAACCAGCAACATGAATCCACTGAGCACCATGAACAGACCTAGAAGGTTGGGAGGATCGGGCGTAATCTTGTACGGAAAGAATAAGAACCAATCAGGGTTTTCGGTTGTGATGACGGTTTCAAGTACTCCCCCTACAAAGAAAATAGCGCCTGCCATGAACATCAAATATGCAAGGGTTTCTTTGTGTCTGGATTCTTCTGCTCTTTCATGGACATAATCTATACCGGAAATTGTGCCAGCCTTCTTTATGACCAATTTGGCTACCCTGTTAAGTTCGCATATATAAAGTACGGAAACAGTGTATTAAGTCTTACGATATACTCATATGTGTAAGCATAGAGGAAGACCCAAGTGTATTAGTGTGGAACAAACGTACGACAAGTTTTAATAGGTAGTGATGAGATAACTTATCTTGAATCTTAATACATAGCATATGATCTTGATGGGCGCAGAGGGCGCGAACATGTCTTATGTAACCCTTCAGAAACAAAGACGCTACTGGTGTAAGAGAACCACAAAGAACGAGAACGACACAGTAGGGGAGGGAATCACCACAGGCTTAATTCTAGTCCTCGGAATTATTTCAATAATCAATTCGATAGCCATGGTTGTTTACTCGGTAGCCCTTGTTATCAATAAGCAACTAATCCTAATGGAGTTATTAAGAACATTAATCATTGCAGGATTGTTATTGGCCATAGGCTTAGGTTCACTGTATTTTTTCCGGAAGAAACTACGCACGCTGACCAGGAAGAAGAGCCCGTGGGAACTATGAAGCGAACGCACGC
>Ga0224506_10003170_pt1 | contig 10968 bp, 8 predicted proteins | sample SF_Jan12_sed_USG_2_FD_169108 | JGI IMG/M metagenome (GOLD analysis project Ga0224506, IMG submission 169108) | Sediment microbial communities from San Francisco Bay, California, United States - SF_Jan12_sed_USGS_8_1 | ecosystem: Environmental > Aquatic > Marine > Sediment | place: USA...
CTACGTGCCGGTGGCACATGACTACCCGGATGCGCCGGCCCAGCTGGATCGCGACGAAGTCCTCGGGAAATTGCGCCCCCTGCTCGAAAGTAGAGATCACAAGAAAATTGGTCATCACATTAAATACGATCGTAACGTATTGGCCAATCATGGAATAATACTTGACGGGATCGGCGCAGATACCATGCTGGAGTCTTACGTGCTGGGAAGCACCGCGACCCGCCATGACATGGATTCGGTCGCCCATACCTACCTCGGGCACACCACGATCAAGTACGAAGAGGTGGCCGGCAAGGGCAAGCACCAGTTGTCTTTCAATGAGGTGCCGCTGGAGACGGCGGCCCCGTACGCGGCCGAGGATGCCGACATTACCCTGCGTCTGCACCAGGCCATGTGGCCGAAGATCGCCGCCGAAGCTGGGCTGGCGAAGATCCTCGGCGAAATCGAGATACCGCTGATCACGGTGCTCTCCGACATGGAGCAGGCCGGTGTGGCCATCGACACCGTCATGCTGGCAAAGCAGGGTGGCAAGCTGGCGAAGCGCATCGTCGACATCGAGCAGGAAGCCTTCAGGGAGGCCGGCCAGCCGTTCAACCTGGGCTCGCCGAAACAGATCCGTGAGTTGTTGTTTGACACGCTCAAGTTGCCGGTCATGTCCAAGACGGCGACGGGGATGCCCTCCACGGCGGAGTCGGTGCTGGCCGAGCTGGCCCTCGACTACCCGCTGCCGCGCCTGATCCTGGAGCACCGTTCGCTCAGCAAGCTGGTGTCGACCTACATCGACAAGCTGCCCGATCAGGTCAACCCGCAAACCGGCCGGGTGCACACCTCCTATCACCAGGCGGTTGCCGCCACCGGCCGCCTGTCGTCATCCAATCCCAACCTGCAGAACATCCCGGTGCGCACCGAGGAGGGCCGGCGGATACGCCAGGCCTTTGTGCCGAAGCCGGGCTGCCTGCTGCTGGCGGCGGACTATTCGCAGATCGAGTTGCGCATCATGGCGCACCTGTCAGGTGACGCCGGATTGCTGGCCGCCTTCAAGGCCGGTGAGGATGTGCACCGTGCAACGGCGGCCGAGGTGTTTGGCGAATTGCCCGCCTCGGTTACGTCCGACCAGCGCCGCTCGGCCAAGGCGATCAACTTCGGCCTGATCTACGGCATGTCGGCCTTTGGCCTGGCGAAGCAGCTGGGGATCGCGCGCGGTGCGGCGCAGGAATATATCGATCGATACTTCGAGCGCTACCCGGGTGTGCGCGATTACATGGAGGCCACCCGTGAACAGGCCCGCGAGCAGGGTTATGTCGAGACCGTGTTCGGCCGCCGCCTGTACCTGCCGGATATCCGTGCGCGCAATGCCCAGCAGCGACAGGCGGCAGAGCGCACCGCGATCAATGCCCCCATGCAGGGTACGGCCGCCGATATCATCAAGCGCGCCATGATCGACCTGCATGGCTGGATCAATGCGCAGGACGCTCTCGATATCACCATGATCATGCAGGTGCACGATGAGCTCGTATTTGAAATTGCCGTCGATGACGTCGACAGCGCCCGCGAACCGATTGCGAGTCGCATGAGCGCCGCGGCCGACCTCAAGGTGCCGCTACTGGTCGATATCGGTGTCGGTAACAACTGGGACGAGGCGCATTGATAAAACCAGAAATTATGTGTGGTAAAGCTGGAAACAGCGTGATTAAGTTAACCAGCAGTATTCACTGTCCCGTCTGACCAAAATAATATCCATAAATATCATATATATTTTAATTGTTTTGGATATTTAAATAATTATCTTGTATTCAATATATTTATTGTTCTATCTAGATATAGTCGTTTTTTAGCCCGGTAATGCCGACATATTTTCTGAGTATTATTAAAAAACAGGGCAAACCCCAATTATTAATCTCGATGACAGGGTCGCCTGCGGGCGAGGCATACCGTTGGTATGGGATGGCCTGGAAGCGGGCGGCAGGTGTGGCCTTTGGGGCGGTTGCCCGCACGAATTTCGCCGCCCGGTACCGGGTTACTTTGTGCGCAGTGGTAGCTGGCAATTGACCGTAGGGTGTTCGGAACCTGGCCAACGTGGCGTAGTCATAATTGACAGGAGGCTGTACAGCTCGCTCCCTCCCTGAGTGAGTAGTCTCCGGCCCGGCAGGAAGTCCCGGGCACTTTCATACCCCGGCGATGTTCCCCCTTCGCCGGGGTTTTTTTCGTACGGTAACGCCATTTGTCGCCATCTTCGTAGATATTGATGTTATATAGCGATTAAGTTGGCTTAATGCTGCCTATTGCCTCTTAATGCGCCTATTTTCAACCAATCAGTCGCTGCCGATTTCCAGCCAGGTATCGAGCACCTGGTGGACGTCGTCCACGCCCAGGCGGGTGTGGGATGAGAACAGCTGGATGCTGGCAGCGGGGTGTATGGCGGCCAGCAACTTCTTTGTCTTCAGCAGCGCGGCGCTGGCCGGGCCGCGCTTCAGTTTGTCGGCCTTGGTGAGCAGGACATGGGTCGGCAGTCCGGCGGCCGCACACCAGGCGAGGACCTGTTGATCGTGCTCCTTGAGCGGGTGCCGGACATCCATCAGCAGGATGACGCCGCACAGGGATTTGCGGTTCTCGAGGTAGCGATCGATATTTTTCTGCCAGCCGCCTTTCATGGATTTCGATACTTTCGCGTAGCCATAGCCCGGCAGGTCCACCAGCCGCCGGTCATCGGCCACGTGGAAGAAATTGATTTCCCGGGTGCGGCCGGGCGCCTTGCTGATCCGGGCGAGTGCCCGCTGGCCGGTGATCGTATTGAGCGCACTGGATTTGCCCGCATTGGAGCGGCCGGCGAATGCGACCTCCAGGCCGGTATCCGGGGGAAGGCTGCGAGCGTCCGGTGTGCCGAGGATAAAACGCGTCTGCTGATAAGGGTTGCCCATCGGGCCATTAGACGCGACTTGGCAGCGGATGAAAAGCAACCGGTTATGTCCGACCGGAACAGGTCAGGCGCTCGCTACAGTTGACCGCACTGGCTGTGGCGGGTATAAAAGTGACCCCTTTCGCCGGCATGCTTCGCGGGCGTACATATATAAAGATACTCGCGCTTTGCCTGCCAACTGGAGGCAGGGCGCAACAGGAGCAGTTTTGACATGAAGAATTGGTTCGCAGTCACCGTTACGATCCTTGCCACCTGCAGTGCACTGCCCGCATACGCCGCTGGCGATGTGGCCGCCGGCAAGGAAAAAGCACTGCAGTGCGCCTCCTGCCACGGTGCGGATGGCAACAGCGTCAACCCGGAATGGCCCAAGCTGGCCGGCCAGCACGCGGATTACCTGGTGAAGCAGCTGCAGTATTTCGAAATCGGTGAGCGTGAAAACATCATGATGAAACCGATGGCGTCGGTGCTCGATGCGCAGGGTCGCGAAGATGTTGCCGCGTTCTATGCAGCGCAGAAGGTCAGCCTCGGCAAGGCTGATCCGGAGCTGGTCGAGCTGGGCGAACGCATTTATCGCAGTGGTAATCCTGAGAGTGGTGTCGCACCCTGCATGGGTTGTCATGGCCCGAACGGTGCCGGTAACCCGGCAGCCCTGTACCCGGCGCTGCGGGGCCAGCATGCTAAATACATCGAGATCCAGCTGCATGGATTCGCAGAAGGCAAGCGCGTCAACGAGAATGCCAAGAAGATGATGCAGCTGCTGGCCAGGCGCATGACCAACCGCGAGATTCGCGCGGTTGCCAGTTACATCCAGGGTCTGCACTAGTCTGCGACGTTCTGCCCTGTAACAGGGGTTCAACCCAATGAACGCGGAGGGCGCGGCCAAACCAGTTTCACAGGGCCAGTCCGTCGGCGCCCTGTTACTGGGATTCCTGGGTTCAATGAACCTGGCGATCACGCTGCTGGTTGCAGTCGGCATTGCCTCGATTGTCGGCACGGTACTCAAACAGAACGAGGCCTTCCAGAACTACATCGTCAAGTTCGGGCCCTTCTGGTTCGAAGTGTTCGATACGCTCGGCCTGTACGATGTCTACAGCGCGCTGTGGTTCCTGCTTATCCTTACCTTCCTGGTCATTTCCACCAGTACCTGCATTTACCGTAATGCGCCCTCGATGTTGCGCGACATGCGCAATTACCGGCTGGATGTGCATTTCAACTCGCTGAACGCGTTTCACAATCGACACAGCTGGCAACTCGCGGCGCCGGTCGATGAGATCATCGGGCGCTTTACACCGGTTGTAGCAAGCCGCGGCTACACCTTGCGCAGCAAGGACCATGGCGATCACATCGTGGTGTCCGCAAAGAAGGGCACGGTGAACCGGCTCGGCTACCTGTTTACGCATTCGGCCATTGTCATCATCTGCATCGGCGGTCTGCTGGACGGCAACCTGCCGCTGAAGTGGAAGGCCTATAACGGCGACATCAGGGTTGAAACCCGCGATATTCCGGCTTCGGAAGTGCCCGAGGTCAGCCGCTTGTCTGTAGCAAATCCGTCGTTCCGCGGTTCCGTTAATGTCCCCGAGGGTTCCAGCGCGAACCTCGTGTTTCTGAGCCTGCGCGATGGTTACCTGGTACAGCCGTTGCCGTTCAGTATCGAGGTAAAGGACTTTCGCATCGAGCACTATTCCACCGGGCAGCCGAAATCATTCGAGAGTGACCTGGTGATTCACGATCCCGGGCGCAGCGAGCCGCTCGAGCAGACTATTGCGGTGAATCATCCGCTGATCTACAGGGGTTATGCGATATACCAGGCGAGCTTCAGCGATGGCGGGTCGAAACTCGAGCTGCGCCTGTGGCCGTTGGCCGGCAGTGACGCCAGCCCACAGTCAGTCAAGGGCGCCGTGTTCGAGGACATCGAGGTCGAGACCAGCCGTGGCCGGTTCACGCTGGAGCTGAGCAACTTCCGCCTGTTCAATATCAACCCGGTGCAGGAAAATCCGGATGACGAAAAAGAGCTGCGCAATTTCGGCCCGAACATCAGCTTCAAGTTACGCAATGAGCTCGGTGAGGCGGTGGAGTTTGAAAATTACATGTCGCCGGTCGAGATGCAGGGGCGGATGTATTATCTGAGTGGTGTGCGCAGGAACGTGGCCGATCCGTTCCAGTATCTTTATATACCGGTCGATCCGCAGAATGGCGTGGAGCGCTTTATGCAGTTTAATTCACGCCTGTATGACAAGGGGCGGATCAGCCGCATCGCGCGTCGCACGGCCGAACAAAGCGCTGCAGTACTGGAAACCGGCGACAAGGCAATGGTCGAAAACCTGCAACAGTCCATGCAGGACCTGGTCGCCCTGTTCGTGACGCGTGGCATTGACGGTATCGTGCAGCAGGTTGATGCGTCGGTACCCGAGGCCGAGCGGGCCAATGTGCTGGACGCCTATATGAAGGTGCTGCAGACGCTGCTGGCGGGTGTTTATGCGGAACTGTTAACGGAAAGCGGTGTCGATTTATCACAAGGTATCACGGAGGAAGACGGACTCTTCTTCGACGATGCTATCAACGCGGTTACCGCGCTCAGTAAATATGGCGCGCCTGTCTATGTTCAGCTCGACACTTTCAGGCATATCCAGTCGACCGGCTTGCAAATTGCGCGGGCGCCCGGCAAAACCATGGTGTATGTCGGGTTTGCGCTGTTGATTGCTGGCGTATTCTTTATGTTCTACGTGGCGGCCAACCGCCTGTGGTTCTGGATCGAGTGTAGCGGGGCACAGTGCCGCGTGTTGCTGGCGGGCTCGGGTCTGCGCCACCAGCGGGATTTTGAAAATGACTTTGCTGTGCTGCGCGATGAAATCGATGCGGAATTTGCTAAATTACAGTAGCGATTAATAACGTTGCATGTATCCCGCGCCAGCGGGAATGACCAGGAAAAAACTATGTCAGTCACGCAGAATGCAATACCCGGCCGCTACCAGCGGGCGTCTTTCTGGCAAACACTCAGTGTGTTCGACTGGTTATGGGCGCTGGCCATGCTGGGTGGTGGCGCATATATCTTCGCGCGCTATGGCAGTGACATGGACGGTTACGAAATCGCGATCATGGGCGGCACCACCCTGTCGCTGATCGCTATCGGCTGGACATGGAAGCCGGTGCGCATGTTGAGTATCGGCGTTATTGCCATCACGCTGTTTGCGCTATCGCGATACGGTGGCAGTCTCGCCATCGGCGAAAGCGATTTTTTCCTCAGGTACCTGCTGTCCAGCCAGTCCGCCATCATGTGGATGAGTGCATTGTTCGTGATGGCCATGGTGACTTATTTCATCGCCATGATTGCGCGCTCGGAATTTACCGGCAAGGTCGCCAGCAGCCTGACCTGGTCGGCGGCCGCCATGGGGCTGGTCGGGCTGCTGGTGCGCTGGCGCGAAACCTATCTCGTCAATCCTGATTTCGGACACATCCCGGTCAGCAACCTGTACGAGGTGTTCGTCCTGTTTGCCATTATCACGGCACTGATTTACCTGTTTTATGAAGGTCGCTACCGCACGCGTGCGCTGGGCGGTTTTGTGCTGCTGGTCATATCGGCCGCGGTCGCCTTCCTGCTGTGGTACTCGTTCAGTCGCAACGCGCACGAGATACAGCCACTGGTGCCGGCGCTGCAGAGCTACTGGATGAAGATCCATGTGCCGGCCAATTTTGTCGGCTACGGTGCATTTGCACTGGCCGCCATGATCGGCGTGGCATGGTTGCTGGCCGAACGTTTCCCGGCATTTGCATCGCGTATGCCGGAACGGGAAGTGATGGATGATGTCATGTACAAGTCGATTGCACTCGGCTTTGCATTTTTCACGGTCGCGACCATCCTGGGCGCGCTGTGGGCGGCCGAGGCCTGGGGCGGTTACTGGTCGTGGGACCCGAAAGAGACCTGGGCGCTGATCGTCTGGCTGAATTACGCGGCCTGGTTACACATGCGCCTGACCAAGGGCTGGCGCGGCGCCCCGATGGCCTGGTGGTCGGTGGTCGGGTTGTTTGTCACCCTGTTCGCCTTCCTTGGCGTTAATATGTTTCTGTCAGGGCTGCATTCATACGGCGAGCTGTAGCAGGGGCACTGATTTACATAAATTCACATGTCATTGCGGAAGCCGCGTGGCACTCTCATAATCGGAAATATTGAAACAATCGATGGCTGCGTTACCTTGTAAGCCATGAAATGAGCAGAACCAGGAGTAGAATTATGAAGCGAGTATTGAGTTGGTTACAGGTCTTGCTGTTGCCGGTGTTTGTAACAGGCGCGGCCGTGGCCGGCGATTTCACGGAAGGCACCGAGTATCTGCGGCTGGCAAAACCGCAGGCGACCAGCGTGCAGGACAAGATCGAGGTGGTCGAGTTGTTCTGGTACGGCTGTCCGCACTGTCACAAGCTCGAGCCCTATATTAATGACTGGGCGGCAAACAAGCCGGAAGACGTGGAATTTATCCGCATGCCTGCCATTCTCGGTCCGGGCTGGGAATTATTCGCGAAGGCCTACTTCACTGCCGATCTGCTGGGCGTGCTGGAAACCATTCATCCAGCCCTGTTTGCGGAAATTCATGATCGCCGCAGCCGTATCAATACAGACGAGAAGCTGCGTGCATTTTTTCTCAACAATGGTGTCAAGGCGGAAGATTTTGACAAGACCTTCAAGTCATTTGCAGTGGCCGTCAAGGTCAACAATGCGCGCCTGATGACGCAGCGCTACGCCATCACCGGCGTACCGACACTGATCGTCAACGGCAAGTTCAGTACCTCGGCAAGCATCGCGGGTGGTAACCCGAACATGATCAAGGTGATCAATCACCTGGTCGACCAGGAAAGGCAGCTGGCCGGCGCATCCGTTGAACCTGCTGTGACCTCAACCGGTCAGTAAGCACCGGTGCGCCATGTCACACTGACAGACAGGTCGCCATGAAGGCAGCCGAGCTTTTCATTCGCTGCCTGGAAAATGAAGGTGTCGAGTTCGTGTTCGGGATTCCCGGTGAGGAAAACCTCGACGTGATGGACGCCTTGCTCGATTCAGATATCCGCTTTATTACCACCCGCCACGAGCAGGGCGCGGCCTTCATGGCCGACGTTTATGGTCGCCTGACGGCGCGCGCCGGCGTCTGCCTGGCGACACTGGGACCGGGTGCCACCAACCTGCTGACCGGCGTGGCCGATGCCAACATGGATTACGCGCCGCTGGTCGCGATTGCCGGCCAGGCGGCCACCACGCGGCTGCACAAGGAGTCGCACCAGGTACTCGACCTCACCGGCATATTCGAATCGGTGACCAAGTATTCCACCAGCCTGCTGGAGCCGGAAATCATTCCCGAGGTGGTGCGCAAGGCGTTCAAGGTTGCCCTGACGCCGAAGACCGGCGCGACCTTTATCGAGTTCCCGGAAAATATTGCGGAGATGCCGATCGAGGCCACGCCGTTGCCGGTCAGTCATCCCCCGGATCCCGAGCCGCCGGCGGGCAAGATTACCGAGGCCGCCGACCTGATCAGCAAGGCGCAGAACCCGGTGATACTGGCCGGTAACGGCGTGGTGCGTTCACAGGCGTCCCGGCAGCTGTGTGAGTTTGCCGATCGCCTGAATATCCCGGTGGCCAACACCTTTATGGCCAAGGGTGTGATCCCGTTCAAGCATCGTTGCGCACTGGGCAGCGCCGGACTGCAATCGACCGACTACGTCGGTTGCGGATTTGACCGGGCCGATGTGATTATCTGCGTCGGTTACGACCTGGTCGAGTATCACCCGTACCTGTGGCATCCGGACCGTGACCGCAAGATCATCCACATTGACCATTCGCCGGCCGAGGTCGATGCCCATTACCCGGTCGCGGTCGGCGTTACCGGTGATATCAAGCTCAGCCTTGAACGCATTGCGCAGCAGGCCTCACCGCACGAGGGCCGGCACATCCGGCCGTTGCGCGAGCGGCTGGTCGAGGAGATGAACCAGCATCGCGATGACCTGGAATTTCCGGTCAAGCCGCAAAAAATTATCTGGGACCTGCGCACCGCGCTCGCGCTCGAGGACATCGTGATCTGCGATGTGGGCGCGCACAAGATGTGGATGGCGCGCATGTTCCGCTGCGAACACCCCAATACCTGTATCATCTCGAACGGCTTTGCCAGCATGGGTATCGCGGTACCGGGCGCCATTGCCGCCAAGCTGGCCGAGCCCGGGCGCAAGGTCGTGGCCGTGACGGGTGACGCCGGTTTCATGATGAATTCGCAGGAAATCGAGACGGCGATCCGCAACCATGTCAATATTGTCATCCTGATATGGAGCGACAGCAGCTACGGCCTGATCGAGTGGAAACAGATGAACCAGTTCCGGCGCATCTCGAATGTGCGCTTCAATAACCCGGATTTCGTCAAATATGCGGAATCTTTCGGCGCCGCCGGCTACCGGGTGAAGAGAACGGCCGATTTGCCGACTATACTGAAAGAAGCACTGGACCATGACGGCGTCAGCATCATTGATTGTCCGGTGGATTACCGCGAAAATTTCAAATTAACCGAGCAACTGGGAACACTGGTATGTCCGACATGAGCGCGTCCCGGCAGCTACACAGGGAAAGGCGTGCGCACGTGGCAACGGAAAACGACATGGGACAGACCATACGACTGCTCAGCTACAACATCCAGGCAGGCATCAAGACCGGGCGTTATCGTCACTACATCACGCACAGCTGGAAGCACGTGCTGCCGCATCAGCAGCGCTTCAGCAACCTCGACCGTATTGCACAAATGGTAAAGACCTACGATATCATTGGCCTGCAGGAGCTGGACGCCGGCAGCCTGCGCAGCGGTTACGTCAACCTGACCGAGTACCTGAGTGAAAAGGCCGAAATGCCGTTCTGGACGGACCAGACCAACCGCCGTATCGGGCCGCTCACCAGTCACAGCCTCGGCGTGCTGAGTCGCTTTCACCCGACGGAAATCGTCGAGCACCGCCTGCCGGGCCGCATCCCGGGCCGCGGCGTGCTGTTCGTGCGCTACGGCAACCACGATGACTCGCTGGTGACGCTCATCGTGCACCTCGCACTCAGCAAGCGCACGCGCCTGTCACAGATCGATTACATCAGCGAAATCGTCAATGAATACCGGCACGTGGTGTTGATGGGCGACATGAACTGCCACTCACACAGTCATGAAATGGATTTCCTGATCGACCGCACCATGATGAGCGAGCCCTATCACGGTGTGGATACCTTCCCGAGCTGGCGGCCGCAGCATAATATTGACCATATCCTGGTCACGCCGACGCTGCATGTCGACCACGTCAAGGCACTGAATTTCTCCCTGTCCGATCACCTGCCCATCGAAATGCAGATCACGCTGCCGGAATCCGTACGACTCGACCGCGCGGCCTGATGAAAATAAAAAGCTGACGGAGGGATTAAAAATTAATCCCTCCGTCAGCTTTTATGCCTTTTACGTTTTGCACTAATACATTCCTACTATTGATCGGACTCAATAAGTCCGAAATACTCTGCTGGCCTCGACAAACAAAATTCAAGAAAAACAGGATATAAGAAAATATGGGAACAATAGTCATAGTTGATGATGAGGCCATCAGTCGCCAGATCCTGAGTGCAATTGTTGTATCGGTCAAAACCGGCCACGAGATCAGGGCTTTTGCCTGCCCGCAGGAAGCATTGGATTGGCTCACAAAGAACCCGGTCGTTTTGGTGCTGACCGACTATAAAATGCCGAAAATGAATGGCACCGAGTTCATCAAGCTGTTCCGCAACCATCCCACAGGTGCCCAAATCCCGGTGATAATGGTGAGTGCAGATAGTGATGCGGCTACACGCGAGGTTGCCCTGACGGGGGGTGCAACGGACTTTCTGGTCAAGCCGGTAGACCACAACGAATGTCGTGAACTCTGCCGCACCCTGCTAGCCTGATAATAATCGGGGACTGAGGGATTAATTTTTAATTCCTCCGCTCTTTTCCCGCTACAATAGTTACAGGCCCTTTTGCGAGGAGGTTGCCATGTTTTCACGCATACTTGTACTACTGGCCGTC
>Ga0224506_10003171_pt1 | contig 10967 bp, 9 predicted proteins | sample SF_Jan12_sed_USG_2_FD_169108 | JGI IMG/M metagenome (GOLD analysis project Ga0224506, IMG submission 169108) | Sediment microbial communities from San Francisco Bay, California, United States - SF_Jan12_sed_USGS_8_1 | ecosystem: Environmental > Aquatic > Marine > Sediment | place: USA...
ATTGACGGTGGAGCGAGTCTACTTGATTCAAGTATGATTTAATTGGTTCAGTAAAAATAGCTAGAAATTAATATAAAATTAAATAAGAAATTGCTCTAATAAGAATAAATTAAATGGAGCTATAATAATTGAGTATTACTAGTATGATGAATGAAAAAATACACAAGTCTTCCTCGATTATTTTACGAAAAACAACTGGTGAAATACTTCTGTGTAAAAGAAGTGATAAATTAAAGCATTTTCCTGATAACTGGGTTTTTCCAGGTGGAAAAATAGAAGATCCTTTACCAGAGGATTGGAAGGGTGATGAGGCAGTAGTGTTACAAAGGGCATTCATAGAGATGTATGAAGAAGTAGGGATAATACCGGGATCAAATAAAGTAATTCCACCAAAGAATAGAAAACAGGATTATTATATTCATGATTATGATGAACATGATAGAGCAGAATTTAAAGCAAATTGTGTGTTTATAGGTAAAAAGAAAACACCACCATTTGGATTGATTTTATTTGATGCAGCCTATTTTATCATTCAACATGAACTTATTGACAACTTGGAACCTATTGCCGATGGAAGTGAGATTGTAGAAGTTGTTTGGCTTCAACCAGCAGATGCAATTCAAAAATGGAAAGAATTGAAAATACGACTCCCACCCCCAATTTTACATATTATTAGAAACATTAGCCAATATCCAGATCATTTTCAAATTAAAACACTTGCAGAGATGAAATTACCAATTGGATTACAAACCAAAGTTGAGTTATTTCCCAACTATCAAAGTATTCCATTTTATTCCAATACTATTGCACCTTTTACAACCACAAATTTGATTGTCTATGAAAATAGTGGAGAAAGTATAATTATTGACCCAGGTGCAAAAGAGACGGAATTTGATCATTTGCAGGAATATTTGTATACATTAACATCAACTCCCAAAGTATTAGTTACTCATCATCATATGGATCATTGGAGTGGATTACAAGTAGTAGAGACTCTTTTTCCCAATACAATTCTATATGGACATAGTAATACATTAGATAAAATAGAGACAAAATTACAAAAACAATCAATCACTGATGGATTCATTACTATTGGAGAAAAAAATCTGCAGATAATTTATACACCTGGTCATACAGATGGCCATATCATGATATTTGATAGGGAACAAAAGGTATTGATTGCAGGAGATCATGTTGTAGGATATGGATCTGCTGTACTTGATCCTGAATACGGAAATATGAAGGACTATTTTGATACAACTCATAAATTAATTGAATTAAATCCGGAAGTGATTTTTCCAGCGCATGGACCTGTAAATTTCAATCCCACATCATTATTAAAACAATATATTGAGCATAGAACAAATCGTGAATCTATGATTTATCAAGCTATAATCAATGGAAGTGATACTTATGACAAGGTTATCAAAGCAGTATATCAGGATGTAGACAGTTCAATGTGGGATTATGCCAAAAGTAATATTAAACTTCATGTAGAAAAATTAATTGCAGATGAGAAATTAAATCAAGAATTTTACCTTAACTAATCAATTATGATAAAATCTCAATTATGGATTTACCATGAGATAAAGTAAGTCGTAAATTATCACCAGATTTAATGAATTTAGTCGGATCATCATCATATCCATACCCCATAGGAATTCTCGCTACGCTACAACCAGAAACAGTGCCTTGATCAGATTCTCTGTTGATGATTGCCATAGGTCCTTTACCATTTTTCATTAGGTTTATCAAAGTATACGGACCAACAGTTGAACCGATGCCTTTTGGAAAGACAAATATCTTATTGGTTATTGATAGTCCATTTAAATCATGTCCTTCTTGAGTAATAATTCCTTCTTTTGGATTAACAAATCCAAGTAGAGTGATAGGAGTTGAGGTTACAATAGCTTCTCCTTCAATCACTTGATCACCCATTGATGCCAGTGCTTTTCCGTAATATTTATTCATTGAAGAATTCCTCCACGCATTTTTTTAAGGGTAAAATATACGTTGGTAGATCGTTTAAACTAGGTGCAGCAATATAGTGAGCTGCTTTTACAGAATTTGTCAATATTGATGTAAATCTCATTTTATCATAAGGCATGACTTCAGGACAGGTATCTGTATAAAATTTAACTCCTGCTGCTTGTAGGATATCAATATAACCCGAACTCTGAGCAATTGCCTTCTGGGCAGCAGAGGAAAACACCCAAAACTCTTTTCCTTCCTTGATTTTTTTGTTTTTCACCAGTTTTGCGACGTTTTGAATTTCCTCTAAATTTGCATTAGGACAACCAATTACTGTCAAATCAGGGATAGTTTCGGGATAGAAAGACTGATACGTCTTCTCGAGCATATCTTGTGTTATGACCATCTCATCAACAATTTCTGCATATGCTAATAATTCCTGTTCAGGAGTAATTCCATCAACATGATACAACTGAGTTCCAAAGGAAGCAAGTGCAGCACCAAGTGCTTTTAATTCTTGAGGTCGAGGATTTGTGATTTTTTCAAAATAAGGGATTGCTCCATATTGGAATGAGTGTTTAGAAAATGTTTTACCTACAATCTCTCCAAGAATTGAATAATCAGTATATTCATTTAAATTTGCCTCAACTACTACTTTTACATTTGGCACTCTGTTTTCTGATAGATGAAATCCATAATACGGAGTTTTTCCAATTATTGCAGCTGCTAAAACAGATAATGAATCCTCCTTGTTTGTTCTTGCACCAAAAAACGAATTGGCAAATGTAACTGCAGATGACTCTGCCCATGCAACATGTTGTCCTTTTGACAATAGATGACCAAAATCATAAGGAGTACAACTACATGTAGTTGAGACATCTAATTCATCAAATAACTTAAGAATCTCAAATTGTTTTGTTGCAAAGTTTAGATCAATATACATGTTTTCCCAATTTACTCGATCCATCCCACAAGGATTTAGAGTAGAGGGTATTGATACTTTTGCACCTTTCTCAACAAATAAGCTCAGTTGATCGATTAATCCATCGCCACCGGTAAGATATGAAACACCAGAAATATGTGCAGATGATATTGGAATTAATTTGCTCGCTTCAAAAAAATCACCAACATCTATTAGCAATGATAATGCAGCTCTCGGTCCTTCTCCGGATTCTCCCTGTAATATTTGTTCTTCTTCCTTGGTTAATTCCACAAGAATCAGATAAAATCAAACCGAATAAAATAATCGATAGTTTATCATTTGTAGTAATATTAAATTCATTAAACTTGTATATCAATCTATAATCTCATCAAAATTATTTAGAAACATTTTATATTATAGATAGTATGGATGATCTTAAACTCTTTTCAGAAGGATTTCTAATGGAACATAAAGCAGAATACATTAAAAAACCAAAAAATTTAAACCAACAAGATGAAGATACATGTATTATTTGTAAAATAATTAAGAGAGACAAGGAAGTTCCGACATATGAAATCTTTAGGACTGAAAAAGTTATTATATTTCTCAATTTATATCCATATACAGTTGGTCATCTATTAATTAGTCCAATTCAACATATTACAGGTTATGAAGAATTTAATTCAGTATTAGCTAGTGAGTTTCATTTTTTACTCCAAAAATCGGTTATCATGTTAAAACATTATGGAAAAACAGAATCATTAAATGTTGGATGGAATCAAGGTAATTATTCTGGCGGAAGTATAAAGCATTTTCATGTTCATGTAGTACCAAGGTACCATAATGACATCAGTTTTATTGATATAATTTCCAAAACTAGACCTGTAATACGATCTTTAGAAAATACTCAAAGAGACTTATTACGTTATACTGAATTTCTTGAAGGTAAATCGGAATTAATCAATTTGGACGTATAACTAATTGAATTTTATGTAGCATTTGTTAATTTATATCCCTAAGAAGTTAAATATTAATAAAAAAATTCAAAACTTATGGGTACTTCTACTACGGATAAAAATTTACCCCCATTTAGGTTTTTATTTACCATGGCAATAGGTCTAGGATTCGGCACTACAGCCATAACTTGGACTTTTTACAACACAGTGATGATTTCTTTTCTTGAGCAATATTTTCAACCAAGATATTCATTTCTCAATAACACATTTATCAGTTTTATAATGGTATGGGATAATATTATAGCAATTTTTCTCCAACCATGGATTGGTGTGAAAAGTGATAATACTAATTCAAGATTGGGAAAAAGAACGCCTTTTATCCTTGTTGGAATACCATTAGCCGCATTTTTCTTCTTATTAATACCATTGATGAAAAGCTCTTCATTGATATTGTTGATTTTAGTAATTCTTGCATTTAATATGAGTATGGCAATTTATCGCTCACCAGTAGTTGCTTTGATGCCAGACTTAACACCAACTGAATACAGATCAAAAGCAAATGGAGTAATCAACATGGTTGGTGGCGTATTTGCAGGTATTGCACTTTTTGTGGGAGGAGAAATTCTAAAATCAAATAGTGTAGAAGCAGCTTTTGCTTTTGTTTCAGCAGTAATGATAATTGCTTTAATCGGATTTTTATTACTCGTAAAGGAACCAAAGGAATTAGCAAAATTTGAGAGTTATAGTGTAGATAAAGTAGAACCTGAAAAAGTTTCTATGTCAGAAGAATTTGAAAAATTATTTATAATGAAAGATAAAAGTAAATTGTTCATTTTATTAGGAATTGCCTCATGGTTTATGGCTTGGAATGCACTTGAAATATACGTTCCAACTTATATAGTTCAAAATATTTACAAAGTACCAAAACATGATCCCCTGTATTTGGAAAGTATTGGATCTGCTTCTAAAGAAATTGGTTTAGTACCGATAATATTTGTTGTATCTACAATAATAGGTGGATTTTTAGGTAATTCATATGGTAGAAAACCAGTAATTCGAATCGGATTGATTATATTCTTTATTGGTTTATTAATTGGCTTTACGCAAGTAACCATTACCGGTGTTAAAATTTCAATGTTTGCAATTGCATTAGCTTGGGGTTTAATAAATGTAAATAGCATAGTTATTGTTTGGGAGCTAAGTGATAGAAATATTGGTGCAGGAACGGGAATTTATTATTTATTTTCATCAGCAGCAGCAATCGTAGGACCTTTATTAATGGGAGCTATTTTTGATTTTAATGATGATAGATCTTATGTTTGGCTATATTCATTATTCTGGATAATATTGGCATTTTTATTCATCTTCAAGGTGACTTCTGGTGAAGTAAAAGGTAAAATTGATGTTGATTTATCTGATTTAGATTAAATTAAGATTGCCTTTTGGTCTACCAATTTGACTAGCTGAATTCATTTAATTAAATTTGAATAAATTTATTTCATACTAAATAGTTATTTATTATATATATGGTGTACAAATAGTGTAATGCAAAGTTATATTACTGGAGAGAATAAATCTTTAAAGAGTATATTTGATCTACTGTTTAAATAACGAACATCAAAATTATCAGAATTTTTTGTTAATAGATATAAATCATGAGTAATTTTGTGTAATTGATACTTGTATTTTATAACGCTTGATTTCAAGATTGTTAGAAATTGATCGAATTTACCCACCTCGTTTCTTAGAATTCTTAGGTTGATAAAAACGCAATCACCAATATCTGCTAAAACCATTAACTCACTTGGATCAATGGTATCTTGAACTTCAATGAAGTGAATCTTATTATTAGTTGGAATATCTTTAGTATTGAAATGTTGTTGATATTGAATATAAACTATGACTAGGAGAATTAAGATAAAGAATAATAGTATATAATTCATAGGTTCAAATTCAATTGATCAAAATTTAATTTAACTATCAATGTTACGGAGAAAGTATTGGGATAACTCAGAAATAATATTTAGCAAAAAATTGAAAGTGTATATATCTTATTCAAATATATGTTAAATCTAGTAGAATTTATCATTTTATATCTAGTAATTGAGTCACAGCCTTAAATAGATTTTATCTATTCTTAATATATACGATTTTAGGGTGGTATAAATTAGGGAAGTTATGATTGCGGGTTATGGTCATACCAAGTTTGGAGATTTAGGTAGAGTAACAAGTAGAGAATTAGTTGTTGCTGCAACAATAGAAGCATTAGAAATGACAAATCTCAATCGAAATCAAATAGATTCTATTTATCTTGGAATGCTAAGTCCGGATATATTCGAACATCAGATGCATGCAGCTCCAGGTATCCCTGATTATTTAGGGTTGAATCATACACCATCGACAAGAATTGAAGCTGCATGTGCCAGTGGTGGTTTATCTGTGTTACATGGTATTATGGCAGTAGCTTCTGGGTTTCATGATGTAGTCCTATCTGTTGGAGCGGAAAAAATGACAAATTTGCCAACATCCCATACAACAGAGGCATTAGCTATGTGTGCAGATGATATATATGAAGTAGCATCGGGAATTACGTTCCCAGGAGCATTTGCAATGATGGCTAGAGCACATGAACATAAATATGGAACAAATGCAGAAATGAGAGCATCTGTTGCAGTCAAAAATCACAAACACGCATTGGACAATGAATTAGCACAATTTAGAAAGGAATTAACTATTGAAAAAGCGATGAATTCATTGATGATTGCAGATCCTTTAACATTATATGACTGCTCTCCCATAACTGATGGTGCAGCAGCAGTAATTATTGTACCTTGGGAAGATAGAGCAGATTATGAAGGAATCAGAGTAAAAGTGAAATCATTTTCACAAGCAAGTGATACTATGTCCTTGCATGATAGAAATGACCTAACTGGATTCATGACAACCAAAGTGGCAGCCAGGAAAGCCTTTGATAGAGCTAGCTTACAACCAAAGGATATTGATTTTTTGGAAGTTCATGATTGTTTTACCATAGCAGAGATTATGGCAATTGAAGATATGGGATTCTTTGAGAAAGGTAAGGGAGGTCAAGTAACACTAGATGGTGAAACTGCCAGAGATGGGCATTTACCAGTTAATGCAAGTGGAGGTTTAAAAGCTAAAGGACATCCAATTGGAGCAACTGGTGTTTCACAAATTGTTGAAGTAGCTAAACAACTTTCAGGAAATGCTGAAAGCAGACAATTAAACGATGTACAATATGGTATGACACAAAATTTGGGTGGATCAGGAAGTACAATTGTATGTCATATCTTGGAGCGTGGTGATTGATGAAAGAGATTACCCGAGTTGTAAAGGCATATGAAGATGCAATTAATCAGAACAGAATTGTGGGCTCTCAATGTACTTCATGTCAGGATATATCAGTCCCACCAAGACCATTGTGCAAGAATTGTGGTTCTTCAGAAATTGAAATAACAACCATTGAAGGAGCTGGAACTTTGCTCACTTGGACTGTAATCCACATCGCCCCACCATCTCATCTCGAAAGGGTACCATACATTTTGGGAATTGTGGAATTAAAGAATAATCAAAAATTAACAGGAATTGTGGAATTGGAAGAGGGAATTAATCCCGACTTTGGAATGGAATTAATTGCTGATTTTGAAGAAGGACAAGAAGGTGCCAGTCGATTACGCTGGAGAAGTAGAATCTAAACTTAAATATACTTCATATCAGAAAATTGAATTGTAACCAAATTATATAATAATTTAAAAATAGGGAAAAATACGGGGAGTGGGATTCGAACCCACGAATTTCTAAAAAACTAGGACCTAAACCTAGCGCCGTTGACCAGGCTGGGCGATCCCCGTGTGAGGTATAATTATATAAATACCGTGATATCCTATCTACTTATAATCTTTTAACTTAATCGTTATTTACCTCTAATGATTTCAAAAAATAATTTTAAAATCAATTAATTATGGAACTTTAGAGTTCCTCAGTTAAGTTGTATGGTGACTAGTACTAAATTAGAATATAGTTAGTAGCTCAATAGGGATGAGTACAATAAAACTAAAATTCTTTGTTAGAAGTGAAATTTAATTTATATTAACTTACAATATTATGATTTGTTTTGTTTATATTCAATTATAAATCGAAATTTGATTTTCTCTTTTTGATTAGAAATACAATAACACCAATAATGGCAGCACCAGCTAAACTACCATAAAATATGGGACTTGTAAATATTCTTACAAAAATATTTTCTTCATCAAAATTAATTAATGTTAAGGAAAGATCAGGAAGAGTATAAGGGGAAGATCTATAGAACTGGATATTGAAGGTTGCATTTAGTCCATTAATAGGATTACCAAAGTTGAGAAATAGTAATGGACTTGACGCATGTAGTAGTACAAAATCTAATTCAATTGTATAATAATTTATCTGATTAATACTCTGCACACTAGCCCCAATATTATTATACCATACATTTAAATTACTTTCTAAAAATAATGATGCAGTGAGCGATCTATTTTCAGACGTAATTGTTAAATGATAAACACCATCACCAAAACCAAAGTTCATGAAGTATTGAATAGTATTATTTAGAGATGGTAGAAATCCTGTGAAGCCATTAGAAATATCAGTAAATTCATAAATTGAAGAAGGATTAGCACCTTGTAAGCGATCAAAATTACTTATTCGTTTAATTTTTAATTGTGCATCTACATCAACGTTATATTCAATAACAGGTTCATTAAATGGGTCTTGAGTAGTTGAATTCCATAAAGTATTATTAAAATGTTGGACTCGCATATAAAGACCCTCAAAATTATATTCTGGAAGTAAATATTCAATTGTTGAATCTACAGAATACGAAGTATTAGTAGATGAACTAACATGGGAGAACATTGCATAAGGAATGTCAATAACATTTGTATTACAATTCTTACCCTGTTTATTACAAGTTGTTACAGACGTAGAATCACCAACTCCAGAACCGATCCAATTCCCATTTACATCAAAATAATCAATTTCTATCAGTACAGTCATATTCTCTTGAGTTAAATATGTAAAATTATATAATTCCCATAAATTGTCCAAATTTGTTAAAAATATCATCTGGGGATTATTTATCTCAAGATCCATGGTAAGCTCATCAGTACTCATTATCGTTTTGTCAATTGAATTAATTTGTACATTAATATCTCGAGGTAGTTGCACAATATAACTACCTGAAGAAATTATAGTAAAATCGGCATCATTGAAATTATATATGTCATTTAAACTGCTTAATGAAATTGTTTCTTTGGTGTTGACATTGGTCATTTCCATGGTAACAGGTGAAGTGGAGTTGATAGTTAATATTTCATTAGATCCTACTTCAAGCTTATAATAATTATTAAGATTATTATATGATAAGCCACCAGTAAAAAAATTGGTATTTTTTGGTATTGTAGGAATTTCATGAGTTTGTGACGATATGGAATAATCAAGTAAATAACCCTCTTGAAGTTCCAAATCTTCCTTTAACGCTTTTACATCAGCATCTTCGTCATTTGGAGGAGTAATAACTATTGCAAAATAAGAGGATCCAAGGGATCCTTTTTCAGTACTAAAAGTGGGTAAATTATTCAATAAATCTTCAAATTTAATTCCTAAAGAGTTACCAAAAAAAGCAAGAACAGTCAATTCACCAAAATAATATGTATTAGGTAAGGTACCATATTGACTTGAATCAACAATATATTCCTGGGTTTCGATATCGAAACTAAATTCGGATACTGATTCATCAGATACTGTATATTGAAATAACTTAGCTTCTGGATCTGTACCTTCAAGATGCTCTGCAATTTGACGATCAAATGTTTGAACATCTTCAACCAAAGACAACTCAAATTTTGAAAAGTACAAATTTTCATTTAATGGTTCAAAAAATACAGTATAGATTCCAGATTCATACGGTACTATCGGTATTTGTTTTTGGTTATACCTGTAAAACACTTCTGTACTTCTTTCTATTTTTTCAGATGGTGAAATCAATGTTAATCGGATCATTGATTGCAATGAACTCTCCCCCTCGATACCAAGAGATAAAATCAATGGATCACCTGCAGTTCCTTCAAATTTAAATCCATAATTATTTCCAGGGGTTAATATACTATTTCCATCATTGAAATTCCTTAAAATATCATAATAAGTGAATGAATAATTAATTGAAAGTAAATCGGATGATTCATTTCTCGCTTGTAATATTCCTTGATTTAAATTGGGAGTAAATTGTTGAAAAGCGGATGTAATACCCTGTTGATTTCTTTGATTCTCATCATAATAAATACTTCTAAAGCTACCTCTTTCTGTCCAAAAATCACTTGAAATTGTAGAAAGATATGAATTTGGTTGAATATAAATATCATTATAACTATTAGAAGAGAAAGAACCAACTTCATTAATTTGAAATGGAAATACAATATTGGCTTCTTCTGCTCCCACCATAGGAGATTGTAAGAGCAATCCAAATAGTAAACCAAAAATAACGAATTTTCTAATTTCCATATATAAGTACTGACGTTTTAAATTATAAAAATATTGCAATATGAATATTAATCAGTTGCAATTTTCAAAATTAGGCAAACATTGTGGTATCTTCTTTAATTGGTTTAAAATTTACAGATTCACCTGGATTTATTGCATGTACAGCAATACCAGTACCATCAAGTGCATGGGTAAGATCATTGGGATTTCCGGCAAGAATTGGAAAAGTACCGTAATGTATTGGAATTATTGATTTTAATCCAAGCAATTGAGCAGCGTATGCAGCTCCGATACTATCCATCGTATAGTGACCACCAATAGCTAACATTCCTATTTTAGGTTGAAATAGATCCGCAATAATTTTCATGTCTGCAGATACTCCAGTATCACCACAATGATACAATATATTCCCATCTGGAAATTCTATTACATATCCACCTGGATTCCCTAGGTACAAAACATCACCATTACTATTATATCCGGATGAATGGCTAGATGGTACCATAGTTATCTTGATACCTTCATATTCAAATGTACCGCCAAAATTCATTCCAACGACATTTTCCAATCCTTGTGATATT
>Ga0224506_10003173_pt1 | contig 10962 bp, 12 predicted proteins | sample SF_Jan12_sed_USG_2_FD_169108 | JGI IMG/M metagenome (GOLD analysis project Ga0224506, IMG submission 169108) | Sediment microbial communities from San Francisco Bay, California, United States - SF_Jan12_sed_USGS_8_1 | ecosystem: Environmental > Aquatic > Marine > Sediment | place: USA...
TGTCTCTTGGGTAATACTATCACTTCGAGTACCAATACTTAATCCCACAACATTTGGAAAACTTAGAGCTTTTTCATATAAGGCTTTGAGTGTTTCTAGGGGTGCATAGGTATTGGTAAACGATTGAAAATAGACGATGAACTTTTTAGCAGCAAACTTTTTTTTCATTTGATTGCTCAAAGCATCAAACTGGAGTTCAAGTTGTTTGAGTTGCAGTTCAAGGTTGGGATTGCTTTTTGATTCTAAATTGAGATAAAATTTTTTACTGTGATCAAGAGCTTGGGCTTTCCCCAAGTTTGGGCTAAAAGAGTCGTTTTCACAAAAAGTACAACCACCTACTGCCGTGGTTCCATCAATATTTGGACAGGTGAAGCCCGAGATACTAATGGGTACCTTATAGACTTGTGTACCAAAACGTTTTTTTGTATAACGTCCAAATGTTAATAACTCTTTCAACTAGGGCTCCAGAATTTTTTTGTCATTATAACCATCGAATTAGGATTGAAGGGTAATGTTAATGAGTAGTTTAATCGTTTAAGATATACGTCATTTAATGACGTAATCTCCAGTAAAACAAGCTGTACAGTAATCTTTACCGTCACTAGATACACTTTTAAATAGTCCATCTACTGAGAGATAAGCAAGTGAATCAGCTTCTATATATTCACAGATTTGTTCGTTGGTCATATTGGATGCAATAAGCTTATCTTTATCAGGTGTATCTACACCATAGAAACATGGATCTGTTGTTGGTGGAGAAGAGACACGAAAGTGTACCTCTTTGGCACCAGCATCTTTTAGCATTCTTACGATCTTACGGCTTGTTGTACCTCTAACGATAGAGTCATCTATGATTACAACACGTTTTCCTTCAATCATTTTACGAATAGGACTGAGTTTCATTTTTACTTTTAGATCTCGTATTTCTTGTGTCGGCTCAATGAAAGTACGTCCTACATAGTGGTTACGCATAATGGCCATCTCAAAAGGTATACCACTCTCTTGAGAGTAACCAATAGCAGCAGGAACCCCACCGTCAGGAACAGGGATGATCATATCCACTTCAATAGGAGACTCTTTAGCGAGCTCTTTCCCCATGTTCTTTCTCAAAGAGTAGACGTTTTGTTGATAGACATCCGAATCAGGGCGTGCAAAATAGACATACTCAAAGATACAATGTTTAGGTGTTGGTTCAAAGATCTGATGCGATTGTGGTTCTTGACCTTTTTCAAAAACTACCATTTCACCAGGATTGATATCTCGTATATAGGTTGCTCCAATAAGTTCAAAGGCACAAGTCTCACTCGCTACAATATATCCATCACCCAGTTTTGCTAAACTTAAAGGTCGAAAACCATGTGGGTCACGAATTGCAAACATCTTTGAGCGTGATTGAATGACGAGAGAATAGGCACCTTCGATTTTCTTAACCCCATCGATAATACGATCGATGAGTTTTTCTTCATCTGATTTAGCGATCAGGTGGATCATGTTTTCGGTATCCATAAAGGTTTGGAAAATGGCACCCTTACTGATAAGTTTATCTCTGACTGACTGTGCGTTAGTAAGATTTCCATTATGAACAATAGCCATTTCACCAAGATCGTATCGCGCATAAACGGGTTGTGCATCAAGAATTGAATCATCACCTGCCGTTGAGTAACGTGTATGTCCAACAGCCATATGACCTTTGAGTGTGGCAAGTTTTTGATCATCAAAGACTTGAGTAACTAAACCTCTATCTTTAATGGTATGCATTTTTTTACCATTACTACTTGAGATTCCTGCGGCTTCTTGTCCTCTATGTTGAAGTGAAAAGAGCGAAAAATAGGCTAATTTTGATGCATTGGGTATATTAAAAACACCTACAACTGCGCACTCTTCATTGAGTTCTCTTTCTATCATGATTCCAATCCTAAACATTGGGTAATCGTATGCATACCCTTATCCGCAGTAACAAGCCATTTCGCTGCTTTGATCGCACCTTTGGCAAATGTTGCTCGATTTGTTGCTGTGTGATTTAGTTCAATAAATTCACCATCATCATAAAATCCTGCAGTATGACGACCTACAATGTCACCACCTCGTAGTGCCATAACAGAGATCTCATCTTTGGTTCGCTCACCTACATTACCATTACGCCCACTAACACGAACGTCGTCTAAATTTAGACCTCGCGCCTGTGCTGCATGTTCAGCAAGTGTTAACGCAGTACCCGAAGGTGCATCTTTTTTGTGTTTATGATGCATCTCAACAATCTCAATATCAAAGTCTTCTAAAGCTTTTGCAGCTATTGCAACTAATTGATTAAGAAGTGCAACACCTAAAGACATGTTTGTTGCATAAAGAATAGGCATATGTTGTGATGCTTCTTGCATAAGGTTGAGTTGATGACCACTTAAACCAGTAGTACCAATAACTAAAGGTTTTGGCACGCCATTTAAAGCAGTCTCTAGAAGTTTTTCAGTTGCATCAGGAAGTGAAAAATCGATAATAACGTCACTGGCTTTGAGAAAAGCATTCATATCATTTGTGATAAGTATGGAAGGATCGACTGAAAAGTCAAGATCGCCCCTAACATAGATCACGGATACACCTGCGTTTTGATCTTGTCTAAGTGCATTGATGATCAGTTGCCCAACACGGCCCGTAGCACCAAATACACCTATTTTTAATGTAGCCATGGTTTCCCTTTTAAGCTCTTAGTATTTTTGACATTCTAGCGTATTAAGGTTTACATTCTTTTTAGATATTAGCTATTTAGTATATGATCAACATATCCAATAGCTCTAATCCCTGCAACAGCTCCATCGCCAGCTGCTGAAACAACCTGTTTTGGGGCATCTTGACGCATATCACCTGTAGCAAAAAGACCAGGCACTGATGTTTCCATATTGAGGTTGACTTTGACGCCTCCCCACTGGGTCATATCGCACAAAAAGCTTCCATCATCTTGGATCAATACTTGGTTATTGACATTGTTTCCCACAAAGGTAAAAACACCAGGAACTGGCAGATCAAGTTCGCCGTTTGGCGTTGTGACTTTTAGTCCTGATACACCCATAGTATCACCGTAAACTTCTTTGGGTGTTGAGTTTAAAATAAGTTCAATATTTTCGGTATTTTTAAGACGTGCTACCGTGTTGGGAGCCGCTCTAAAGCTATCACGGCGGTGAACTAAATAGACCTTACTGCAGATTTTTGAAAGATAAAAAGCCTCTTCAATAGCAGTATCGCCACCACCAATAACGGCAACTTCTTTGCCTTTATAAAAGAAACCGTCACAAGTTGCACAAGTAGATACACCTTTACCGAAAAGTTCATCTTCCCCAGTAAAGCCAACACGTTTTGGCGTTGAACCCGTAGCAGTTATGACCGAAAGGGCTTCTTGCGTAGAACCATCACTTAGATGGATGGTAAAATGATCACCACTTTTACTAACTTTTTTCACTTCAACCATCTCATGCTTGAGACCAAATTTTTGACACTGTTCAGGCCATGGCATCATCAGATCCATACCCGTGATCTCACCCGTAACACCAGGATAGTTTTCTATCTCAGAAGAACCTGTGATTTGACCACCGGGCATTCCCATCTCAAACATGGTGACCTTATCAAGTCCTCCACGAGTGGCATAAAGTCCTGCAGTGAGTCCCGCAGGACCTCCTCCAATAATTGCTAAATCGAGCATATTTATTCCTTTATTTTATGAATATTAATTAACTAAGCTTATCTTACTATCTTGTTTATAAAGAGACTCTTTGGATTGTTTGATAAGAAAGACAGAGGGTGTCTCATAAATGTTAAATCGTTGAATGATATTTAGTAATACCTTGGTTGGTGCTGTTACATAGGTAATGTTTTGATCTGAAGCAAACTTGTTTTGTGCAAAATCAATTGCTAGAATGTGATTTTTTTGTTTTAAGGGTAAGATCTTTTTGGGAGTATTAACACGTGAGTTATAAAATAGTACGGTATAGTTGGGATGCGTTGGTTTAAAAAGATCACTTTTTTGATAAAGTATCCATTTGGAAAAATCAACAAATTTGTATTGTGAAAACTTATAGTTGAAGTAAGCAAAAGCAATGGCTATCATAGCCGTGCCAAAAAATGAAGCAAAAAGTACGGTGACAGAGAGGGAGCTTTTAGCTCGTCTCTTTGACATGAATTATGCTAGTAATGCGTTAAGTTTATCTTCGAAAGCTTGTTTAGAAGCTGCACCAACCATTTGATCAACTAACTCACCATTTTTAAAGAAAATGATTGTAGGGATTGAACGGATACCATATTTAGCAGCGATCTCTTGCTCTTCATCAGTATTTACTTTACAGATATTAGCTTTACCTTCGAATGACTCAGCAAGCTCTTCAATCACAGGAGCGATCATACGACATGGTCCACACCATGGTGCCCAAAAGTCTACTAGTGATACGCCTTCATTGATTGTAGCGTCAATATTTGCTGATGTTAGTTCGATATATTTACCCATAAAGAGTCCTTTTTTAAGTTGTAGTTATTTTAATGTTAAATTATACTTATGTAACCTTAACAGTCACTTACCAAATGATTATAAACTTTATTTATTGCATTAAACCTTAAACGGGATAATATGCTGCTCAAAGTGTGATATTTTCTAGATGGGTAATCTCTTTATCTTTTACCGTACAAGCATCAATGCAGTAGGGAGAATCAACCTTATGTTTTTTTAAATAAATTTGAGCTGTTTTTATAATCTTGGAAAGCTTCAATGCTGTTATATTATAAATGGGTTCAAAAGTAGAACCGCTTTTAACTTCAATAAAATGAATGACATCTAATTTTTTAGCGATAAGATCAATTTCACCTACTTTAGTATTAAAATTATGTTCTAAAATCGTAAATCCGCGCTTTTTTAAATAGACAGCTACCTTGGCTTCTGCTATGTCACCTTTTTTTCGGCTCATGATCTGCTCCTTTTGATGATGTTTATAGTAACTTATAATGGTTGAGCATCACAAAAGTATTGCATCTTGTTTGGAAATAAATGCGATAATAGAATTTTAGTTTACATTATTATTTATAGGAACTAGCGAAGGGTCACAAAAGTTTATGCTTCTTTGTTAAAACTTTGAGATGTAATGATGTGTTGTCTAAAAAACAGTGGTAAGAGGTTTAATAATTTGATGATTAACACAAATCTAAGAGGAAAAGCGTAAATCTTCTTCTTCTTTTTTATCGCATTTGAAATACGTTCTACCCCTTTTTCTAGTGAGAGTAAAAAAGGCATGGTGAAGTCATTTTTATCCGTTAATTCTGTAACGATAAATCCTGGTTTTATCGTCGTTACATCTATATTAAAGGGATGTAACATAAATCGTAACCCTTCTGCATAGGCATTCATCGCTCTCTTACTGCTTCCATAAACTAAAGAAGTTGGCATCGTTAGAAGGGATGCTAAGGATGAGATAAAAACAATATGGCCCTGTTTTTGTACTTTAAGTGCAGGGATAAGAGGCTCTAAGAAGGCATGAAGACTTAAGAGGTTTGTCTCATAAACTTTTTTAGCCAGTTCAAAAGGGGTGACATCACCACTGTGGCCTGTTGAGATCCCTGCATTTAAAATAATAAGATCTAAGGATTTTTGACTTAGTTCTAGTGCGATGTTTTGCATCACAGTAAAATCTGTAACATCAACTGTATAAGTAGAAACCGTAGCACCTAAAGCTTCAAGTTCAGTTTTTAAGCTGGATAATCGATCTTCACGTCGTGCTAATAAAAAGAGATGATTATTTGCTGTGGCATATTTACGTGCTAATCCCGCACCAATACCCGAACTTGCACCCGTAATAACGATATTCATCTAGCTATCGATGCGTATCATTACTGGTGACTCTTGGATAAAATCCATCGTTTTAAGTTCATTGATGACTTGTTTGATATTTTTTTCCATTGCTATATGGGTAGCAAAAAGAAGGTTGGCACTTCCATCCTCACGAGCTCGCTGAAGAACCGTTTCTATAGAGATATCATATTGTGCAAACAGTGTTGTTACTTTTGACAAGACTCCTGAACGATCTTCTACTTTAAGACGTAGATAATATGCAGTCTCTATTGTGTCAGGATCTTTTAGTGTAAGCTTTTCTGTTGAAGGTGTATCAAAACCTAACATAGGAGAACGCTTACCTGAACGTGCAATATCTATAAGGTTTGCAACTACGGCAGAAGCAGTAGCATCACCACCCGCTCCTGGTCCGTAATATAGTGTTTCACCAACCTTATCTCCTATAACTGAGACGGCATTCATCACGCCATCGATCTTAGCAATCATCTGATCATCTTTGATTAGTACGGGGTGAACACGAAGTTCGATCTGTGATCCTACTTTTTTGGCAATGGTTAAAAGTTTAATTACATAACCAAACTCTTTTGCAAAAGAGATGTCATCTTGGGTAACGTTTTGAATTCCTTCGATGAGGATCTCTTCAGGCTTAGCATCAATGCCATAGGCAATAGAAGCTAAGATGAGAAGTTTATGTGCTGCATCAAATCCACCTACATCAAAGCTAGGATCTGCTTCGGCATAACCAAGATCTTGAGCCTCTTGCAAGATAGCTTCGTATGCAACATCTTCGTTCATCATCTTCGTCATCATGTAGTTACACGTACCATTCATGATGCCTTTTATACTCTCAATATGGTTTGCCGAAAGCCCATCACGAAGTGCATTGATGATGGGAATACCACCTGCAACTGCTGCTTCATATTCAAATGCTAGATCACCTGCAAGGTCTTGTAGCTCATAACGATGATAAGCAAGAAGTGCCTTATTGGCACTGACTACGGCTTTACCATTTAACAGTGCTTTTTTGACAACCTCCAAAGGTCCTTCAATGCCACCCATGAGTTCAACAACGATATCAATATCTTCATCATCTAAGATCGTATTGACATCATCGCTTAGCGGGATAGAGACCTCACGCTTTTTTGCTAGATTTGAGACAACCCCTTTAACTGCTTTGATTTCTTGACCTGAACGTGCAGTAATAATATCTGCATTATCCTCTAATATTTGGGCAACACTTTGACCTACAGTACCAACACCAATGATTCCTACTTTTAACATTTAGTTGTTACCCTTTTTTTGTTCATCTTGTATAAAACGTTTGATGTTTTTTGCAGCTTGACGAATACGCTTTTCATTTTCAATCAGTGCTATACGAACATACTTATCACCATACTCACCAAATCCAATACCAGGACTTACGGCAACCTGAGCTTCAACTAAAAGTCGTTTTGAAAACTCCAAACTCCCCATGTGTTGAAGTTCAGGTGGTATTTCTGCCCATAAAAACATTGAAGCTTTGGTAGGACGAAGTTTCCAACCTGCTTGATTAAAGGCTTCAATCATGACTTTTTGACGTTTGTAATATTTATCTGTGATCTCTGCCACGCACTCTTGGGGACCATCAAGTGCAATAGTCGCTGCGATTTGTATCGGGGTAAACATCCCATAATCTAACCATGACTTGATCTTTTGTAGAGCACCGATGAGTTTTGGATTTCCTACTACAAAACCTACACGCCATCCTGCCATATTGTAAGATTTAGAGAGTGTAAAACTCTCAACGGCTACATCTTTAGCACCGGGAACGGAAAGGATCGAAGGTGTTACGTAACCTTCAAAAGTGATATCTGCATAAGCAATATCAGAGATGATGTAAAAACGCTCTTTTTTCGCCATAGCTACAATCCGTGTATAAAAAGAGGGCTGACACATAACACTAGTGGGGTTATGCGGAAAGTTAACGACTACATATTTTGGTTTAGGAAATGATTCATGAAATGCTTTTTCCAGGCTAACAAAAAACTGATCTTCATCAAGTTCATAGTCGTCATTGTAAGGCAGTTCCATCTTCTGAACATTTCCACCCGCTAAGACAAAAGCATAAGAGTGAATAGGATAGGTAGGATCAGGTACTACAGCAACATCACCAGGATTGACGATCGCTTGGATCAAGTGAGCATAACCCTCTTTGCTACCCATAGTTGCAACAACTTCCGTCTCAGCATCAAGTTCGACATCAAATCTGCGTTTGTACCAATTTGTCATTGCAAGACGAAGTTTAAAGATACCCTTACTGGCTGAGTAGCCATGGTTATGAGGTTTGCTGGTGGCTTCGATAAGTTTTTTCTGAATGTGTTCTGGTGCAGGACCATCAGGATTACCCATAGAAAAATCTATAACATCTGCACCGTTGCGGCGCTCTTTCATCTTAAGATCATTTACCTCTGCAAAAACGTATTTTGGAAGGCGTTTCATCTTGTCAAATTCAAATTCATCAAACATCTGTTTTATCCTGTAGCAATAGAAAATTACGCGATTATAGCTTTTTTTAGGTTAATTTGTGTTTGAAGCAAAGTGAAAAGATGAAATATTTTTTACTTTTCACCTTGGAGTAAAAGACTTAGTCCATGGCGGATATTGCTTTGATTGAAATAGTCTGATATTTTGAGGTAAGTGCTCTCTTTAGGAAGGTAAAAAACAACCTCTGTAGTTTGACGTTTTCGCTTGTAGACTTTAAGCAAACGCATTTTTTTATCAAAGATAGCGATATCAGGGAACCACTTATCACCTCTAAGCGTATGAATAGTCAATTTTTTTCCTAAAGAAACATCTACCCAATATTCACGCAATGATTTTTGCAGGATTTTCTCTCTGTTGGGAATAATCGTAGTCAAAGAAAGATGCGCATTTGTGATATCGATACTGTAGTTCCAGGTTTTTGCATCTTTTCTTTCAATAGCCGTGATGACACAATTACGTTTGGCTAATGCTTTTTGTAAGACGATGGGATCAATAGCATATTCGCTGATAAACTCAATCTCCCATGAAAACGCATGGTTGTCGTTACGAGATTTTGAGGTGAAAAAACGGTAGTATCCAATAGATCGTAAAGAGTCACGCATGAGTTTAATAAAAAACTGTGCATTACCACCGGTTACAAATCTTACATTAAGTTTTTGGGGTTTTTTAAAAAAAAGTTTTAAAAGACCATTGGCTTTAAGCGTTCTGATAATTGCTATTGAGTCTGCTTTATCATGTGAGATAAATTTGTTTTCATTGGCGAAAACAAGTTTGATAAGTTTGGCATGTTTCTTTAAGTCTTCTGGTTCCAGTAAAGATTCTAAACGATCTTCAATAAGGGGATGTACCGCAAATAGCGGTAGGGTAACCAGAAATAGAAGAAGTAGTGCTCTTACCAAGATCTACCTTTGTTTAGCTCTTTAAACTTACTTGCAGAGATGCGTGAAAGCATGCCATTCTTATATAGATATCTAATCCGTCCACGATCGGATAGGTCTTCCACTTTACCATTTAGATCGATCTTTAAATATCCATGACCTAAGGTGATGAGCAGGTTAGCCGTTTCGTCTAAAGGAAATGGCTCTGAGGTAATTGTATCTTTTTGTTCGTCGTTATCGATATTGATAACCCCTACCCATAAAGGCTCTTTTGGATAGATGACAAAAGGTCGATTTTTAATAGAGACTTTCTTGTTTTGCGCTATTTGAGCCGGTTTAAGTGGACGAATATTTTCTTCTACTTTTGCTGTTGTCTCTTTTTCAAAAGCTGTTACGGAAGTAGCACTTTGAGTATCAAGATGTTGTTTGGCATCTTCAACTGAACTGCTTTGTATCGCATCTTGATAACTTTTTACTTTAGGTGTATCGTCACCACTGCTGAAGAAATAAAGTAGTACGGCAATGACAATAACGATAAGAGTGATATAAAGCGGTTTTTTACTATCTTCTTCAGAAGGTGTCTCAATAAATAATTTGCGTTCGTCACCTTCTTGTCCACTGCGTTCACGGTGGGCTTTAAGTTCTTCACGAATAGGTGTCACATCGATATGGAGTTCATTCTCAATAATATTAAGAAAACCTTTAAGCTGTATGTGATGGATCGCATCAAAACGCTGATTGACAATATCCTCTAAAGATTTAATCGAAACATGAGTCTTTTCATGGACCTTATCAAGACCAATTTCTTTAATCTTCTCTATGGCTTCATTCATTTATTGCATCCTATCTATCAATATGGCTGTGGCAACACTGACATTGAGCGAATCAAAGTCATGCGCCATTTTAATACTTACTTTTTTATCTAATCGCGACTCTATCTTTTGGGACAAGCCTTCACCTTCACTACCCACAAAAAGAGCAAATTTAGGTTCTATCGTACTTTTTTTGATATCTTCACCATCCATAGAGGCTCCATAAAGTGTGAACTCCTGTTGCTTTAGCATATTGGCAAGATCCAAGGTATTCGAAGCATGCACAATGGGTAGATCAAAAATGGCACCACTTGAACTACGTGCTAATTGTTCTAGTTGAATATGCTTTACACCACTAATGACTACAGCATCGATACCCAGAGCATAACTACTTCTGATAATGGCACCTATATTTCCTACATCTGTTAAGCCAGTTAAAACGACAATACGTTGTAAATGCTTTAATTCATTAACACTGTGCAGTTCAATAGGTTCGATCTCGGCTAAAAAGCCTTGATGATTTCCATTTTTGCACAGTTGTTGAATATGTTCAGGTTTTGTACGTTTAAGTTCAAAATCGGATCGCATCAATTTATTGTAGAGCTTCTTATCAAGATCTTTAGATATATAGAGTGTTTTTATCTTTTGAGGGTTATGTTCCACAAGATATAATACGGTTTGTTTTCCAAATACTAACATCGGATGATTTTATCCAAAGATTTCTTATATTTGTCTTCTAATATAGTATTTAAGAAAAACTCTTAAATTCCTTCGATGGGCTGGGCTGAAAAAGAGACGATCTCTTCATCAATTACACGGTATTTGATCTCAATGGGACGACAGCAAACTTCACAATCTTCAATATAGTCAGGTTGTTCATCATAAAGGTCTAACATCATTGAGATCTCTTGCCAACAAAAAGGGCAGG
>Ga0224506_10003174_pt1 | contig 10960 bp, 7 predicted proteins | sample SF_Jan12_sed_USG_2_FD_169108 | JGI IMG/M metagenome (GOLD analysis project Ga0224506, IMG submission 169108) | Sediment microbial communities from San Francisco Bay, California, United States - SF_Jan12_sed_USGS_8_1 | ecosystem: Environmental > Aquatic > Marine > Sediment | place: USA...
CCCGATAAAGTGCCTAATTACTTCAGCAAGCTTATTTCTAGAAGCACGATCAATCATGGTTTCATTGCTTGTAACGCTCGCCAACACCGGGGAGCCGCGTTAGCGGCGAATCTGAGTGATTGGTTATGATTTAACATCATTAAGACTTCCTATTTTTAATGGCAACCAACGACCATATTAATGCGCCAAAAGTAAATACAAATATAATGATAAAATCTTCGTATATTCTTTCACCTATGCCAGTCAATTCAAGCACTGAAAAGTTAGGATTATTAGGGTCGTAAAAAGTCTCAACGACATCGCCAACATTATACTTTTTGCAAGTGTCCTTTGCATTATGTCTGTTGCCGAGATAGTTGACTAAGTTCGATTCAATAAATTTCCCGTCCTTTGATACAAAGTAGTACCAAATTTTACATCTCGCGGGACCTCCACGGGCTCCCGCTCCCGGAGAATACTTTTTACGATTAATATTAGCCTCAGTTGATTCTGATAATTCGGAATTTGACCACTGGTACAGAATTGTATATGTGTCAGTTAGAAATACCCTAAATATCACACCCAAAAGAAATGCTATCAGGGTATAGCACAAGACTTTTCTAGATTTGCTGAAAATCACCTTATTTCAGTATAGAGGGGTAGTGACTTTATCATTACGCTTGCCAACACCAGAGAGCCGCGCCAGGGGCGAATCTGTGTGATTGGCTTTGTTATGGATTTTTATTCTCCAATAAAGCAATTTTGTTTTCCAATTGCCGGATTTCTTGGAATGCGACACGAAGCTGTGCATTTTCATCTTCTTTATCTTCGCCTTCATCTCCCTCCTCTTCTTCATCTGGAATAATGAAGTCGACGATGCCACCTTGCTCTATGAAATTCACAAGATTTTTTACAGCCGTATCAAGTGCTTTAACTTTATCGCCTTCCCCATTGTTCAGTTTTAGCTCTTTAACTACTTTTTCAGTAATTTCATTGGTACCTAATTTTTTCTCATTCTCAGCTTCCTTCTCTAGATCCTTTGCAAATTTATCATTCTTCATTTTAAGTCCGCGTAATTCTTCAGCTTTCCTTCTTATATCGAGTACTTTTTCAGCGACTTTTAGGGCGGCTAGAATAATTCCACTAGTGGTAGTAGCTATACTTGCAATAACTGCCAACTCAATAATAATCGAGCCTTTAGTTGCACCCACAATTTTTACTTCTTCAGGCGAGGCATCATGGGCCATTGCAATACCTCTGCCGATGTCATACCAAATATTTCCCCAGCTTTTAAAATCTGCGACATTCTCCATTAAGGCATGACCTGTGAAGCTAACACGCATTAAGATTTCATTATCTGTCTCGTACTCCTCCTCAAAAACACAATCGGTCAAGCCTACTTTAATTTGATTTGACTTAGCGATGCCTTCGTTAATTCTTTGCATCATTTCCTGTAGTTTTTGGGCTGAAGTAGCAACATCAATTACATTCTTATAAAGAATTTCTTCAACGGTTTTTACGCCTTCGTCTCCAACACTTTGAGCAATCCTGAGATTCTCAAGGAAATATATCTGATCTCGTGTCAATTGAGCCAACGGTACAGCCTTTAAAGTATTTATAAGACTTTCTTTTTGAGAATCAAAAGGCTGCTTTTGTTGGTTTGCTTGGGTATGCTGCTGCAAAATCGCATGCAAAGCCTGATACTTTTGCGGCACTTGTTTTTGTTCGATCTCCTTGGTTACCCAATTAGTAAGATCAAATAATTCCGAAACATTCATATTTTTATCCTTTTTTCCCTAACGCCTGCCAACACCGGGGAGCCGCGCTAGCGGCGAATCCGTGTGGTTGGTTATAACTCATTTATTAATGAATTTGATTTTATAATAAGCATCCGCCTTCTTCCCTGTAACTATATCAGTTACCTGTGCAACTATTGTATAGATTCCGTCTGGATCACTTGGCTCCAAAATTATATCCAATGCTGGATCTGCCATTATGAAAGTTGGCTTGGATCGGTGCTTCCCTTTACCTCTTGCGTAGTCGCGCTGACCAAAGATTGGTTTTTCATCAGGGCCTAACAGATAGAAATTGACACTGAACTGATAGTTCCCTTCAGTATTCGGGGAAGTGCCAGTAACTAAGAATGCGGTAACAATAAGTTGATTTGGTTTTGCCACTCTTAAACGTTTAATTTTCACTCCGTGCTGCGACGGTGTACTAAGCCACTCTTCTATATACTCTGGGGTTTCAGAAGCAACGATAACTAAACCTAGATTACCAGTCTCATTTGGTTCTGGACCTGGTGATATTTCAGCAAGTGAGGCATTACACCAAATAATGATTGGTATTAGCCATGTCCCTGATAGAAATTTCATACAGTCTCTTTTGAGTTATAACAGTTTCTTCGAAGGCTGCCTGTAAAGTACCCACTATACAGGTAGCCTTCTAGTTCTTTGGCTGGTATTCGCATTTACTTGATACTAAGGAAATAACAGGGAATTAGCAATGGACAAGGAGAGTCAAGAAAACCACTTCTGGAACAATTACTTAGCTATTCTATCCGAAAGCCAGATAAAGCCTTCATTACATATCTGATATGTCCGTCACTGCGAGAGTTTCATCAAAGGAAACGAGGACACTCGACTTAAGCAGCATAGCAAAGATACTAGTTTTACGAATTTGTCAGGTAGATAGAACAACCTTAGGCGCGGCACACTGACCCTGATTCAACTCACTAAAAGCAGAGCCTCCTTCAGCCAGGGGTCTATGCTCAACCCATTCAAGAGTCCCTAGTGCGCCACTGGCGAGTTTATCCAGCGTGGCCTGTAAATCGACCGGCGTGTAGGTGTAAGTACCTATAAAGGTAATTTCACGCAGGGTTAACGCTCGTACATCTATTTCGCCTTTGTTATCCATCAATCCAATATGCACAATAACACCGCCGGAACGTGTCGAAGCGATACTGGTTTGTCGGGTGATGGAGCTACCCACCGCATCAAAGACAAAATCGTAGCCAGCCTCTTCAGGAGCTGTTTTTATCGGGTCGAATATTTCGCAATCGGTAGTGCTTTCGACTGTTTGGCGCCTTAGCGGATTGGTCTCGGCTATCCTGACTTCACCTACCCCTTTATCCTTTAATATCAAGGCTGTCAGCAAGCCCACCGAGCCGGCGCCGATAACCAGTGCCCTGCCCTCGCTGATCGGTCTGGCAGACGCTTTTTCGGCCAGCAACACGGCGTGCAGGCCGGTTGCTCCCGGTTCGGTTAACGCGGCTTTTTCACTAGAGATACCGTCTGGCACGGGAATCAGGTTTCGTTCTGGAATTGCAATCAGTTGCGCAAATGCACCGGCGCGATACATACCGATGAGGTCCCGACTGGAACAGAGATTTTGTCGCCCACTTAAACATTCGTGGCATTCACCACAGGTAATCAAAGGATTCAGAACAACTCGCTGGCCCGGATTCCTGCCTTCGAGCACAGTTCCAACGGCTTCATGACCCAGAATCAGCGGCGGTACCCGGCGCTCGTCATGGCCGAGATAAGCATGCATGTCGGAACCGCAAATGCCAACCGATTCAATTTTGATTAAAGCATCACCCTTTTCGACCTGCGGTGCTGGCTCATCTCGAAAAGTCATTTCCTGATTGGCGGTATAAACCAGTGCTTTCATCATCTCACCTTATTTAGCGGTAAACCCACCATCAATATTCAAAGTCTGTCCGGTAATATAACTCGATGCAGAGGATGCGAAGAACAGGGTAATACCCGACAGATCATCGAGCTCTCCGTTTCGCCCCATAGTTGTCTGCGACGCGGCCCAGTCGCGGGTATCGTCGTTACCAAATACCGGTGCCGTTAGCTCTGTTGGGAAAAAACCGGGTGCAATCGCATTACAACAAATATTATCTTTAGACCAGGCTTCGGCCATCGCGCGCGTTAACTGGCAAATACCACCCTTCGATGCACCATAGGGCAAACCGTTTGGAAAAGCCCTGCTCGACTGTAGTGACGCAATATTAATCACTCGCCCATATTGTTGAGCCTGCATTTCGGGTACGAACTCGCGGGTAAAAAAGAAAGGCACGGCCAGATTTAAATTGAGCGTCAAATCCCAGCTATCGAGCGTAATGTCTTCGACCGCCTGGCGCAAATTCACACCTGCCGCATTAATCACACCATCAACCGTGTTATTTCGGGTTTTCGCTTTGCACTGTGCGGCTATCTCAGCAATATTTTCACGTTGAGACAAATCGGCCGCAACGATTTCAGCCTTACCACCGGCGCTACGTATCGCTTCAGCAGCTTCCTCCAGTTCATTTTGTCGACGGGCAACCAGGATTGAAGTCGCTCCTGCCCCAGCCAGAAATCCCGCCATCGCGCGGCCGATACCTGAACTGGAGCCGGTGACCACAAAGTGACGCCCTTCCAGCGAAAACTGACTTAAAACGCTATTTGACACATCCATACCTTCCTTTAAATCGCCCGCCCTACCTGTGACTCGGCAACCCGGCCTGTGGTTGCATATCCGCTGCATCGACACCGGCGACAGCAACCGGTGCCTTCATGGCATCGCGACGGAACGGCTCACCCAGTTCCTGGTTGAGTACGACTTCGATAAACGTGGTGGTGTTGCTATTCATCTGTTCGTCAACCGCGGTCCTGAGGGCTTCGGTGAGTTGCTCCATACTTTCGGCTTTAATACCTTTGAGTCCACAGGCATCAGCAATTTTGGCATATTCAACACCGACATTTAGCTCGGTACCGACAAAATTATCGTCGTACCACAATGTGGTATTACGCTTCTCTGCACCCCACTGATAGTTACGGAAAATAATCATGGTGATCGGCGGCCAGCCGTTGCGTCCACAGGCGGTCATTTCATTCATCGAAATACCGAAGGCGCCGTCACCAGCAAAACCAACGACTGGTACATCCGGGCAGGCGATTTTGGCACCGAGAATCGAAGGTAAACCATAACCACAGGGACCAAACAAACCGGGCGCGAGATACTTACGGCCTTCGTCAAAGCTGGGGTAAGCATTACCGACAGCGCAGTTGTTACCAATATCCGAAGACATGATGGCGTTCTTCGGCATCGCTGCCATAATCGCCTGCCAGGCCTGGCGTGGTGCCATGCGCTCTGGCTCACGCGCACGCGCGCGCTCGTTCCAGGTAATACCTTCGTCATTGTCTTCTTCGTGTACGAGACCTGCGAGTTCTTTCTCCCAACTGGCTTTGGTAGCGGCGATTAAGCTAATACGCGCTTCGCGCCCTGCATCACCAGCACCGTCGTCAAGACGGGTCAGTAATTGTTCGGCTACCAGTTTGGCGTCACCCTGGATAGCGACATCGACCTTTTTAGTTAATCCGATTCTATTCGCATTAATATCGACCTGAATGATTTTGGCCGTCTTCGGCCAGTAATCGATACCGTAACCCGGTAAGGTTGAGAATGGGTTGAGTCGTGTACCGAGGGCAAGTACGACGTCGGCTTTGGCGATGAGTTCCATACCGGCTTTAGAGCCGTTATAACCGAGTGGCCCGGCCGCCAACGGGTGTGAACCCGGGAATGCATCGTTGTGCTGATAGTTACAGCAAACTGGCGAATCGAGACGCTCGGCGAGTTTAACCGAGGCATCGATACCACCGCTGAGGATAACGCCGGCACCGTTGAGGATGACCGGGAATTTTGCACTTGATAATAAGTCTGCGGCTCTGGCAATCGCTTCACTACCTCCGGCAGAACGTTCCAGATCTGATTTCTGTGGTAATTCGATATCGATGACCTGGGTCCAGTAATCGCGCGGCACATTGATCTGCGCAGGGGCAGAACCTCGCCAGGCGTTTTCGATTACCCGGTTGAGTACTTCCGCCACCCGGCTCGGGTCGCGAACTTCTTCCTGGTAGCACACCAGGTCTTCAAACAGCGCCATTTGCTTCACTTCCTGGAAGCCTCCCTGACCGATGGTCTTATTCGCTGCCTGCGGGGTGACCAGCAGTAACGGGGTATGATTCCAGTAAGCAGTCATAATCGGCGTGGCAAAATTGGTGATACCCGGACCGTTTTGTGCGATTGCCATCGACATTTTTCCGCTCGCGCGCGTATAGCCATCGGCACTCATACCGGCATTACATTCGTGGGCACAATCCCAGAACTTAATACCCGCAGCCGGGAATAAATCCGAAATCGGCATCATCGCCGAGCCGATAATACCGAACGCATGTTCGATGCCATGCATCTGTAATACCTTGATGAACGCTTCTTCTGTTGTCATTTTCATAATGCTATTCTCCCAGCAATCAATTAATTGTTAACTTGTGTTCGGGTTTGCTAGCTGAACCAGAATTTACCCGACACGACTTCAAAATAGAGGTACCCCTGATAAGCCGCAAACAAAGCGAATAGTACCGCTCCTTTTATGCGACCGATCTTGTGCAGTCGTTGATTTCCACCGAAGGACATCGCAAACAGCAATAGTGTCAGCACCACCATCACCGGCAGGTCACGATACAAAGCTGCGGAGTCAATTTCGAACCCGTGAATTAACGGTGGTATACCTACCACAGCCAGGCTATTAAACAGGTTCGAACCGATCACATTACCAATCGCCATATCGGCTATTGACTTTTTCAGACTTGCAATCGACGCCGCCAACTCCGGTAAACTGGTGCCCAGCGCAACAATTGTGAGGCCGATCACCAGCTCACTAATGCCCAGGCTGTGCGCTATATTCGATGCACCCCAAACTAGCATGCGTGAACTACCAATCAGTAGTACCAGACCGAGCAAAATCCAGAGCCAGGCAACTATACTGGACATTGACTCATCTTCTTCCTCGTCGCCCTCATCCACTTCTGCTTTTGCATTACGGTGGCTGTGGATCATGTAGGTCATGATCAATACCAGCAAGCCCAGCAGTAGAAAACCGTCCAGGCGATCCAGTTGTAAATCATATAGACACCAGACCAGTACCAATGTGGCACCAAACAGCAAGGGGTATTCCGATCGAATCAGGCCGGAAGACACCGAAATCGGCGCGAGTAAGGCAGTAATACCGAGGATTAATCCGATATTAGCGATATTCGAACCAATCGCATTTCCAACCGCGAGATCGGGCACCTCGTCGAGAACGGCGATTACCGACACCGCAATTTCTGGCGCAGAAGTCCCGAAACCGACCACTGTAATACCGATAATCAGGTTAGAAACACCCAGATGGCGTGCAACAGCAGCAGCTCCATCGACAAAACGGTCGGCACTCCAAACCAGAATCGCCAGACCGGCCACGACTGCGGCAATAGACAATAACAACTCAGTAACCTCGCTTAAACTTGACTAGTATCGCTTTGCTTCATTACCCACCAGACATTACCCTGGGTAGCCACAGGACCAGTTGCGGGAAGGTAAACAGCAGAATGAGACCGATGAGTTGAATCACCATGAACTGCATCATGCCCAGGTAGATGTCCTTGAGATCCCAGTCCGGCACGACCCCCTTCAGAAAGTAGGCTGACAAAGCCACAGGTGGGGATAGCCATGCGGTCTGCAGGTTCACCGCGACCAGAATGCCAAACCAGACCATCAGGTCGTAGCGATCCAGCCCGTGGACCTCCAACGCCTCAACCGTCGGCAGCAAAATTGGCACAACGATCAGTACGATAGGTACCCACTCCAGCGGCCATCCGAGCAGGAATATTAATGCCATAATCAATAACAATATCAAGTAAGGCGACATATCGAGGCCAAGTAGCAGCTCAGTCATCATCTTTGGCGTGCCCAGGGCACTGAATTCGGCGCCAAAGAAGTTCGATGCTGCAACCAGGAACATGATCAAAACCGTGATCTCCAGGGCTTTGATCAGACTGTCAAAGAAACCTGGAATGCTGAACCTGCCGTAAACGACAGATAACAAGATGGCACCAAAGGCGCCCATCGCTGCGGCTTCAGCAGGTGTTGCCAGGCCGAGGAGGATCGATCCCAGCGCAAAAGAAATCAGGATCGTGGGTGGCATGAGCCCGGCAAAGAACTCATCCCAGAGATCAGAAAAATAGAAGTTATTATCTGCCGAGGCGCTATAAACCGGTCGTCCCAAATAAGCCAGAAGCAGGGTGAATAGAGCAAAGGTGATCGACCAGATCGACAAACTACCGCCCTCACCCATATTCGCAAAGATCATATAGAAGTGGAAGATCACCGTGATCGGAAGCACGATCCTGAGTACATTCAAACGACGGTATGCGGCATAGGCAACGGCACAGGTAGTGGCCAAAACGATCAAGCCGCCAAATGGAATCAACCCGCCAAAAGCACCTCCCATACCAAGGCCAAAGACTCGGCAAACGGTCAGAACGCCCAGGCAAATCAGTGCGACCTCAGCGCCATAAAATGCGGACGTTTGAGGTTGATCCTCTTCCGACAAAATTGGCCCCAGGTCCGGATTCAGCCAGCAGCGCCCAAGCGTGTAGAGCAGGTAAAGGGTAGCCAGCATGGCACCGGGTATAAAGGCGCCACGGAAGAGGTCAAGAGTTGATACTTCCAGAACAGGTCCCATGACGATCAGCATAATTGAGGGCGGTATCAGAATGCCCAATGTGCCGCCAGCGGTGATAGTTCCGGCCGCAAGTTTGACGTCATAGCCGGACCTGCTCATAGTCGCGCCAGCCATGATCCCAAGCAGGGTCACTGAAGCACCCACGATGCCAGTCGCTGCTGCAAAAATCGTGGATACGATCAGTACGGCGATAAACAACGCGCCGCGAACGCGCGACATGATCATCTGGATCGACGCAAACAACCGGTCCATCAAGCCCGCCGCTTCCATTACGATCCCCATCAGGACAAAGAGCGGCACCGCCATGAGTTGATCGTTCAGCATTGTGGAGTTTGTGTTCAGCGTCATCAACAGCGTGGTCAGCTTGAAGTTGGCGCCCCAAATACCGAAGACAAAGGCAAGGAATATCAACGTGAACGCAATTGGAAAACCGATAAAGATCACGAAGAGCATGGCTCCCAGCATGATCAAGCCGATGGTAGCCTTGTCCATGTTCGGTCGGGCGGACATGAGGTCAGAAAACGATTCACCGCCGGGGACCATGTCCGGTTGGAAAACAGCCAGAACAAGCCAGGTCAGCGCAATTATATAGACAGGCAAGACCCGTACGAACCAACGCTCCCGCTCTTTACCCATCTTGTGAAATGCGCGGAAAATCTCAGGAAGGCCTTGCAGCATCAGGAGAAAGGCACCGATTGGCATCGCCAGGCGCGCGGGCCACAATAGCGGTCCCCAGGCACTGTCGATCTGCATGGTTTCACCTCTTGAAAAGGCGAGCCACCAGAACTCTGAGGCGATCACGGTAAAGAAGATCATCGAAGGCATAAAGAACAGCAGATACAGTGTTGCATCCACTGTGGCTTGTGTCTTTGCCGACCAATTTCGGTAGAGGAAGTCGGCACGGATATGAACACCGCGCATCAAACCATAGCCCGCAGCCGCCATGAAGAGCACACCGGCTATCATACGACTGGTGTCATACACCCAGAGCGTGGGGCCAAGTCCAAGGGTTCGGGCGAGGTCTTCAAACCCCGCATTTTGCAAGATCGCAAAGGAGTTTCGTGACAGGACTTCCAGCACCACTACAACAATGAGCGGCACCATGAGCAAAGCAATAATCTGGCCCGCCCGGTAATTAATGACGTCAATCGCTGCGGTTATCGGGCGTTGCCAGGGAGTCATATCCTCTGGCGTTTCACCAGGGGCCTCAGAACGACGCTCCGCAATCAGTTCGTCAGCAATCTCGAGATCTTCTGGATTTACCTCTTCTCCAGCCATGTCCACTCCCCCCTATAATATTTGCGCCCATTTTTGGGCTCTAATTATTTATCCAGAGCCGAAGCCCTTACAGAAACTTCGTAGCAAGACCCCTAACGGGCCTCGCTACGAAATCTTCTTTTTACTTCAGTGTTTCTGCGTGTGCGCGACCCAAACCTGCGTTCGAGGTTTGTGCACCTGCCCAGAATGGTACCACTGTGTCAGCGAAATCCTTTTGCGACTGCCACACTTCTGCGAAGAACTTGTTTTCTTTCGCAGCGGCTTCGAGCGACTTTTTAGCTGCCGCCATGTACTCTGTGAAGTAATCCGCTGGAGTATCTTCCAGGATAACACCGTGATTTTCCGTCAGATCTTTCAGTGCCTTACCGTTTTCAAAGATTCGGTAGGACAGGGATTTTGACAGAGATGCGTTAGCAGCCACTTCCAGTGCTTTCTTCTCAAGCGCGCTCAACGAGTTGTAGAAATCGCGATTGACATACATGTCCGCGTTCACAACTACCTGGTGCAGACCCTGGAGATAGTAGTGCTTTAGCACTTTCTGGAAACCAAAAACGGAGTCAGGTTTGGGGCAACACCACTCGGCTGCGTCGATCGTACCTTTCTCAAGCGCTGGCAAGATGTCGCCGCCGCCCATAGCAACCGCCGGAACACCGATTTCAGCGTATGCGGCACCAACCATGCCCGGAGGCGCACGGAAACGCAATTTACGAAAGTCATCCATCGACTTGATCGGCTTTGGGAACCAACCGAGTGCCTCAGGGCCCACGGGCTGCAGCATGAAGCCTTTGACGTTCACGCCCATTTCATCCCACAGACGATCATACAGCTCCTTACCACCGCCATACTGGAACCAGCTCAGGAACGCGATGTTATCGAGACCTACACCAGCACCCGCAACAGGCGCGCCGAACAGGTTAGCCGCAACGTGCTTACCACCCCAATAGTGCGTCCAGGCAAATCCACCTTCAACGAGCCCCGCGTCGACGGCATCCATGACGTCTCTAGGTCCAACAACGGCACCTGCTGGTAGAACTTCAATGGTGAGCGATCCATTGGTCAGCGCTGCGACGTCTTTACCAAACTCCTTCAACATAACGACTTCGTCAGCCGCGGTGGGTAGCACCGACTGTATACGCAAGACCTTGCCTG
>Ga0224506_10003176_pt1 | contig 10959 bp, 9 predicted proteins | sample SF_Jan12_sed_USG_2_FD_169108 | JGI IMG/M metagenome (GOLD analysis project Ga0224506, IMG submission 169108) | Sediment microbial communities from San Francisco Bay, California, United States - SF_Jan12_sed_USGS_8_1 | ecosystem: Environmental > Aquatic > Marine > Sediment | place: USA...
AATAAAAATAGTTGCTTTTTTTATATCTTCAATCACATAAGTAAAAGAAAGTAAAGTAGCTTCAGTAAGTTCTTCAGAAGTAGTTTCTAATGTACGATCATTACCATTTTTCAACTCTTCAATTCGATCTAAGTTTATATCAAACCCGATAGTTTCTCTCTTTTTACCAAACTCTACTGATAATGGCAACCCTACATAGCCTAAGCCTATAACTGCAATTTTTTCCATTTCTCATTTAAAAATATGTGCAAAACTAAATTATTATAATATAACTTTGCAATAACTGCTCAATATTTAATAAAATTGCACAAAGTTCTATAATATGTCATCAACACAAAACCAAAACTCTGACGAAATCGATTTAAAAGATTTGTTCAATTACATTGGGAAAGCATTTCATTCGTTTTTTGAAAGAATAATCAATTTTATCGCCTTAATAAGAAGAGTTACTATTAATTACTTTAAGTATTTTATTGTAATTGTTTCAATATTTCTAATAGCTACTTTAAGTTATTACTTTACTTTGAAAAAAGAAACATTTGGTAGTTCTATGCTGGTAAAGTCTCAATATCTAAATACGCAGTTAGTTGATAATAGTATTAATAAACTTAATGTATTAGCTCAAGAAAAGGACAAAACCACTTTAGCTGAAGTTCTTAATCTTGAACCTAACACCGCAGAATTAATTAATGGATTTGAATTTGAACCATTTATTACAGAAGACGAAAAAATGGAAGTGGTACTTTTGAAAGAGCAACTCCAGAATCTCAAATTAGAGGAAGATGTAATAGGCAGCATTACGGAGAAAATAGAACTCCGAAATCCAAATACATTTAAAATAACAATCCTTACCGAAGAAAACAGCGTGATCAATACGCTTGAAGCTGCAATTGAAAACTATTTTATTGAGAGTGATTATATAAAAAAGAGAATAGAAAACAATCGACAGACTTTATTAAAAAGAAAAGAGAAGTTACAAAAAGAACAAATAAAGATAGATAGTTTAAAGCATGCCATATTTGAGGTTTATCAGAGTCTTTCAAAACAACATGGAGGGCAAGGTTCAGATAATGTAATATTAGCAGGCCAGGAAGTAACTAACCCACTTTCTGTATTCAGAGAAGATATAAACATTAATGATGACATTCTAGCTATTGAAACAGCCTTATATCTTAAAAATGAATTTGAGGTGATTGAAGGTTTAACTCCATTCAGTAAGCCAGTAAGTATTTCATTAATAAAACTATTAGTTTACACTGTGCTGGTAGGTATAGGGTTTACATATCTATTAATCATTCTTACCACACTAAACCGTTTCTTTGAACAAAGAGAAAAACAACAAAATCAGATATCTGAAACAGCTTAATACCCTTATAAAAAAAGAGCTCACTCTGGAATGGCGGCAGAAGTTTGCCATCAACGGAATTCTTCTGTACCTAGCGAGTACCATTTTTATTTGTTACATGAGTTTTCGTTTAAAAGGAAACCTTATCAACCCTATAACTTGGAATGCACTTTTTTGGATTATCATTGTTTTTACAGCTATTAATTCGATTTCAAAAAGTTTTAACCAAGAGCGAGAAGGTCGGCAACTCTATTATTATTTAATAGCCAATCCACAAGCAATTATACTTTCGAAGATCATTTATAATTCAGGACTAATGTTACTTTTGTCTTTGATAGGATATTGGGTTTATGGATTAATAATGAACAATCCTGTGGAAAATCATTGGCTTTTTCTTATTAACCTTTGTCTAGCTTCTACTGGGTTTGCTTCTACGCTTACCCTGATATCTGCAATAGCTTCTAAAGCTAATAATAGTGGCGCATTGATGGCTGTATTAAGTTTCCCCGTAATGTTGCCTATGCTTTTAATTGTGATAAAAATTTCAAAAAATGCCATGGATGGGTTGAGCACTTCAACTAGTATGGATGAAATTTTAACACTAGTTGCTATAAATATGATTGTAGTAACCGTTTCTTATCTACTATTCCCTTATCTTTGGCGAAGTTAAAGTAATAGCCTATGAAAAAAGCTTGGTGGAAAATATTAACCGCTGCTTTATTATTATATACTGTCATTGGAGGGTTAATTTTCGATGTGCCTCGACTGAATATCCTTAATGAAACCATTCGGGCATTACATTTTCATGTGCCTATGTGGTTCGGTATGATCATCATGTTACTTACCTCAGTGATTTATTCTATAAAGTATCTTAAATCAGGAGACTACAATCATGATATAAAATCAGTAGAGTTTGCCAACACTGGAATTGTGTTTGGTCTTTTAGGAATTGTAACTGGAATGGTTTGGGCGCAATTTACATGGGGAGAATGGTGGAGCGGTGATCCCAAGCAAAATGCAGCCGCAATAGGCATGCTTATATACATGGCGTTTATGGTATTGAGAGGATCATTAGAAGACGAGCAACAAAGAGCAAGAATTAGTGCAGTATATAATATATTTGCATTTCCATCATTGGTAGTATTGTTATTCATTTTACCAAGGTTAACCGATTCACTACATCCTGGAAACGGAGGGAACCCTGGTTTTAATGCATATGATTTAGACAGTAATCTTAGACTTGTGTTTTACCCTGCCGTAATTGGCTGGGCATTGTTGGGGCTTTGGTTAACTACATTGAAAATTCGCTACAGAAAATTGCAGGAAAAATTATTTATTGACTCATGAGAAAACTAATAACACTTATACTGGTATTGATATCGTTAAATATTTTTGCACAGGATAAAATTCCAGTAACTGAAGGTGATTATAATAATCAGGAGGTAGAAATGGCGGATACCTTTAGAAATGAGGGTAAAATTTATGTAGTTGTAACTATTGTTTCCATCATACTATTAGGTCTGCTAAGCTATACTGTTTTTATCGATAAAAAATTATCTCGGTTAGAAAAAGAACATGGAATAGATTAATTCATTATAAAAAATACTTCAATGAAAAAATCACATATTTTTGCCATAGGGATTATAGCTATTGCCATTGCGATAATCGTAAGTACAACAGGAGATGCGAGTAGCTATGTTACTTTTGAAGAAGCTAAAGTAAGTGAAACCAAGGTACATGTTGTAGGGACTTTACCTAAAAATGAGAAAGGAGATGTAGAAGGAATTTACCCTAGTGACGATAAGTTATCTTTTTCGTTTATTATGTTAGATGAAAACAATCAACAACAACAAGTTTTTTATAATGAACCTATACCAACAGATTTTAAACGTTCGGAGCAAGTGGTAATTGTTGGTGGATACCAAGGAGATATTTTTGTTGCTGATAAAATATTATTGAAATGCCCTTCTAAATATCAAGAAGAGAAAGTAAACGCAAGTGTTTAAAAACATCATATAAATGATACATGGTTTTGTAGGTGGTCTTGGCCACCTTTTTGTTATTCTAAGTTTTGTGAGTGCATTGTTTGCGGCAATTTCTTATTTTATTGCTGCAAAAACTGATGATTTTACTAAAAAAGAATTTTGGTTACAAAATGGACGTGGCTTCTTTTATTTTCACACGTTTACGGTTATAGGAATTGTAGCTTCTCTTTTTTGGATTATTTATAATCATTACTTTGAATATCACTATGCTTGGAGTCATTCTTCCAAACATTTACCAACTCATTACATGATATCATGTTTTTGGGAAGGTCAGGAAGGAAGTTTTTTGCTTTGGCTATTTTGGCATTCACTTTTGGGAGTTTTTGTGATATTTACCAGCAAAAAATGGGAAGCGGAAGTCATGACAATTTTTGCAATTGTGCAAACTTTCCTAGCTTCCATGATTTTAGGGATAGTTATTCCAGCCATAAATTTTAAAATAGGAAGTTCGCCCTTTATCTTATTACGAGATGCGCTTGATGCTCCAATATTTAAAATGAATCCAGACTTTGTGCCTGAAGATGGTACGGGACTCAATCCATTATTGCAAAACTATTGGATGGTAATTCACCCACCAACATTGTTTTTAGGGTTTGCGACTACTTTGGTGCCTTTTGCCTATGTTATTGCAGGTTTATGGAAAAAAGAATTTAAATCATGGATAAAGCCTGCATTACCTTGGGCTATCTTTTCAGCAGCAGTATTAGGGTTAGGTATAATCATGGGAGGATATTGGGCTTATGAAACACTAAACTTTGGAGGGTATTGGAATTGGGATCCTGTAGAAAACGCAGTATATGTACCATGGCTTATTTTGGTGGGGGCTATCCACATGATGATTACCTTCAATAACAGTAGTACTGCGTTAAAAGCATCAATAATTCTTGTCATTACAACTTTTATACTCATTCTATACTCCACTTTTCTCACTCGAAGTGGGATTTTAGGTAACTCTTCTGTTCATTCTTTTACCGATTTGGGCATGAGTGGGCAGCTGTTAATTTACATGTTGTTTTTTTTGCTGGGAGCTATTGTATTAGCAGTGGTTCGTTGGAAGGAAATACCTACAATGGGAAGCTCTGTTTCTACTTATTCCAGAGAGTTTTGGGTTTTTATGGGGGCAACTGTTATCTGTATGATGGGATTTCATGTGTTGCACGTTACTTCTTTTCCTGTTTATAATAGTATTGCCACTCTTTTTGGGTTTGATTTAAACTTAGCCCCTCCAGCCGAGCCAATTAAAGCTTACTCCAATATTCAAATTTGGTTTGCTATGGGTATAGCGATACTATCAGGTACTGGGCAGTTTTTCTGGTGGAAGAAAATGGATAAAGAAGCTCTGAAAAAGGTAATAACACCTCCTATTATTATTGCTTTATTAGTATCTGCATTTATTATGCTGGTATCTGGTATTTCTAATTCTGAATTTTTTAGAATACAATACTTACTATTAGTACTGTTTAGTGTTTATAGTATTGTTTCTAATACATTTATTTTAATAAAAATTTCCAAAACCAAGTATAGCCTTTCGGGAGGAGCTGTTGCCCATATTGGAGTGGCAATGATGCTTATCGGTGTTCTAGCATCATCAGGTTACTCTAAGGTGGTTTCATTGAACAACACAGGGTTATTGATTTCTAAAGAAGCAGATACTTCATTTAATAATGAAAACTTATTACTATTTATCAATGAGCCAAGAACAATGGCAGGGTATGAAATCATTTATAGAGGTGATTTTTATGAAACCGTGGAAAACGGATATTTTGTAAATGTAAATGACCTTGAAAGCACCATTAACCCGAGATATAAAATTGCAATAAATGATATTATTGAAAATGATATTGTACTTTTCAATAAATCAGATACTATTGAAATTGCACCTGAAAACACGTATTATCAAGTAGATTATAAAAACGAATCAGGGGAAGTATTTCAGCTTTTTCCACGAGCACAAATAAACGAAGCTATGGGGGGGTTGTTGGCTTCGCCAGATATTAGAAGAAAACTAACGAAAGATCTTTATACTCATGTTTCTTCGATACCAAACCCTGACGAGCCTTCTGAATGGGGTGATTTAAAAGAATTAGAAGTCGAGTATGGGAAGAACTTTTTTGTGAATGACTATGTAGCTAAAATTGAAAAAATTGAACCATTATCGGAAGTAGAGGGGGTAGAATTAGGTGATGGAGATGTAGCAATTAAAGCACACATAAAAGTGATGGGTGAATCTAAAGACTACACTGTTGCCCCAATCTTTTTAATAAAAGACAAAATGGTGGGTAGAATTCCTGAAGAAATTGCTGATTTGGGTCTTAAAATTAATGTTCTAAATATTTTTCCAGAAAAGAACACCTTTTTATTAGGGGTCAACACCACGCAAAAGAAATGGATCGTGTTGAAAGCTCTAGAAAAACCCCTCATTAATGTGCTATGGATGGGTACTTTAGTTTTGATGTTTGGGTTTTCTATTGCAATGTATCGAAGATACTCTGAATTTAAGAACCAGAAATAGAGAGATTTCTTCACATTATTTTACATAAACCTGTGTATAGTATAATATTTCATACCACATTCACCTAACTAAGTGAGGGAATTAGTATTAGAAACCACTATCAAAGAATTTAATATATTTATTAAGGATGACTTAGATCATATTATTATTGCTTATTCTGAATTATCTTAGTATAGCATTAAATATAATTATTATGGCACTAGAATGGTCTGAAGAATATGCTACAGAGGTGGATTCAATTGATCGTCAGCATAAAAAACTATTTCAATATGTTAATAATATAGAGGAGTGTATTCATAAAGAAATATTTGAAGGTACTAAAATTGATGAAATACTAGATTTTTTGGGCACTTATACCAAAATGCACTTTACTCACGAGGAATTTTGCATGGTAGAGAAAAAATGTCCAGTTGCAGAGAAAAATAAAAAAGCTCACGACAGTTTTTTGTCGTTTTATACTGACTTATCTAAAAACTATTATGATACATCATCTGCTAGGGAAAAAGAAAAGTTAATAAGAAAACTTCATCATATGGCAGAAGACTGGTTAGTAAGTCATATTTGTAATATTGACACACACTTAAAATCTTGTGTCAATTAGGTAGAGCAACCAATTTCATCAATTGTAAACAAATTTTCCAAATTCACTTTTTATGGTGACTTGTTTTTGAGTAGCACTTTCTACTCGTCCTACAATTTGTGCTTCTACGCCAAAACTTTTAGATATATCAATTACCTCTTGTGCATATTGTTCTGGCAAATATACCTCCATACGATGACCCATGTTAAATACTTTGTACATCTCTTTCCAGTCAGTACCGCTTTCTTCATGGATTATTCTGAAAAGTGGAGGAAGCTCGAAAAGGTTATCTTTAACTATATGCACATCTTTTACAAAATGAAGCACCTTGGTTTGTGCACCTCCACTACAATGCACCATACCATGAATATTCTTTCTATGTTGTTTAAGTACTTCTGCAATAATAGGGGCATATGTTCGTGTGGGAGAAAGCACCAATTTTCCTACATCAATAGGTGAATCTTTTATTTCATCTGTTAATTTATACTTTCCCGTAAACACTAAATCATTTGGCACTTGAGGGTCGAATGCTTCTGGGTATAGTTTTGCGTAATCTTTATGAAAAACATCATGTCGAGCAGAAGTAAGACCATTGCTGCCCATTCCACCATTGTATTCGGTTTCGTAATTCGCATGTCCATACGATGCCATACCAACAATCACATCTCCAGCCTGAATTTTTTCGTTAGTGATTACAAATTCTCTCTTCATTCTAGCCGTTACGGTACTATCAACTACTACCGTTCTTACTAAATCACCTAAATCAGCAGTTTCACCACCAGTACTAATAATATTCACACCATTATCACGGAGCATTTGAAGTACCTCTTCAGTACCATTTATTAAAGCTCCAATTACCTCTCCAGGAATTAAGTTTTTATTTCTTCCAATGGTGGATGACAATAAAATATTGTCAACAGCACCTACACAAAGTAAATCATCAGTATTCATGATTACTGCATCCTGAGCAATTCCCTTCCAAACTGATAAATCACCAGTTTCTTTCCAATACATATATGCTAATGACGATTTCGTGCCTGCACCATCTGCATGCATAATGTTGCAATAGTTAGGATCTCCAGCTACAAAGTCCTCCACAATTTTGCAAAATGCAGTAGGGTAAAGTCCTTTATCTACATTTTTGATAGCATTGTGAACATCCTCTTTGGATGCCGAAACGCCCCGTTGCATATATCGCTCATTCATGACGCAAAAATAAAGAAATTAAGCTCTCACACTTTAATATCAGTTGATTTTTCATATGATGTTATTAATAAATACACCTCATGTATATTTTATTAAGTGTTAAAATTACCGACTTTAGTGACTTACATTTTTTACTTTGGCAAACTTGACCCGTTTTTACGTAACAATTATTGTATTTCTTCTTTGTTTTCAAATATCAGCTCAATTTACTGTTGGTAACTTAAATCTTGATGGTGATATTGATAAATGGTATAACCAAGCCATAGGTTATGAAAATTTAGGTTTTTTGGAGGGTGCATATTACCGAATTGAATCCCAAACTATTCAACAACATCAGTTTTTTCGGAGTATGTCATGGTTAAATGGCACAATAGCAATTGATGGTCGTCTTTTTAAAGATGTTAAAATACTTTATAACACTTATAAGGATGTGCTTCTTGCCTTAAATATTGGAATGGAGGTACATGGCGTACAATCTATTAAACTTAACCATTATCGAATTGACAGTTTTTTGATAGAAGATGCTAAATTTATTAACCTACGGGGTAAAAACCTCCCTAGTGCTGGAAGTGGGTTTTATCAAAAATATTATGATGGTGTCAATATTTCTTTTTACATAAAAAGAATAAAAATTAAATCATCCGATGTTGAAACAGTTGTTTATAATAATAACGATACGAAGTATGTTTTATACCAAGATCAATATTTCCGGTTTAACGGAAAAAAATCATTATATACTATGTTTCCTGATAAAAAGAAACGCATAAAGAAATACATAAAACAAAGTCCTGCTCGAATAAATAAAAAAACCGATGATGGGCTATATGAACTTATGAGCTATTGCGACCAATTATTATTACAATGAGCAAAAAATCAATAATCATACTGTTGTTGTTCATTGGTAGTATTAGAGGGGTTACTCAAGTATTGTCCATCCCAGCTAATTTTCATAATGACTCTATTCCTTTAATTCAAGCTATTGAAATCATAGAGCGTCAGACTAATTATCGATTTTATTTTCACGAACACTGGCTGGAAGATATTAATGTAGCAGCTAAAAGCATTAATGGTTTACAAAAAATTGCACTTCTCGATCGTTTGTTAGATGGGTCAACAATTGATTATCATTTAGAGAACGATAAAGTAATCCTTGTTAATAATACACATATCATTACTTCTCCTCTTATTGGATCTTCCATATACAATAAAGAATCTGTTGAAACAGAAAGTAATGAAGTGATTTTCTCTCGTAATAAGCAAGTGATTAGTGATAATCCTGAGGACATGGTGATTACTATAGGAAACATCAAAAAGTATGTAAAAGGAGGCACAAGTACTATTGCAGGATACTTGAAAGAAACAGAAAGTGACAACCCTGTTGAAGATGCTTTTGTCTATACCCAAAATCCAACAATTGGCACTAGCTCTGATGCAAATGGATTTTTTGCGATTACTCTTCCTAACGGGAAGCAAACGCTATTTTTTCAATCGGTGAATTTAATAAATACGTATAGACAACTCATGCTGTATTCGGACGGGAAACTAGATGTAGAGATGGAACAAGATGTAATAGCACTTAATGCAGTAACTGTTCGTGCGGACAGAGAGGAAAATGTAAAGAGTACGCAAATGGGAATGACGAAAATTGATGTGAAAAAGATGAAAATAGTTCCTGCATTACTTGGAGAGAGAGATCTAGTTAAAGTGGCAACTTCTACCGCAGGGGTGCAATACGTTGGAGAGGGGTCGGCAGGAGTTAATATTCGTGGAGGGAAAGCAGATCAAAATTTATTTTTGTTAGATGGCAGCCCAGTTTATAATGCCAATCACTTTTTTGGTTTTTTCTCTGTATTTAATGCCGATGCCATTTCAGAAATGCAATTATATAAAAGTGCTATGCCTGCAGAATATGGAGGAAGGCTTTCCTCTGTGTTTGACATTAGAACCAAAGAACCTAATGCCGAAAAATTTTCAGCTAGTGGCGGAATAGGGCCTGTTACTTCAAAACTTATGATTGAGGGACCCTTGTTTAAAAAGAGGCTAACTTTTCTATTGGGAGGTAGGGCTACCTACTCTGATTATGTATTGAGTAAAATCAAAAATTCACCTCTCGGAAACAATAAAGCTTCTTTTTACGATTTAGTAGGCAAATTGCATTACCCTATAAATGATAAAAACGAAGTTTCATTATCTGGCTATTATAGTAACGATGGTTTTCAGCTGACCTCTGACACGCTTTTATCGTACACAGATTTTTCCTATTCCAACCAGTTGCTTTCTTTTAATTGGAAACATGTATTTAATGACAAACTTCTTGGTCATTTACAATTTGGGTCAAGTGATTATCAATACGGGATAGGTTATGATGTTTTGCCGAGTCAGGCTTTTATGATTGACTTTGGAGTAAACGAAATACGCTTTGCTACTAAGTTCGACTATTTTGTAAATGAAAATTTAAACTATAAGTTTGGATTAGAAGCAAAACTTATAAAAGTACGACCTGGAGAAAAAAATCCTACAGGTGCTGAATCATTAATCACTCCCGATGCTATTGCAGCAGAAAAAGGGATAGATATTGCCCCCTATTTTTCTGCCGTTTATAACCCTTCAGAGAAGTTGTCATTTGATGCTGGGTTAAGGTATTCCATATATAGTGTTTTAGGACCATCTTCAGTAAATGAATATGCCAGTAATGCTCCCTTGGATCCTGCATTTATAACAAATTCGATTTCTTATAAAAACAATGAACACATCAAAACATATCATGGTCCAGAAATTCGTTTATCATCCCGATATACATTAAATGAAACAAGATCGATAAAAGCAGGTTATAGTCGTACAAGACAAAACGTTCATTTACTAATTAACTCTGCTTCCATATCACCAACCGATATTTGGCGGTTGTCTAGTAAGTACATTAAGCCACAAATTGCAGATCAATTTTCAGTAGGCTATTACAAAAATTTTTATGGTAAACACACCATTGAAACATCTGCTGAAATTTACTATAAGAACATTCAAAACCTACTCGACATAAAAGTAGGGGCAGATTTGCAATTCAATCAAAATGTAGAAACAGATGTTCTTCAAGGTGAAGGTAGGTCTTACGGTATTGAGCTTTCCGCAAAGAAATTATCAGGATGGCTAACTGGGTGGATTAATTACACCTATTCGAGGTCACTGATAAAATTGGATGGCAATTACCCCGATGAAATAATTAATGGAGGTACATATTTCCCAACGGGATATGATAAGCCTCATTATATAAATT
>Ga0224506_10003177_pt1 | contig 10958 bp, 7 predicted proteins | sample SF_Jan12_sed_USG_2_FD_169108 | JGI IMG/M metagenome (GOLD analysis project Ga0224506, IMG submission 169108) | Sediment microbial communities from San Francisco Bay, California, United States - SF_Jan12_sed_USGS_8_1 | ecosystem: Environmental > Aquatic > Marine > Sediment | place: USA...
AGTAGGAAAATAATGGCAGAGAGTGCGTTTTTCTTGTTCAAGTGGATTTGTTTGTTTTAAGTAAAAAGGCACGAAACTGGTTCGTGCCTTTTTGGGTTTTGCCTATAACTTTGGTATTTCTAGGTTATGGGACCAATATACACACCTGAACTGTGCGGCTGAAAGGTACCACTGCCATCATCTAGTTCAATATCGATCAAATTAGTACCGACTACTGTGACTCGAATTCGAGTACCACCAGCACCGGATATAATGAATTGCCCACCTGTGATGGTTAAAGCAAATTCATTGCCTGTCATTGGCACTACCGTAGTAAACAAGAATCCACCGCCAGTAATACCCGATATGGAGAAGTTTATTGATTGGGAAAAATCACCACTAAAATCATTTCCACTGCCATTCATATCCATTGCGATAGTGAATTGTTCAGTATCAAAAGCGAAACTGAGGGTACCATCAGCATTCACTGTATAGTCACCTGCATTATTAAAGGTTGCGCTGAAGCTGAAACTACCGTTAACAACAATACCGCCTAAATCACAGCTATTGAAACTCATCGATCCCGAAGCACTAGTGGCACCACTGTCCCCAGTGAACGTGATAGAACCGAAATCACAAGGTATCGTCTCCGTAACACCGGTAGCAATTGACCTTGCAGCCAAACGATCAGCAAAAATTTGATCCAGCGCTAAATTAATAGCCCCCTGTATAGAAGGAGTTTCTCCCGACTTGAAAGCGAAGCCGGACGTTGCGGTTGCCATATCGACCTGAGCGAATCCCGCTCGCGCCATACTTTCAGCATTAGCCTCAGTCAAAGTAACCGCCCCAGCAGGAATAGACAGCCCACTGCCGCCACCGCCGCCACCGCCACCACAACCAGCCAGCACCAGCATGCCAGCACCAAGCAGCGATACAGCGGTTGATCTGAATTTTTTAAATTGGCCCATAACTTTTCTCCTTATATATTTTTAATGTTAGAACCTACAAAGTATAAAACCCTAAAATTACTAAGTCTATCAATCACCTACCCGCATTTACCAACATGAGAAATATTTACCCCCTCCAAACCTACTTCCCCCCATAATGCATCCCAATAAACTCGGCTAGCTTTCGCGCCGCTGTCGAGGCCTTTTGGTCATTGTAATGCATGCCTAACTCTATCTGTTGCAGACGGCGCATGCGTTCGGCACTGCCCATGATCACCATGCCTTCGCTTACGGTATTTTTTGCCAGTGCCGTCACTCCCAGTCCTGCCATGACGCCGGCGCGTATGCCACCGTAGTTCTGGCTGGTATAAACGATATGCCAGGACCTGCCGAGATCGTCTAGAACCTCGATCATACGCTGCCGGTAAAGACAGCCCTGGGGTGCGACTATGAGTGGTAGCGGGTCGCGCAGGCTGGCTTCGGAATCCGGGCCGCAGACCCAGACGATTTCTTCATACCAGCTCTCTTTGTAATAATCTGTTTGCGTACCATCGTGTAATGCGAGTACGACGTCGAAAGCATCGCGTTTTAATTTTTCGAGTAAGTTTACCGATAGATCGCAGGTGACCTGCAATTGCACCTGTGGGTAGCTTTGAGAAAAGCGGCTTAACACTTCGGGAAAGTGTCGAGATGCGGCAAACTCGTTAGGGATGCCAAGATGCACCTTACCTTCGACACCGGGCTGCAACAGCTTCACTACCGCTTCGTCGTTTAATGACAGTATTTTACGCGCATAATCGGCCAGCTGTTGACCCGAGTGGCTGAGCAATAACTCTCGGCTGCTTCTATCGTATAAGCGGGTTTGCAGCAGGTCTTCCAGACGCTTTATTTGCAGGCTGATGGCGGGCTGCGATCGACCCAGTTTATCGCCTGCGCGGGTGAAGCTACCCAGGTCGGCGATAGTGACGAATGTTCTCAACAGGTCGGTAGGTAAATTCACGATAAAATATTTATATAATTAATAGAATCATTACAACTATAAACCATAATAATAATGAATATTCGCTAAAATGTCGCTCCATCAGATGCCTTTTCCGCATTCAATCAGGAGCCCTGCGACATGCAAAATCTCGATCCAAAGCTATCCGAACTCGACATCACTACTGACTTTATTCAGCGACATATCGGTCCCGGCTCGGTTGACGAACCGGCGATGCTGGAAGAGCTGGGTTTGAGTAGCCTGGAGGAACTTCTCGATCAGGTAGTACCCGAGACAATCCGACGCAGAAAGCCACTGGCGGTTAAGGCCAGCAGCACCGAGCGCCAGGTACTGGATCGTTTATACGAAATATCTACCCGCAACTCACTGTATAAATCATTCATTGGCATGGGCTATCACAATACCCAGACCCCTGCTGTCATCGAACGCAATCTATTACGTAACCCGGCATGGTATACCGCTTACACGCCTTATCAGGCAGAGATTTCACAGGGACGCCTGCAGGCCCTGCTCAATTTTCAGACCATGGTGAGCGATTTGACCGGCATGGAAATCGCCAACGCCTCCATGCTCGACGAAGCGACTTCGGCGGCCGAGGCTATGACGCTGTGTCAGCGCATGGCGAAAAGTAAGAGCAATACCTTTTTTATTGCCGACACCTGTCATCCGCAAACCATTGTGGTAACTAAAAACCGAGCCGAGCACATGGATATAAACGTCGTGGTTGGCGACCCTTTCACCGATCTGGCCGATCTCGATGTGTTTGGCATTTTGCTGCAATACCCCTGCTCTACCGGTGAAATTTATGATTATCGCGAACTGGTAGCACAAACCCACGACAAAAAGGCACTGGTAGCCGTTGCCGCCGATTTGCTCAGCCTGACCTTACTAACACCACCCGGTGAATTCGACGCCGACGTCGTGGTCGGCACTTCTCAGCGATTTGGCGTGCCTTTAGGTTACGGTGGTCCGCACGCGGCCTATATGGCAACGCGTGAAGCGTTCAAACGATCCATGCCGGGCCGGCTGATCGGAGTCTCGGTCGATACCCGCGGAGAACCGGCAATGCGGCTGGCATTACAAACCCGCGAACAACATATCAGACGCGAGAAGGCGACCAGCAACATCTGCACTGCTCAGGCCCTGCTCGCGGTTATGGCCAGCATGTACGCGGTCTATCACGGCCCGGATGAAATCAAACGCATTGCCCAACGCATCCACCGCCTCACCGTTTTACTGGCTGAGGGCCTACGCGAATTAGGTCATGATGTGCCGACGCTGCATTTTTTCGACACCATCACGGTTAACACCGGCAATGCCACCGAATTTATCATGGCCGCTGCGCGCGCCGAAAAGATCAACCTTCGCCAGGTCAACGGCAGCCGGGTTGGTATTTCTCTCGACGAAATTGCAACTCGAGAAGATGTCGAAACTCTGTTTAATATTTTCACTCATGATTATGGTGACAAGGTCACGCTGGATGACCTCGACGCCAGTACTTCTTCTGCGCTCCACCCCGACTTAATCCGCAGCAGCGATATCCTGGTGCATCCGGTATTCCGTCAATACCACTCAGAGACAGATTTAATGCGCTATATGCGTAAACTGGCGGACAAGGATCTGGCGCTCGACCGCAGTATGATTCCACTGGGCTCCTGCACCATGAAACTCAATGCGGCGACACAGCTGATTCCGGTCACCTGGCCCGGCTTTGGTCGCATACATCCCTTCGTGCCACTGGACCAGGCGCAGGGCTACCGCCAGTTATTCATCGAACTCGAGCAGATGCTCTGCGCCTGCACCGGCTACGATGCGATTTCACTGCAACCGAACTCAGGCGCACAGGGTGAATACGCTGGCCTGCTAACGATTAAGGCTTACCATCAAAGCCGGGGTGAGGGGCATCGTAATATTTGCCTGATACCGGCTTCGGCGCATGGCACCAACCCGGCCTCAGCACAGATGGCGGGCATGAAAGTCGTCGTGGTCGCGGTGGCAAAAACGGGCAATATCGACATGGATGACCTTAAGGCCAAAGCCGAGAAGCACAGCGAAAACCTGGCTGCGATTATGATTACCTATCCATCGACTCACGGTGTCTTTGAAGACGATGTCACCGAAGTCTGCAGCCTGATTCACGATCACGGCGGGCAGGTATATATCGATGGCGCGAATATGAATGCCATGGTTGGAGTCTGCGCACCGGGTAAATTTGGTGGCGATGTTTCTCACCTGAATTTACACAAAACCTTTAGTATCCCGCATGGTGGTGGTGGCCCCGGCGTCGGCCCCATCGGCGTGCGTGCACACCTCAAACCGTTTTTACCGTCAACTACTTTAGACAATCACCACGGCCACACACCACCCGTCGCTGCCGCACCTTATGGGAGTGCGGGCATTTTGCCAATCAGCTGGGCCTATGTTGCATTGCTCGGGCGAGAGGGGTTGCCCAAAGCCACTTCAATCGCGATTTTAAACGCCAACTATATTGCCCACCGCTTAAACCCGCATTTCCCTGTGCTCTATACAGGTAGCAATGGCTATGTTGCGCACGAATGTATTATCGATACCCGCATCATCAAGCAAACCAGCGGCATCACTGTCGATGATATCGCTAAACGCCTGATTGACTACGGGTTCCACGCACCAACTATGTCATTTCCGGTGCCGGGTACACTGATGATCGAGCCGACCGAAAGCGAATCGAAGGAAGAAATCGATCGTTTCTGCGACGCCATGATTTCGATACGTAAAGAAATAAAGGCAATTGAAGACGGTGAAATGGATCGTGAAGACAACCCGTTAAAAAATGCTCCACACACTGTCGATATGGTCTGTGCCGACGAATGGAACCACGCCTATAGTCGCGAGCAGGCCGCCTATCCGCTGTCATCGTTACGCGATTACAAATACTGGTCGCCAGTCGGCCGCGTCGATAATGTTTACGGCGACACGCATTTGATCTGCTCCTGTCCGCCGTTGTCGAGTTATGAAGAAGACTCGTGAGAACATGCTGAGCGGGTTAGGCTTTTCTAGCCCGCCCAGCGGTACTGGTTATAACCCGTTAGTGAGTTAATCCTATGGACGATAGCTCACCAGAACAGTCACACTGCCATTGACCGGATCGTTACTGGGTATGTCGAAACTATCCGTTACCAGATCGCTCCCCGGGTTGGAGTCACTACCACCTCCGCAAGAGTTAAGAGAAGCGATTGAAACAACCATCACAATTAGCAACAGGTATTTTTTACGGCGGATAAATAGACCCGTCGTTAGCAAAGTACCAATTAGCATAAATCCATATTGAGTTTCTCTGAGTGTCACCCAGTAAGCATTATTCGATTTACTCCAACCAGCGAGATCGCCAACGTAGCTGATCGTCAAACTACAACTGGCTGAGGGGTTTATAGAAAGACCGGTGCAAGCAGAAGAATCAAGACTAAAAGGATACTCCAGCGGATTAGCGAGTGCTATATCACCGAGTAACAGGTTGTCTCCCCCGGTATTTCTGATAGTAACAGTCGTACTGGTTACCGTATTCGACAAAACAACATTGGTGGAGGGTACCTCTATAACCGGGGCATAGGTACTATCTCCATCAAGAATGATCTGTGTAGGAAGCGGGCTATCATGTGAGAAATCCAGGGTAGCAGTTCGATAACCCATAGCAGAAGGTGAAAAATCCATACCCACATCGCAGCTATTACCAGGGGCTAGCACAAGCGAAGTCGAGCCACAGAAGTTGCCACTCGCACCAAGGTTTAACGAGAAGTCACTGAAGTTAGTACCACCGATCAGAATATCGGTAATATTGAGATCGAACAGTCCGCTATTGGTCAGTGTGAGAGTAGTGCCTTTAGTGCTACCAACTAATTCATTACCGAAATTTACTGTACCTGCACTATAAAAGTCGCCCGATATGGTTAGGAAAGGAGCATCAACGCAAGCCGATACCGAGATAGAACCTGCGCTATAAGACCATGTTCCACTCGGACAGGACGTCGCGGCGATAGCGCCTGTCGTATCGACATACTTACCCGCAGGCGCGAGGTCACAGGAAGATTGCCCGGATAACGCTTGAAATGTTCCGACGGCACACGGGATAGCGCTGGTGGCTCCCGTAACGTCCACATAAGAACCCGCTGGGGCATCTATGCACGAGCCCTGGCCTGATAAATTCTGGAAGGTTCCAACCGCGCAGGACGTCGCAGCGATAGCGCCTGTCGTATCCACATACTTACCCGCAGGCGCGAGGTCACAGGAGGTCTGTCCCGACAATGCCTGGAAGGTGCCAACATCGCACGGAGTCGATGCTATAGATCCCGTAAAAGCAACGAAAGATCCGGGGGGAGATACGAGACAGGAAGCTTGACCGGAGAGTGGCTGATAGAAACCTGCAGCACACTCATATGTCGCGTCATCACCTGGGCAATAAGAGCCTGGTATGCATGTTTCACAAGTGCCAGTAGCATCAAATTCCCCTGCCACGCACGCGGCCGCGTTAGCTTCTGATATACCCGTCAGCAACCAAAATGTACATATTAATAATCCCGCACATAGGTTGTAACAAACCTGCTGCCTGATGCTCATAGCCCTTCCCTCTAAATTTATATTTACGTCTATTATTTTCCAACCCTAGGAATGTACCGCATGCCACGGACGAGTTGAATAGATCTCTGCAGTTTTTGCTTTACCTAAATATAAATTCGTGAGGAGTCTCACACTATATTTAAATATTCTGCTCCTCTGGGAAATATGTTTTCCTCTTTGAAACTAAAGAAGTTAAATCCCTGACTCCCAGACATTTTCGCAACCAGGCATTTTCAGTTCGTTTTCAGATTACTCCCTATTAAAGTTTGATACTATGCTGGTCGCTTCAATCTCTCCAGTAGGTTCCAGGAAAAACATGGCAATCAGTGTTTTCGATTTATTTTCGATTGGTATCGGACCCTCCAGCTCGCATACCGTGGGCCCGATGCGCGCGGCGAATCAGTTTGCTCAGGCCCTGGCGGATGAAAATCTGCTGAATTCGGTGGCGCGCATCAAGTCCGAGCTATACGGTTCACTTGGTGCGACCGGTAAAGGCCATGGCACCGACAAGGCCGTACTGCTCGGTCTCCAGGGTGAATTACCCGAACTAGTCGACACCGGTAGCGTCGAAATTAAGCTTGATCAAATAAGAGACCGGAAACAGGTTAACCTGATGGGATCGAGACTGATTAGTTTTAAGGAAAAATCCGATCTCATCATGCACCGGCGCCAAACCCTGCCCTTTCATTCCAATGGCATGACGTTTCGGGCCTACGACGCAGCAGGCGAACTGGTTCGCGAATCAACATTTTATTCGGTTGGTGGTGGTTTTATTGTGGACGAGGCAGCAGCCGGTAGTGACCGCATAATCGAAGATAGCACGCACCTGCCCTATCCATTCAAAACCGCTGTCGATCTGCTGATTCTTTGCGCCAACCACGATATGAGTATTAGCGATATCATGCTTGCCAATGAGCAGGCCTGGCGCAATGAAGAAGAAGTCCGATCAGGTTTACTGAAAATCTGGCAGGTCATGAAAACCTGTGTCAGCAATGGCTGTCGTAACGAGGGTATTTTACCCGGTGGCATGAAAGTCAAGCGTCGCGCCGCCGAACTATATCGAAAATTAAATTCGCAACCTCAACTGTCTCACAATGATCCTCTGACTTCGCTTGACTGGGTCAACCTCTACGCACTGGCGGTTAACGAAGAAAACGCCGCTGGAGGGCGCGTGGTCACTGCGCCAACCAATGGTGCTGCCGGTATCATTCCCGCAGTGATGCATTATTACCAGTACTTTTACCCGAATGCAGATGACGATGGTATCGTCAGATTCCTGCTGACTGCAGGTGCCATCGGAATTCTATACAAGGAAAATGCCTCGATCTCAGGGGCCGAAGTCGGTTGCCAGGGCGAAGTCGGCAGCGCCTGCTCGATGGCGGCCGGTGCGCTCACCGAAGTACTCGGCGGCACGCCCGAACAGGTAGAAAATGCGGCAGAAATCGGTATGGAACACAATCTCGGGCTCACCTGCGACCCGGTTGGTGGGCTGGTACAGGTGCCCTGCATCGAGCGTAACGCGATGGCATCGGTGAAAGCCATCAATGCAGCACGCATATCCCTGCGTGGTGATGGTCAGCATTTTGTCTCGCTCGACAAGGTGATTAAAACCATGCGCGAGACCGGTGCGGATATGAAAACCAAATATAAAGAAACTGCCCGTGGCGGGCTGGCTGTAAATATCATCGAATGCTGATAGAGTAACCTCATGACCGATCTCGAACTTTGCTATACCCCTGCTACCGTATTGCAGCAAAAATACCGCGCGAAGGAAATTTCACCGCTCGAAGTGGTAAAAAATTCGCTCGACAGAATCAATGAAGTCAATCCGCTTCTCAATTGCTTCTGTTTTGTCTATCCCGAAGAAGCTCTGGAAAAAGCCCGTCAGGCTGAACGGGCCATCGCATCGGGCAAGGCCCGGCCGCTCGAAGGCATACCAATAGCAATCAAGGATTTTACGCCGACTAAAGGCAAACGAACCACGCGTGGCTCGAAACTGCTGGAAAACTGGGTTCCCGACTGGAACCCTGTAGTTGTTGAACGGCTCGAAGCAGCCGGTGCGATCATGCTGGGTAAAACTACGACGCCGGAGTTCGCCACCTCTGGCTTTACTGATTCCCCTTTGTGGGGCATCACTCGAAACCCATGGGATAGATCACGTACTACCGGCGGTTCGTCCGGCGGTTCGGGCGCAGCAGTCGCTTCCGGCTGCGTGCCCTTCGCCGAAGGTACCGATATGGGTGGCAGTGTTCGTATTCCGGCTGCGCTGTGTGGAACCGTCGGATTAAAACCATCCATCGGGCGCATACCGATGGATATCATCGACACGGTTTACTGTAACATTTCACATTTTGGGCCTCTCGCTCGATCGATCGATGATGCGGCACTATTTCTTGATATTGTGCAGGGTGAGCATGCCTGCGATATCCAGTCACTTCCGCGTTGTAACCTGAACATACCCACACCTTTCGATGTAAAAGGCATGAAATTTGCGCTTGATGTTACTCTTGGGTTCTGTGCCGTGGATGCTGGTGTCGAAGCCAATTTACGCGCTAGCGCAAAAGCGCTCGAAGAAGCCGGTGCAATCATCGAAGAAGTCGATCTCGGCTGGGATAGCAAAATCGTCGATATGTGGACCGGTAGCTGGGGAATTTTCATGGCAGCGGCCTACGATAACCTGACAGACATACCACTAGACGAAAACCGGGAACGCATGAGTGAAGGGCTGGTAGAACTGATAGAGCAGGGGCGAAAAATCGATGCCGTTACCGCGCGTCAGTGGGAATTCGAACGCAGCCGTTACTGGCACAAACTAGGCGCTGTGCTGGAACAACACCAGGCCCTGCTTTGCCCTACAATGGCAATTCCCGCACCACCAGTGGAAATGCGTGACGGTGATTTCACCGGCTTCAATGAACAAGGACTATTAAAATGTATGGATATGACCGCAGTCTTTAATTACATGGCACAATGCCCTGCGCTTTCGGTGCCCTCCGGTTTTGCCGATGGCCTGCCAACGGCAACCCAGATAGTAGCCAGGCGCTGGGATGACCCGCTCGCCCTGCATATCGGTGCAGCAATCGAAAAATTAATGCCGTGGGCCGACAAACGACCCAATATTTAAACCCCCACATATGAACGAAAGCAACGACCAAATGCTCAGCAACCTGCAGGCCAGCCTGAAACCTTACCTTGGCTATTTTGGCGAGAACAGCTGGATCCAGGCCTTAGTCGTCATTATCGCCTCATTTATTATCGCCTGGATATTCAACGGGTTTATCATCAACACGCTGAAAAAACTGGCCGCCAGAACCAGTTTTGACATCGATAACCATTTGATCGACCTGCTACAGCGCCCCATTCATACCAGCGTGATATTGCTAGGCCTGGCCTTGGCAACCCGCTTAATGGGTATTGGCGATCCATTTGACTTCATCATTTTTTCAGTCCTGCAAAGCATTGCTTACCTGGTCTGGACTCTATTGTTGTTGACGGTGACTCGTGCGGTTCTGCGTCATTTCGCACAGGACGATAAGCACCTACCGGTGTTGCATCCACAAACCCTGCCTTTGTTTTTAAACATCGCCAATATTGCGATTATGGTATTCGCGATTTACATCATCTTCACGGCCTGGGATATCGATATGACCGCCTGGCTGGCCTCAGCCGGTATTGTTGGTATCGCGGTTGGTTTCGCCGCCAAGGATACCCTCGCTAATCTGTTTTCAGGGGTATTCATCCTCGCCGATGCACCCTACAAAATTGGCGATTTTGTCGTACTCGATTCAGGCGAACGCGGCGAAGTGACCCATATCGGTATCCGCAGCACGCGAATACTCACGCGCGACGATGTCGAAGTGACCATCCCCAATTCGGTGATGGGGAATACCAAGGTCATTAACGAATCTGGCGGCCCGGCGGAGAAATACCGTATTCGTATTGCAGTTGGTGTCGCCTATGGCTCTGATATCGACCAGGTTCGCGAGATTCTGATGAACATTGCTCTCAACAATGAAGCGGTCTGCGATGACCCTGAGCCACGGGTACGCTTCCGGCAATTTGGCGCATCGAGCCTCGACTTCGAACTACTGGGCTGGATTGACCAGCCGGTTTTGCGCGGCCGCGTCATCGACGCCTTAAACTGTGAAATTTACAAAGCGTTTATCAAAGAAAAGATAGAAATTCCCTACAGCAAGCAGGATTTATATATCAAGGAAATGCCTAAATAGGAATTGGGCGACTGTTTGAAATCAATAGGGTCAGATACCGACTCCATTAACATTGCTATTGATACAGAAACCCTAACCTGAAGATATTAAAGGGTAAAGCTCGATTCCAGCTAGTCACCCTATTGGGTTAACAACGCTAACCGGTGGGTTAGCGGCTTCAATGATTCGTGCCACGTCAAACAGGATATCTTCCCGGAATCGTGCCGCAATCAA
>Ga0224506_10003179_pt1 | contig 10957 bp, 8 predicted proteins | sample SF_Jan12_sed_USG_2_FD_169108 | JGI IMG/M metagenome (GOLD analysis project Ga0224506, IMG submission 169108) | Sediment microbial communities from San Francisco Bay, California, United States - SF_Jan12_sed_USGS_8_1 | ecosystem: Environmental > Aquatic > Marine > Sediment | place: USA...
ACCCTATTTTCCTGAGAATAAAGTCATCCCCGGCATGTTCGAGGTGGTCAAACGCCTGTATGGCATCAATATCCAGCAGGTCGATGGCGTTGAAACCTGGCATAAGGATGTACAGTTCTACGAAATAATCGATGAACAGGGCAATATCCGTGGCCGGTTTTATCTCGACCTGTATGCTCGCGCCCACAAGCGCGGCGGTGCCTGGATGGATGATTGCATGGGCCGCATGCATCGGGCGGATGGTTCCACCCAGTTACCAGTGGCCTATCTCACCTGCAATCTGACCTCCCCTATCGGGGATGAACCCGCCCTGTTCACGCACGATGAAGTCATCACCCTGTTTCATGAATTCGGTCATGGCCTGCACCATATGTTAACCCAGGTAAATCATATCGGTGTGTCGGGTATCAATGGTGTCGCCTGGGATGCGGTGGAACTACCCAGCCAGTTTATGGAAAACTGGTGCTGGGAAAGGGAGGCCCTGGAGCTTATCGCGGGGCACTATCAAAGCGGTGAACCACTGCCGGAATCCCTTTATAAAAAAATGTATGCTGCGCGCAATTTCCAGTCCAGCATGCAAATGGTGCGTCAATTAGAATTCTCGCTGTTTGATTTTCGTCTGCACCTGGAGTACCGGGCGGGTGTCAGCGGCCAGATCCAGCAAAAACTGGATGAGGTTAGAAAGCAGGTCGCGGTGTTGATTCCGCCGGATTACAACCGCTTTCAACACGGCTTTTCGCATATTTTTGCGGGCGGTTATGCAGCAGGCTATTATAGTTACAAGTGGGCGGAAGTCCTGTCAGCCGATGCATTTGCCCGATTTGAGGAGCAAGGCATATTTAATCGCGATACCGGCCATGACTTCCTGCAAAATATCCTTGAACAAGGTGGGACATTGGAACCCATGGAGCTGTTTATAAAGTTTCGCGGTCGTGAACCGACAATAGATGCATTGCTGCGGCATAGTGGCATTTCTACACAACAATAAGGATACACAATGAATCACCGCTCAATCGGCAGAATCCTGTTAATCAGCCTCATTTATCTATTCTGTCAACAATCTGTTTTTGCCAAAACACTCTATGTCACCGATCGAATTATGCTGGGTGTCCACCAGGAAGCTGAAGCCAACAGCACATTAATTACTTCCATTCCCAGTGGCTCGGTCGTCAATGTAACGGATACCGATGGCGATTTTTCAAAAGTTAAACTCGGTAATGGAACGGTCGGCTGGGTCCTCTCCAGTTATTTACTCAAAGAAAAACCCGCTGTGGCTGAGCTTGATGACCTGTCTGCCAAGTACCAGCAGGCCAATGAGCTGGCCCGCAAGTCTGAAAAGGAAGCGCAACTCTGGCGTGATGAGTTATCCAATGCCAAAAACCAGATCAAGGACTTGCGCAGTAAAATGGCCAAGGGAGAATCACTCGCCGAAACTGAACAACTGGAAAAGGATCTGGCCACGGAAAAAGCCAAATCTACTGAGCTTGAAATTAAAATTGCCGGACTCGAAGCCAATCTTGACCAGCTCAAATCATTAGGTCAGGAAGATATCATCAGCAAGCTGCAACAGGTGCAGGGGCAAAATCAGAACCTGCAGGCCCGTATCGAAGCGGCCCTCGCCAACCTGGAAGGTAAAACCGTCCCCACCCCGGAAGAACTGGCCGCCATTCGGCCGGACTTTCCTCTCTGGTATACCGGCCTGTTAATTCTCATGGTGATAATCGGTATCGGTGCAGGCATTGGCTGGATGGATTACCAGAATCGTCAGCGCCATGGTGGCTTCAGGTTATAATTCCAGTATATTCCATTTCATTAAAAAGGGCGCCATGGCGCCCTTTTAGATTTAACCAGTAAATAACCCTCTAACGTCACCCACCCAATTTCTCGGGCCTCCGAATAATCCTGGCGAATAGTTTGACGGTATGAGTAACAACAATGTGCTATTTTTTAGAACCCGACTGCCAACTGAGCAGTAAACGAATTCGCATCCTTGCCAGTGCCGCCATCAGTAAGGGCATAATCGCTGCTGCTGGTATACTCAAAGCTAAGTGCCGTGAACTTGAAGATCTCCATCGACAGACTCACCAGAGTTTTCGACTCGGGCATACCCAGGGCCACCGCTTCCGCCGTTGATTGCGCAGCCACGCCAATGGTGGAAGCCATGCCGGCAAGACTAAAATCATAGGCCAGTTCCAGATTGGTGGCGGTAATTTCCGCCCCTTTACCTTTAAAAGAAATTTCAGCGGCATCAAACTTGTCTGCCATCAGGTGTTCGGCAATAAAGTGAAAACTGCCAAAGCTCAGGTTGACGTGGATGATCTGCGCAGGGACATAGGCCTTTACAATGTTTGAAGCCGGCCCAGCGGGATTATTTTCCAGGTAATCGCCTATCGCGTCCGAATCGGCAATATTGTTGATATGATCGATACCGATATCCATGCTGGATCCCTCGCCCTCGGTGACATAGGCCAGGTGTACACCCATCTGGTCGGCCACATCATCGGCACCTTCTTCCTGGGTTGAACCGTTAAAGACATATACGGCGGCATGGATGGGTCCCATTTCCTTGCTTACCTGCAACATGGATTCGGCCGTCTCAGCGATCTGTAAGGTCAGGGGATCAGACAACATGTGGCTGGCAAAGGCACCAAACGGTGCGCCCATTGCACCGGCCTGTACATTGACCACACCAAGGTCCACATCAATATATGCGGCATCCACCGAAAAATCCGTGGCATCTTCTTCGTGCAGCAGGGTGATATAAGCATTGACCTTATCAGTGACCTTGGCGTCAATATTCACTTCAACCGTCGCCACGGCAATATCACTGGATTTTGTGCCATCAAAACTTTCTGCTGAACCGTATTCCGCCTCGACAACACCACTCATGTTTATACGCTGTACCCAATGCTGGTCTTCAGCATATACAAGCGGGCTAAACAGCATTGAAACAAGCGGTATAAGCATCCCTGTTGCAGCAGACCACAGTTTGGTTCCCGATGTCATATTTTTTCTCCTGGTAAATTGAATCAACTAATTACAAATCTTTGAATGACCTCATTCCGGTTCAGCGGCCTCGTACCGGCAATCTTTATAGTGTCCTGTTAAACAACAATTTTTCATTCCGGATAGCTCATATTAGCGGCCGCCATAATCTAAATGATAATCATTATCGTTTAAATATACAAATTTATTTTTATATGCTGTTGCAAAGGGAGATAAATGGGATGGCTATCCGTCTGAAATAGTAAGCCGCGCATAACATACGGTAATACCATATCGAGGTACCAAGGATTTTCTAGCATCACGGGAACACATGATGTCCATGGGACCATACCGGCATCTGCCCTAAATCGATAACACCGTGCGGCAGTAAGACAAAGGTTTGCCTGGTGGGAACATAGCAACCCATATACAAATAAGAAGTGTAACGATATTACTCACGATGACTATCACCTGCCCCTCATCTATTTTCACCACAAGAACGGAAGAACCCATAATACCCCATCGTTTTTGTCATGCATGCCGACAGTTCACATGCTTATAACTGACACTAAATAAAAATATACTTTGTACACCTATAGCACTGGATTTATAAACAATTGTCACAGCTATAAATATTCAAAGTCCTTGTCCCGATAACATATAAAACAAGCGGGTAATAAATGATTTGTAAACAGTCGGATTATTTATTGATCTCATGCTGACTTAGCCACTTTTATAATTCAGCTAGCTGCACCACCAAGGCAAAACCTGCATGTTATTCCGGCTGTTTCGTATCACCACTAATCTCGGCCATGATAAGGGGTTTGTTTTATTGACGAGTAGTTTTGTCGCGGTCTTAAACCCATCAAACTACCCGACCGTTTATCCATATTAATAACGCTTTTATAAGGATAATTTTATCGTGCAATTATTATGCTTTTAATAACCCGCACCTGTCATAACAGGGAGTAAAGCAATGTTTAATATCCAGTTAAATATCAAACAACGTCTGTTGGTTTTTGCTATTGCCAGCATAACATCAACCATTATCATCGGGATAATTGGCTACAGTGGCATCACTATCGTTGATGAAGCCATGGATCAGATCGTCACAAACAGTACTGCACAAAAAAATCACCTCGAGGCAGACATGATGCACGATGCCTTACGTGGTGATGTATTGGCGGCGTTATTGGCCGCATCACAGGAAAAATTTGGTGAAATTGCCAATATCCGTAAGGACCTGAAAGAACACGCCGCCACATTCCGTGGCAAACTTGCAGAAAATGCTGAACTGGAACTCCATAAGGGGGTCAAGGATGCACTGCACGCGGCCATCCCGGCCATGGAGAATTACATCAAGACCTCGGCCATCATACTTGATCAGGCTGAGAGAAACTTTAAGCAAGCCGACGCCATGACAGACAACTTTATGCGGGATTTTGATTCACTCGCTGCTGCTATGGGTGCTCTGACAGAGAATATTGAAAAAGACACCCTGGATTCACAATCAGCGGGAGATACAGCGGTAGTCAATTCCAAACGCTTTATTTTTTCACTCTCATTAATTACTGCCATCGTCATCGGTCTTTTCTCACTCATACTTTCTTTGGGCATCATCCGACCACTGGACTCTATGCGACATGCCGCATCTGAGTTGCGTGACGGTGACGGTGACCTGACCCGACGCCTGCCTGATTTCGGAAATAATGAACTGGGTGAGACGGCCAACGCTTTTAATGGCTTTATAGAGAAAATTCAGGGCGTCCTGCAAAATGTCAGCAGTGCTGTGGACAATATGGTCAGTGCCTCTAATCAGATTAGTGCCTCAGCCCAGACGCTGAGCCAGGGGGCCAGCGAACAGGCCGCCAGTATCGAAGAGACCAGTGCCTCCCTGGAGGAAATGAGTGCATCCATCAACCAGAATGCGGAAAATTCCCGTGCAACCGACGGCATTGCCAGCACCACCGCCAGCGAGGCCAAAGACGGAGGCGAGGCTGTGGCGGAAACTGTAAAAGCCATGGGCACGATTGCCGATAAGATCAGCCTGATTGAGGACATCGCCTATAAAACCAACCTGCTGGCCCTTAATGCGGCCATCGAAGCCGCCCGGGCTGGTGAACATGGCAAGGGCTTTGCCGTGGTGGCAGACGAAGTACGCAAGCTGGCTGAACGCAGCCAGGTTTCTGCCGCTGAAATTAGTGAACTTGCTGATAATAGCGTCAAGATTGCCGAGCGTGCAGGAAGTCTGCTGGAGACCATGGTGCCCAATATCCTCAAGACGGCCAGTCTGGTGCAGGAGATCACCGCCGCATCAGAGGAGCAGCAGACCGGTATCGAGCAGGTCAACTCTGCCGTTGGCCAGCTGGACCAGGTGGCCCAGACCAACGCCTCAGCCTCGGAGGAACTGGCAGCCACCGCCGAAGAGTTAAACGGCCAGTCTGGAGAACTGAAAAGTGTCGTCGGATTCTTTAAACTAAGCTGATTTTGTTCTCAATATAGCTTTTTACAACAATAAAAACGGCCCTGCTTTTTAACAGGGCCGTTTTTGTGTTGCCTATATTTGGTCAGTCTGTTTAACGGTGTCATAATCAAATATCAAACCACACCGCAGATCAGATGACCTATGAAATACAAAGACCTACGTGACTTTATCGAACAGTTGGAAAAAAAGGGTGAATTAAAACGCATCAGCCAGGAGGTCGATCCCAGGCTGGAAATGACCGAGATCTGCGATCGTACCCTGCGAGCCGCTGGCCCGGCGCTGTTATTTGAAAACCCCAAGGGCCACTCAGTACCGGTACTCGGCAACCTGTTCGGCACCCCACAGCGCGTTGCCATGGGCATGGGTGAGGATTCGGTCGAGGCCCTGCGTGAAGTGGGCAAGCTACTGGCCTTTTTAAAGGAACCCGAGCCCCCAAAAGGTTTCAAGGATGCCTGGGAAAAACTGCCTATCTTCAAGCAGGTACTGAACATGGCACCGGATGTGGTGAAAAAGGCCCCCTGCCAGAAACATGTTATCGAAGGCGATGATGTGGATCTCGGCAAACTGCCCATCCAGACCTGCTGGCCCGGTGATGCCGGGCCTCTGATCACCTGGGCACTGGTGGTTACCAAAGGGCCAAACAAGGACAGACAGAATCTCGGCATCTATCGCCAGCAGGTGATCGGCAAAAACAAGGTCATTATGCGCTGGCTGGCCCACCGTGGCGGGGCACTGGATTTTCGTGAATGGTGCGAGAAACACCCCGATGAACCCTTCCCGGTGGCCGTGGCCCTGGGTGCCGACCCGGCCACCATCTTAGGTGCTGTTACCCCTGTGCCCGATACCCTTTCCGAATATGCCTTTGCCGGCCTGTTGCGTGGTGACAAGACCGAGGTGGTGAAGTGTATCGGTTCTGACCTGCAGGTGCCCGCCTCTGCCGAATATGTTTTAGAGGGTGTCATTCACTCTGGAGAGATGGCCGATGAAGGCCCGTTTGGGGATCACACCGGTTATTACAACGAAGTGGATCGCTTCCCGGTGTTTACCATTGAACGCATTACCCATCGCGATGATCCCATTTATCATTCGACCTATACCGGCCGCCCACCCGATGAACCGGCCGTGCTGGGTGTCGCCCTTAACGAAGTTTTTGTGCCTATTTTGCAAAAGCAGTTTCCCGAGATCGTGGATTTTTACCTGCCGCCGGAAGGCTGTTCCTATCGCATGGCCGTGGTCAGCATGAAAAAACAGTACCCCGGTCATGCCAAGCGGGTGATGCTCGGCGTGTGGAGCTTCCTGCGTCAGTTCATGTATACCAAGTTTGTCATCGTCACCGATGATGATGTCAACGTACGTGACTGGAACGATGTGATCTGGGCCATGACCACGCGCATGGATCCGGCCCGTGACACCACCATCATCGACAACACCCCCATCGATTACCTCGACTTCGCCTCGCCGGTGTCCGGTCTCGGCTCCAAAATAGGTTTTGATGCCACTAACAAGTGGCAGGGAGAAACCACTCGTGAATGGGGGGAACCCATCAGCATGGATCCTGAAGTTAAAAAGCGTGTTGATACAATCTGGGATGAACTCGACATCCTGTCATAAAATTCGAAAACCACCTCACTTTTACATTCCAAACCCGCATCGATAAAACCTCAGAGAGTTTATGAATATAATTTGCTGGGCACCCCTAATGTTACTTTCTGATTGGACGCTGATTCCTGTGCTGACTTTAATAAAGAACAAGGAATTCAAAAATGAACCTGAGCAGATTGGTATCCAGCAAAATTGTAATGCTTATGATGGCTGCCGGCCTTACTTCACTTGCGCATGCCGGCCCTAAGGATTTTGACCGCGGTAGCGCAGCGCCTCCCGCGTTTATTTCCGGTAAAAGCACCCCAAAACCCAGTAAGAAATCTTCGCCAGGCGGCAGTTCGCAGAAAGAAAAACATACGGAAGTGCATAAAGCTGACTGGGATTATGCCAACCCCAACGAGTGGGGCAGTCTGAGTGAGAATTACCATCTATGCAAGAATGGTAAACGCCAGTCTCCGATTGATATCACAGAAACCAAACGCGCACGACTCGGCAGAATCAGTTTTAACTACCGGACGGGTCCTAAGGAAATCATTAACAACGGACATACCATTCAGGTAAATATGCGTAAAGGTAATTATATTAGCGTCAGTGGTAAACGGTATGATCTACTGCAGTTTCATTTTCATTCGCCATCTGAGCACACCATAGATGGTAAGCCCACCGACCTGGTTGCTCATTTTGTCCATATGGCCGCAGATGGCGAACTGGGTGTCGTAGGCGTATTATTCAAGGCCTGTCAGGAAAACAGTACCATCAGCCAGATCTGGCATAAAATGCCGCATAAAACAGGGCAGAAGAATAAACTTTCCAGAAAAATTAAAGTGCTGAATATGTTCCCGAAAAATCGGGATTATTACAGTTATTCAGGTTCACTGACGACACCGCCTTGCTCAGAAGGTGTTAACTGGATGGTACTGAAAAATACAGTACCGGTATCTGATTCGCAGGTAAAAACATTTACCGATATCATTGCCAGAAATGTTCGGCCTGTGCAGGAAAAACACCATCGGGTCGTCAAGACAAGAAACTAGTCCTTAGTTATCAAAAAAAACCGCCGCATTATGCGGCGGTTTTGTTTCTGACATATCAGCTTTGATTACGCGGCCTTGTCATTCAGCAGGCGATGCGACTTCTTGTTTTCAATCTCAATCTTGCGTGGCTTCATGGCCTCGGGAATGACCCGTTCCAGGTCAATATGCAATAGACCGTTTTCGATCCGGGCGCCACGGACTTGCACATGGTCGGCCAGGTTGAAGCGGCGTTCGAAGTTACGCGCAGCAATACCCTGGTGCAGGTATTGTTTCGGTTCTTTGGTCTTTTCCTTACGCCCGATGACTTTCAGGCTGTCACCTTCCACTTCCACATCCAGTTCATCTACGGCAACGCCGGCCACCGCCATGGTGATGCGGTATTTGTCGTCTTCAACGAGTTCGATGTTATAGGGCGGGTAGGCCGGGGCATCAACCCGGGCGGCTTCGTCAAACAGGGAAGCCAGACGGTCGAAACCAACGGCAGAACGGTATAAAGGACTTAAATCTAATGTACGCATGATCATATTCTCCTATGTTAAGCAACATGATTCTTACAAGCCGGATCTCACCATGAGCATCCGTATTGTCTGGATAGGGATGGGAGAATATTTTTTCAAGGGCCGGATGTGCGAGAGAGTGCCAGGCGGGTGAAAATCGGGCCGATCAATTCGAACAGCACTGCGGAACTGACCGCAACCGTCAGGAGTATTTGCCGATATTCGGGAAACTGGTTGGCGGCGACCAGGGCCATACCCATGGCCGCGCCCGCCTGGGGTAACAGCGCCAGGCCCATCCAGTGGCGGGCCTGCCGGTCAGAATGGCGATAAAAATATGTGGGTCAGTTTGCATAAGGATATCCCGAACCTGATATCACACCGCTTAAGTATAAACCCTGTTGGGATTAACCGCAGATATGTTCCTTGGCAAGATAGGCCTGGCTGACCATTTCATTCAAGCGACTGACGGTACGATCAAATTCAAACTTTACCAGCCGACCATGATACAACTGCTCCACAGGCGTTTCTGCCGTGGCAATGAGCTTGACATGATTGTCATACAAGGCATCTATCAAATGCACAAAACGCTTGGCGGCATCATCCCGGCCCTCATCCATACTGGGAATATCACTGATAAACACGGTGTGAAAACTCTTGGCGATATCGAGATAATCACTGGCGGAACGAGGTTTGCTGCAAAGTTCATCAAAACTAAACCAGATCAGCTCATTGGCCCAGGCCTGGTAATGAAATTCCCGCTGGTTGATCTCGATCTCGCGGTGGGTCTTGGGCGGCACATTGGCCAGCAACTGAAACTGTTTTTTCAGCGCTGCCTCACCCTCACCATTTTTTGCCACCTGATAGATATCGTTCTGGCTAAGCAGGCCGATACGATAATCCTTACCCTCCCCCAGTTCCACTTCCGTGGTGTGTTGCCTGAGGAGTTCAATGGCCGGTAAAAAACGTTCCCGTTGCAGTCCATTTTTATACAGATCCTCAATAGGAATATTGGATGTGGTTACCAGCGTCACGCCCTCTTTGAACAGGGCTTGCAGCAGGCCACCGAGGATCATGGCATCGCCAATATCACTGACATGAAACTCATCCAGGCAAATCATCCGATAGCGGCTGGCCCACTGTTTGGCAATTACTTTGAGAGGCTCTCTGGTGTTGGTCAGTTGACTCAACTGGTAATGCACATCGCGCATGAAGCGATGAAAATGCAAGCGGTGTTTTTCCGGAAAATCGGCACAGGTATAAAAAGAATCCATCAGCCAGGTCTTACCCCGACCGGTGGGACCGTGTAAATAGATACCGGTTACGGGTTTAAGCCTGCCCAGCCATCGCTGCAAAAAACCGGGGGGCCAATCGTCAGCGGCAAATAACTTGATATAAAGTGCATCCAGACAGGCCATGGCCTGTTCCTGTAACAGGTCGGCCTGGTAGCCGTGGTGGCGCAGTAATTGTAGGTAATATTGCAGGGGTGTCATGGTCCATTTTTATGCTGCCTGTCTTCCCTTAACATCGACCCGAAGCGACCCATACTTGATAGGCATCTGGACAGTTGCCGGCAAGCCCGGCCAGATCAGGACTGACTTATTGTTTACCCTGCCGCATGGCCTGCAAGCCATCGAGCAAGCTGGGGTATTGCAGCGCCACCCCCAGCTCCTGCTGCATACGACGTGTATCCAGGCGACGGGATTCACGCAGGTAGGACAACATTCCCGGGCTGATCGTCCGCTCGGCCTCCGCCCAGTCCACCACCGGGGGCCGCGGCAGAGCAAAAAAGTCCGCCAGGGTGAAAAAGTATTCGGTCATATTGGCCTCCTGGCCATCACTGACATTGTAGATACGACTACCCGTGGGTTTGAGCGCGGCCGCCAGACAGACCCGCGCCAGGTCATCGGCATGAATACGATTGGTTTTGGGCGCCAGCGCCTCCGCCAGGACTGGCACCCCATCCCTGATGCGTTGCAGCGGCAACCGATTCGGCCCATATATCCCACCGACGCGCAGAGTAATGACAGGCAGCCCGCCGTGCCGCTCTCCCCAGCTTTGCAGCTGTCGCTCCATATCCAGCCGCCGTCGAGCCCGGTCGACCTGGGGATTCGGCGGTGTATCCTCGCACACCAGCTTGCCTTGTTGATCGCCATATATTCCACTGGTACTGATCGCCACAATGCGGGCCGGTTTACCCGCCACATCGAGGGCCGTAAGCAGGTTTTGCATGCGTGGATCCGTCTGGCCGCGGGGAGGGGGGGGCACAAACCAGTACAACAGGCTGTCTGCCAATGGCAGTTCATTGAGTTTTACCGGGCCATCCAGATCAGCCTGCAGGCAGACCAGACCCGGTG
>Ga0224506_10003180_pt1 | contig 10954 bp, 8 predicted proteins | sample SF_Jan12_sed_USG_2_FD_169108 | JGI IMG/M metagenome (GOLD analysis project Ga0224506, IMG submission 169108) | Sediment microbial communities from San Francisco Bay, California, United States - SF_Jan12_sed_USGS_8_1 | ecosystem: Environmental > Aquatic > Marine > Sediment | place: USA...
AAAGATGGCATAATTCAATATGTTGGAGATGCTGAAAAAAACGAGCTTACTATCGATCGCGATATTATGGTGTTGGCTAACCCTGAGATTGCCAATCTTCCCAACTGGGTGATAGCTCTTGTTGCCGCAGGAGGTCTAGCTGCTGCGCTGTCTACAGCTGCAGGATTATTATTGGTTATCTCTGCAAGTATTTCACATGATCTAATCAAAAAACAAATAAAGCCAGATATTTCTGAGAAGAATGAACTGATATGGGCACGAGTTGGTGCAGGAATAGCAGTTGTGATTGCAGGGTATTTTGGTATTAACCCACCTGGTTTTGTAGCTGCAGTAGTAGCATTAGCTTTTGGCTTAGCTGCTGCCTCATTTTTCCCAGCTATCATACTAGGAATTTTTGATAAGCGAATGAATAAAGAAGGAGCTGTAGCAGGTATGGTAGCAGGAATTTTATTAATGCTATTTTATATGATTAAGTATAAGTTTGGTGGATTTGGAGGAGGTGATTCTTCTGATTGGTGGTTTGGAATTTCTCCCGAGGGATTTGGTACAATTGCCATGATTGTTAATGTAATAGTAAGTTTAGTAATATCTCGTTTTACTCCAGCAATTCCATATGAAGTACAAGAGATGGTGGAAAGTATTAGATATCCGAGAAAGGAAAAATAAATCTAAATTCTATATGCAAAAGAGTGTAACTTAATATCAACCAAAACAAATTAGGGAGTCTGTTAAAAATTTGAAAGAAATAATAAAAGTAATTTATTACCTGATAATTTATCACTTAATTTGCGCCATAAAGTCTAAAAGAAATGAGCCATAAAATACAAACCCTTAGTGGTTACCTTCACGAGTATCAAAAAAGTGTATTACAACCAGAGGAATTTTGGGGAAAGATAGCGGAGTCATTCCACTGGAGAAAAAAGTGGGATAAAGTATTAGACTGGAATTTTGATGAACCAAATATTAAATGGTTTAGAAATGGTAAACTAAACATTACCGAAAACATTTTTGAACGCCATTTATACACGATGGGGGATAAACCTGCCATCATTTGGGAGCCTAACGATCCTAATGAAGATAATGTTACCCTTACCTACAGAGAACTGTATGAAAAAACATGTCAGTTTGCCAATGCCATGGAGGCAAAAGGGATTACAAAAGGAGACAGGGTAATTATATATATGCCAATGGTGCCAGAAGCTGCTATTGCTATGTTAGCTTGTGCCAGAATAGGAGCAGTACACTCTGTAGTGTTTGCTGGTTTCTCTTCTACTTCGTTGGCTGACAGGATTGTGGATTGTCAGGCTAAAATGGTATTAACATCTGATGGTAATTTCCGCGGATCTAAAACCATAGAAGTAAAGGCTGTTGTGGATGAAGCACTTGAAAAAAGTGATACTGTTGAGTCTGTTATTGTTCTTAATCGAACAGGAACATCTGTTGACATGAAAGAGGGTAGAGATTTTTGGTGGAATGATGCTATTGAAGGACATCCTATAACGCATCAAGCAGCAGAAATGGATGCTGAGGACATGCTTTTTATACTTTATACATCTGGTTCCACGGGTAAGCCCAAAGGAGTTGTTCATACCACAGGAGGATACATGGTTTATTCGTACTATTCTTTTGTTAATGTATTTCAATATTCTGTTGACGATATCTATTGGTGTACAGCAGATGTTGGATGGATTACCGGACACTCGTATATTGTTTATGGACCATTATTAGCTGGAGCTACAACATTAATGTTTGAAGGAGTTCCTACTTATCCACATCCTGGAAGATTCTGGGAAATAATAGACAAGTACAAAGTTAACCAGTTTTATACTGCACCTACTGCTATTAGAGCATTACAAGCATTTGGATTAGAACCTTTAGAGCCTTATAATTTTGAATCATTAAAAGTGATTGGGTCGGTTGGTGAACCTATTAACGAAGAGGCTTGGCATTGGTATCATGATCATATTGGAAAAGGGAATTGCCCCTTAGTAGATACTTGGTGGCAGACTGAAACAGGTGGTATAATGATTTCTGCTCTGGCAGGAGTAACACCCAATAAACCTGCACATGCTTCATTACCATTACCAGGAGTACAACCAATAATTGTTGATGCTGAAGGTAATGAGTTGACTGGAAATAATGTAGAAGGTAATCTATGTGTGAAATTTCCATGGCCTTCCTTATTGCGTACTATTTATGGCGAACATGAACGATGTAAACAAACTTATTTTAGTACGTACCCAGGGTTGTATTTTACAGGAGATGGAGCAAAAAGAGATCATGATGGGTATCTAAGAATTTTAGGACGTGTAGATGATGTGATGAATGTATCTGGTCATAGAATGGGAACAGCTGAAGTAGAGAATGCCATCAATGAGCATCCAAAAGTAATAGAATCTGCAGTAGTAGGTTATCCTCATGATATTAAAGGTCAGGGTATTTATGCTTATGTTATTTGTGATATGCAAGGTAGGACTGAGGCGAATCTTATTAACGAAATACGTGAGACAGTTAGTAATATTATTGGTCCAATAGCGAAACCAGATAAGGTGCAAATTGTTTCTGGATTACCTAAAACTAGGTCGGGAAAAATTATGCGTAGAATACTTAGAAAAGTAGCTAGTAATGATATTTCCAATATGGGAGATACTTCCACTTTACTAAACCCTGAAGTTGTTGACGAAATAATCGAAGGAGCAGGATTAAGCAACTAATTAAACCCATATTAGATTTCTAATTGATGTATTCAAATTACGTACTGAAAAATAGTTTTCATTACGTAATTTGAGATGAGCGAAGGTTTAAAAGAAATTTTTTGTAGTATATAATACTGAAAAAGAGAGTATATTGTATGTAGTTATGCTGAAATATTTTCCCTCTATTTTTCTCTTTATGTTAGGTGTTGTCACCAAAGGACAGAATATACCTTTTAGAGAAGAAAATACATATAAGTTAGAATTGGGGATGGAGTATAAAGCGATACCATCTGAAGGTACCAGTACAATAGTTCCTAGTCAAACTAGCCCTTTCCGAAACACTGGCTCTGATTTTTATCTTCAAATTAAACTAAACCTACTCCAGTTATTAAATGATGATTTTCGCATCAAAATTATTGATAATTATGGAAGGTTGGTGTCATCAAAGAAACTAAAAAAACCAGATCAATTTGTTATTGACCTAGGTAGATCTGTAGAAATCAAGAACGGCAAAGCTTCAAATAAGTATAGAATAGAGTTTGTTGATGACAACAAAAATACTACTAGTATCATTCTGATTGAGTTTACCGAAGAAGGAAATTTTTTGGTAAACAATATATTATTTGGTAAGATTTAATTTTTGGTCTCATTATTGTATTAGTGTTTGTGGAAACCAAAACAATAATGTCATGAAAAAGAATTTTATTATCGCAATCATTTCTTTATTGGCTCTAACGAGCTGTGAAATAATTATTCATACCGAAGAACCTATATTTATTGATGAACGTGATAAGTTTTTGGGTAGTTATAGAATGGAAGAATATAGTGATACGTATAATGAAGTATCAGAGTACTCCATACATATTTCTAAATCGCCATATGATACAGATGTGGTTTATATAGATAATTTTTATGGTGTTAATATGGAGGTATTAGTACTTGTAAGAGGTGATAAATTGGTGATTCCACTACAAGAAATTAATGGTTACGAAATTGAAGGAGAAGGGTGGTATGATTTTAATGACCTAGAATTCGATTACGTTGTACGTGATTTAACACGATATCATATAATTAATGATTACTGCACAGCTGTTGCATGGTGACTCCCAATTATAAAAGTATAAAGCCGATTAACATTATAATCGGCTTTTTTTTGTTTATAAATTTACTAATTCATGTATTACTCCGTAATTAGCGATAAGTTTATAAAATAACAAAAAACAAAAATGCCAAGACCAAAATCATATTACGCTTCTGCACTATTAATATTCTTGATATGTATTACTTCTAATGCACAAAAACCTATTCAACTCAATTCTTCTGAAATTTATCATCAACTTAAAAAATTAAACACGCTAGGTAGAGTATTGTATTTAGCAGCTCATCCCGATGATGAAAACCAGCGAATCATCACTTATTTTGATAATGAAAAATTAGTTGATGCTGCTTATTTATCTCTTACTCGAGGTGATGGTGGTCAGAATTTAGTGGGGGCAGAAATTAGAGAAGGTTTAGGTATTATTCGTACCCAAGAGTTGCTAGAAGCACGAAAAATTGATGGTGGCGAGCAATTTTTTAGTAGAGCAAATGACTTTGGTTATTCAAAATCTGCTGATGAAACGCTAGCAATATGGGATAAATCTAAAATCCTTGGAGATGTAGTATGGGCAATTCGTCAATTTCGCCCTGATATCATTATTACTAGGTTTCCTCCAGACGGACGTGGTGGTCATGGTCACCATACTTCATCGGCTGTGTTGGCAAGAGCTGCTTTTGAAATTTCAGGTGATCCAAAAATGTATCCTGAACAATTGAAATATGTTGATGTATGGAAGCCTAAGCGTATTTTTATTAATACAGGCAGATGGTGGAACAATACTATAAACGAGGATACTCCTGGAGTAGTAACGATCGATGTAGGTGAGTACAACCAATTATTAGGAGAATCTTATACTGAAATTGCTGCTAGGAGTCGTAGTGCACATAAAAGTCAAGGATTTGGAGCTACGGGAAGTAGGGGAGAACAATTTGAATACCTTGAGCTAATGGTAGGAGAACCAGCAAGTAAAGATGCGCTTGATGGGGTTGACTTGACTTGGAATAGAATAAATGGAGGTAAATCAATTGGTGAAAAAATTAGTGATGCTATATCATACTTTGATTTTGAGAATCCCTCTCAAGCAGCAATTGATTTGTTGGAAATAAAAAAAATGATTGAGGGAATTGAAGATGATTTTTGGAAAGAAGCAAAGCTAAAGGCTATTGATGATCTGATTATTCAGTGTAGTGGAATATATCTTGAAATGACTTCTGATAGTTACTATGCAACTGTTAATGACAAGGTGAATGTCAAATTTGAGATGATAAACCGTTCAGATTTAGATGTACAACTCAATTCTGTTAAGGTTAACAATGCCGAACTTAATAAAGAAATAGAAGCACAAAATTTAGTTACTAATGATAAAGTCATACTTGAAAACAACATTCAAATTCCTAGTGATATGAATGTTACTCAGCCTTATTGGCTAGAACGTGAGGGCACTTTAGGAACTTATTATGTTAAGAGTCAAAAATTGATTGGAACGCCAGAAAATAAGCCTAGTATAATGGCTTCAGTATTATTAGAAATTAATAAAGAACAACTTAAAGTTGAAATACCTTTAGTATATAAATGGAATGATCCTGTGAAAGGAGAACAGTATAAGCCATTTGTTATTTTACCAGACATTGCTCTAAATATTAGTGAGCCAGTTTATATTTTTAACAATAACGATGAAAGTAAACAAGTTGAAGTACTGGTAAAGAGTTTTAAGAATGGTATAGAAGCCAATGTATTGCCTAAACTTCCTGAAGGTTGGAAGGCAGTTCCTGAAAGTATTGAGTTAACTTTAAAAAAAGGAGAGGAAAAATTAGTTACTTTTTCAATTAGCCCACCAGCTCAACAAGCAGTTGCTGAAATCTCATTCATGGCAAATGTGGGAGATAACACGTTTAATCAAAGCTATATTGAAATTGATTATGACCATATATTAGCACAAGCTTATTTACCAAAAGCAGAATCAAAAATAGTTAAACTTGATGTAGAGAAAGTAGGCAACCTTGTAGGGTACATAAAAGGCGCAGGAGACGAAATCCCAGAAGCATTGAGGAATATGGGGTATGTTGTTGATGAATTGCAGGAGAAAGATATTAATGTGAAAAATTTGGCTAAATATGATGCAATAATGCTCGGTATTAGAGCTTTGAATACAAACGACCGTATTGACTATGAGATGCCTGAGTTATTAAAATATTCAGAAAATGGAGGAACATTAGTGATACAGTACAATACTAGCCATCGACTAAAAACACAAAATTACGCACCTTTTGAACTAAAACTTTCGCGTGATCGTGTGAGTGAGGAAGATGCAGAAGTTCGTGTACTTCTTCCTACACATGAAGTATTAAATACACCTAATAAAATTACATCAGCTGATTTTGAGAATTGGGTTCAAGAAAGGGGTCTTTATTTTCCAAATAGTTGGTCATCAGAGTATAAAGCTATCCTTTCGATGAATGATAAAGGTGAAACAGCTAAAGAGGGAAGTTTGCTGGTAGCACAATACGGAAAAGGTTATTATGTATACACAGGACTATCGTTTTTCAGAGAGCTTCCTGTGGGAGTACCAGGAGCATATAGATTATTAGCAAATATTATATCTTTAGGGAGTGAAAAATAACATTGTTCAAATAAATTATTGTTATGACAGAACAGATAAATAACGGAGACAATTTAGACTCTCCACCATTTTTTAAGAAATGGTCGGGCATGTATTGGCTTTTGATAGTTACATTAGCTTTGTTGGTAATATTGTTTCATTTGTTTAGTGTTCATTTTTCATGAGTGTATTAGATTGGGTAGTGCTTTTTAGTACGCTAGTATTTATTGTAGCGTACGGTGTTTGGAAAACACGTGGCAGCAGAGATATTGAAAATTATTTAAAGGGTGGAAATGAAGCCAAATGGTGGGCTATTGGTATTTCTATTATGGCTACACAAGCTAGTGCCATTACCTTCCTTTCTACTCCAGGGCAGGCATATGCCGATGGAATGCGTTTCATTCAGTTTTATTTTGGGCTTCCAATAGCCATGATAATACTTTCAATCACCTTTGTACCACTTTTTTACAAGCTAAAAGTATTTACTGCATATGAATTTTTGGAAACTCGATTCGACTTAAAAACACGTTCATTAACGGCAATTTTGTTTTTAGTTCAACGAGGTCTTGCAGCAGGAATTACTATTTATGCGCCATCTATTATTCTGTCTACATTATTGGGTTGGAATCTTGGAGCAACGAATTTGTTTATTGGAGCATTAGTGATAGTTTATACAGTATCAGGAGGAACTAAGGCTGTTACACAAACACAAAAACAGCAAATGGCTGTAATGATGGGAGGGATGATTATTGCAGGTATAATGGTGATCAATATGCTTCCAGAAAGTGTTAGCTTTACTGATGCTGTACATGTGGCAGGTAAGATGGGAAAACTTAACATGGTCAATTTTGAATTTGACTTAGATGACCGATATAATTTTTGGTCAGGAATTACGGCAGCCTTATTTTTATTTATGTCCTACTTTGGTACGGATCAATCTCAGGTGCAGCGTTACCTTACAGGCCGCTCTATTAAAGAGAGTAGGTTAGGGCTGATGATGAATGGATTGCTCAAAGTTCCAATGCAGTTTGTAATTCTTTTTATTGGAGTAATGGTATTCGTTTTTTATCAATTTTATCAACCTCCAGTATTTTTTAATAAAGTAGCAAAGCAGCAAGTAGAACAAAGTGCTTATGCAGAGGATTTGAAAAATCTTGAGCAGGAATATACTACTATATTTGATGAGAAAAAAGAGGCTATTCATGGACTTATTACTGCTGTAAATAAGGGTGATGATGCTAGAGTAGCTTTGGAAAAAGAAAATGTTTTATCACTTGAAGAGAAATCAAATTCGATTAGACAAGAAGTGAAGGATGTAGTAAAAAAGGCTAGTCCAAATACAGATACAAATGATAAGGATTATGTGTTCATGACATTCGTAATGGATAATTTACCGATAGGGTTAATAGGGTTGTTATTTGCCGTAATATTTTCGGCTGCTATGTCTTCTACAGCTTCTGAACTTAATGCCTTGGCATCAACTACTACGATCGATTTGTATAAACGTTCTATCAAAAAGAAAGAAACAGATATGCACTATGTAACTTCATCTAAATGGTTTACTTTTTTATGGGGATTAATTGCCATCATTTTTGCAACCTATCTTTCACAATTTGAAAACCTTATTCAAGCGGTTAATTTATTAGGTTCTTTGTTTTATGGTGCCATACTGGGTGTTTTTATAGTAGCGTTTTACCTTAAATATATTAAAAGTAATGCCGTTTTTATTGGAGCTATTATGGCAGAAGCGATTGTTGTTTACATTCATTTTATGAATAGTAGTGGAACTGCTCCAGATTGGCTTACAATGGGATACCTATGGTATAATGTTGTAGGATGTGTACTTGTGGTTATTTTCGGCTTTTTATTACAAGTAATTATTGGAAGTAAAGAAAAATAACTGATATTACACCAAAAACCTCAAAAATTGCTAGTGATGCCACGACTAATAAACAAAAATGGCTTAAAACATTTGTTTTCTTGACCTTTGATGGATATAGTCGTAGCATCACTAATTTGTTGCGTAACATCACTTATCTTAATTCTTTTTCTATTATTTATTTCTCTTACAAATGGATGAATTATTATGTTTGATTTTTTATTGCTAGATAACGATTAGAATTAAATAATACGATTATACTGTCATTTTGGATATTTCTAATAATACGTAATACAATGTAAGTAATACTTGTATTCAGTAATATCAATTTATAAATTTATGGCTTCCTAATAGTTTTACAATTTATAATGGCTAATAATCAGAACCCCCAACAAGTAGAAAGTAATTACAAGAAATTCATTACTAAGTATAATATGCTATGTGAGTTTTTGGAACAGAATAATAATGTTTATCCTAATGAAAAAACACATAAACAATTATTTAACTGGGTACGAAATACGAGACGATTTTGTAAAAATGATCAAATAGAACAACGGAGAGTTGATTTACTTAAAAAAATCGACTTTCCATTCAGTACAAAAACGATAATTCCTTTCGAAAAAAGAATAATTCAGTTGTTAGAATATAAAAAAGAACATGGTTCATTACATGTATCCCAGACGTTATATGGAAGAGAAACGGAGAACTATAAATTATCAAGGTGGGTCAATGAGATGCGTAGAAAATTTGCCGAAAATAGACTTGGTTATGAATACGTAGTTGCGCTCAATAAGATAGGTTTTCTATGGAATATGGACGATGTTCGAATTGAGAAAAAAATAAATGCATTAAAGAGATTTCATAAGAAATATGGGCATTTTGATATTCCTCAAAAGGGTAAATATAAAAAAATGGGAAATTGGGTAGCTGGATTACGTTCTAGAGGTATAAAGACAAAGCGTCATAAGAAGTGGTTAGATGATATAGGTTTTGTTTGGGTTGGTGTTAAAGAAAGAAAAAGACGTTCTTTAGAAAAGATGAATGAAGTAGATATGAAAGTAATGGCAGAGCGTATAAAAAGAACTCATCGGAAGAAAAAAGATTAACGTTCTTCAATATATAAATTAAATTCAACCCTACGAGTTTAATTTTTTATCTTCTTCTGTTATTTCTTCAACAAAAGGATTTGAACTGCCGTATCCTTTGCCATTTTTCAAATTCAGCTCTCGTTGCGGAATTTCAAAAACTCACAAATGTGACTTCATTGACAAATTCACATGCATTTTTAGCACCGATTGTTGGCTTGTGTTTTATATGTCTTTGTATTTAGAGATTCCTGCAATTGAAACCGATTCTAGTTTTAAGTCGGTCTTTCTACCGAACTCGACTTCCATTAACCATTTCATACTTGTCAGACTATTTATTATATCCCTATCAGTCCAAAGCGATTCGTCAACATACATTGTAATTAGATATATATCACCAGTTAACTCAATTTTTGCTATGTTTCCGTAATTAGAACCAAAAAAATCATTAGTCTTGAATTGTGAAACGAGTTTGTCAGCATCCTCGATTGACACATTTTCAGCATCATAATATAGTTCATTACCGTTAACTGATAACAATTCTCCTTCATAAAAAGGCTCGTTAATTGACAGTCCTAATATAATGGCAAGATTTATCCCAAACCCAAGTATTGTCAATCCAGTAACAGTCCAGTTTGAAGCTTTTTTAGCTCCATTTTCAAAAGCTTGATTAACATCCTTAGCTAAAAAAGCTCTAAAAAAGACAAAAACCAAAGCACCGTAAAATGCTGTAAATACGAAGTTTGGTATTTTGTCTAATACCGATTGTGGCATTTGCATTAAAGCAAAGAAAAAACCAATAGTAAATATCAAGGTCACGGCTAATGACGTATAAGCCTCTTTGTCTTTTCCTAAGGCTTTGTAATTTTTGTAAATTAAAAGCCCTGGTGGAATCGGTCCTGCAAGTAGCGCAGAAACGTCTACTTGTTTTTCTGAGAAAATTTTTTTATCCATAATCTATTTTTATGTAAGCCACTCAGCGCTTGTTATATTTCTTATATTCTATCTTTATTCTCTATATTCAGCTAAAATAGTGGTTATAGGGAATGAATAAATGTAAACAAAAAATATAATAATATTATTAAGGTGGTAAAAACGTTAACGTATGGAAATTCTGTTTTTGCCAGCAGCCATAGCCGTCAGGCTAGCAATGTAACAGTCTGTAAATAAGGTTATTTAGATTAGAGTCTAAAATCCCTATTGGGATTTTTAGTATTTTTTCCATTTTTATCTTTTAATTTACATAAAACAAAAGATTGGTGTTTTTTCATGTTACTACCACCCTTTTTATAATTATAAGATACATAATTTAAGGGTAGAAAGCAGACAAAAAACAATAATAATAAGGCTAAAATTACAGATACTTTAACCTCTGGATTGTCAGATTATTTTAATGAAAAAGAGATTGAATCTCTCTCAAGAGTTACTGGTTTCACTCAACGTAAATCAAAGTTAAGCGCAGTTAATTTTCTAAATAATTTGATGTTTGTACATCAGCAAGGCAAAGACCTAAGTCTGTTAGATATTTGTGGAGACCTTTATAGTCAGTATGACATGCAAATAACAAAACAATCTATTGCAAATGCGGGATAAAAG
>Ga0224506_10003181_pt1 | contig 10952 bp, 6 predicted proteins | sample SF_Jan12_sed_USG_2_FD_169108 | JGI IMG/M metagenome (GOLD analysis project Ga0224506, IMG submission 169108) | Sediment microbial communities from San Francisco Bay, California, United States - SF_Jan12_sed_USGS_8_1 | ecosystem: Environmental > Aquatic > Marine > Sediment | place: USA...
GACCTGAAAAAGGCCAAGCCGAGTAGTGCCAAGGGTGTTTATTTGAAGAAAGTATCAATCTCAACCACCATGGGAGCGGGTGTGGCGGTTGATCAGGCTTCGCTTGAGTTAAAATAGCGAAGAAAAAAATCTTTGAGAACGCCGGCGGCTTTGGTTGCTGGCGACTCGTCAAAGACCGTGGGTGATGAGGGAGACTTCGTCTTAATTTCCTGCGTAGGCGATCTTCTGAGACAGGAATACCTGGTTAAGAAGTCGTAAAGGAAATGATAGGGATATCAGGCAGGGATGATGGGCTGGCTCGGGTATTATTACTGGAGTACAGTGTGGTTAATTAATCAGGAGAACTTATATGCCTTTAACACTCCAGCAAAAGCAGGCTGTAGTTAGCGAAGTAACGGAAGTTGCTGCGCAAGCTCATTCTGTCATTGCAGCCGAGTATCAGGGCTTGACAGTTGGCGAGATGACCGATTTGCGCGTCAAAGCTCGTGAGTCGAATGTGACTTTGCGCGTGGTGAAAAACACGTTAGCAAAACGCGCTTTCGAAGGCACGGACTACGATTGCATGAATGATGCTTTACAGGGTCAGATGGTCTATGCGTTTTCGATGGAAGAGCCGGGCGGTGCCGCCAGGGTTTTAAAAGAATACGCCGATTCCAACAAGAAACTGGTCGTTAAGTTAATCGCCTTTGGCGGAGAGCTACTAGATCCTTCCGAGATCAAGCGACTGGCTTCGTTGCCAACCTACGATCAGGCTATCAGCCTGTTAATGGCCGTTATGAAAGCACCTGTGGAAAAGCTTGCGCGCACTATGAACGAAGTGCCCGGCAAGTTAACCCGTACAGTTGCTGCTATTCGCGACCAGAAGCAAGCTTAAACTTTTTAATATTTCTGTATCAGGAGAAAAACTAATGGCAGTTTCTAAAGAAGATATTCTTGAAACTTTATCAAACATGAGCGTGATGGAAGTTGTTGATCTGATCGCTGCAATGGAAGAAAAATTCGGCGTTTCAGCTGCTGCGGCTGTTGCTGCTGCGCCTGCGGCTGCTGCTGGCGATGCTGGCGGTGCTGCTGCTGAGAAAGACGAATTTGACGTCGTTTTAGCCGGTTTCGGTGACAAGAAAGTTGGTGTCATCAAGGCGGTACGTGGTATCACAGGCCTGGGTCTGAAAGAAGCGAAGGATATGGTAGAAGGCGCGCCGACTACTGTTAAAGAAGGTGCTTCTAAGGCTGAAGCTGAAGATCTGAAAAAGCAGCTTGAAGAAGCTGGCGCAACTGTCGAACTCAAGTAACTTAGCTTTAGTTTTTGGGTAGTTGTCGGGTATTCGTACCCATACTTAACCGCAAGGGCTGATGGCTGAAAATGCCGTCGGCCCGCGCGTGCTTATCGGCTTTACGGGCTGTGTTTGCACACTTTTGAATGTGACATGAAAACGTGATGTTTTTACTGAGGAATATAAATGGCTTACTCTTTTACTGAGAAAAAACGAATTCGTAGGAATTTTGGTAAACGACCTGCAGTCATCGATGAACCATATCTTCTGGCTATTCAGACCGATTCGTACAAGCGTTTTTTAAATCCGGATGGAGAGCAGAAGACTACCGGTTTACAGCGCGCTTTCGAGTCAATTTTTCCAATTGTCAGTTTCTCCGGCAATGTTGAGCTGGAATATGTCAGTTACCGTATAAACGATCCGGTATTCGATGTTAAGGAATGTCAGATCCGGGGGCTTACCTACGCTGCGCCACTGCGTGTGCTGGTACGCCTGGTTATATACGATAAGGAGGCTTCGGCAAAGAATCGATCCGTAAAAGACATTAAGGAACAGGAAGTCTATATGGGCGAAATGCCGCTGATGACCGAAAACGGTACCTTTGTCATTAACGGTACTGAGCGAGTCATTGTTTCCCAATTACATCGTTCACCCGGCGTGTTCTTTGATCACGACCGTGGTAAGTCGCACTCTTCCGGCAAGTTACTGTTTTCAGCCCGGGTAATTCCTTACCGTGGCTCCTGGCTTGACTTCGAGTTCGATCCCAAAGATTCCCTGTTTGTGCGCATCGATCGACGCCGCAAACTACCCGCTAGTATTTTGCTACGCGCGCTTGGTTACAACAACGAGCAAATGCTCGATATGTTTTTCGAGCACAATGTGTTCAAAATTAAGAAGTCCGATATCGATATGGTCCTGAACGCTGACTGGTTAAAGGGCGAAACGGCTACTTTCGATATCATGGTAAAAGGCGAAATCCTGGTACCCCAGGGTCGCCGAATAACCGCCCTGCATATTAAAAATTTAAAGCAATCCGGTATTAAGGCTTTAACCGTCCCAGAAGATTACCTGATGGGTAAAATTCTCGCCGAGAACCTGGTCGATACAGAAACAGGCGAAGTATTTGCCAACGCCAACGACGAGGTCACAGAAGAGCTGCTGGCAGCGATTCGTGATAAAGGCATTAAGCAAATTAAAACTATTTTCACCAACGAAGTTGATCGTGGACCTTACATATCGAATTCACTGGCACTGGACCCGACCACAAATGACCTGGAAGCCAAGGTTGAAATATATCGCATGATGCGTCCGGGTGAGCCACCAACGCGTGAATCGGCCGAGAACCTGTTCCAGAACCTGTTCTTTAATTCCGAACGCTACGATCTCTCGGAAGTCGGACGCATGAAGTTTAATCGCCGCCTGGGTCGCGAAGAGATTGTGGGTGAGGGCGTATTGTCTACCGACGATATCGTCGATGTAATGAAAGTCCTCATCGATATTCGTAACGGAAACGGCACAGTAGATGATATCGACCACCTGGGTAATCGTCGTATCCGGAGTGTCGGTGAGATGGCCGAGAACGCCTTCCGCACCGGCATCGTGCGTGTCGAAAGAGCAGTGCGTGATCGCCTCGGTCTGGTCGAATCGGAAGGTTTAATGCCGCAGGATATCATCAACGCCAAGCCAGTTGCTGCAGCGGTCAAGGAATTCTTTGGTTCGAGTCAATTATCGCAGTTCATGGATCAGAATAATCCGCTATCGGAAGTGACTCACAAGCGACGTGTATCGGCACTAGGGCCGGGCGGCCTGACGCGTGAGCGCGCCGGTTTCGAAGTCCGCGATGTTCATCCGACACATTATGGTCGAGTCTGCCCGATTGAAACACCTGAAGGTCCGAATATCGGTCTGATCAACTCTTTGTCGGTTTACGCAAGGACTAACCATTACGGTTTTCTTGAAACCCCATACCGCAAGGTGGTTAATGGCAAGGTTACCGACGACGTCGAGTATCTCTCGGCTATCGAAGAAAGTCAGTATTCAATCGCTCAGGCTAACGTCACGCTTGATAAAAAAGGTATGATGACCGACGATTTAATTCCCTGTCGCCATCAGAATGAATCGACTTTGTCTACCCCGGACAAAATAGATTATATGGACGTTTCGCCGAAGCAGATCGTTTCGGTTGCGGCTTCACTTATCCCGTTTCTCGAGCATGACGATGCTAACCGTGCACTCATGGGCTCGAACATGCAACGACAGGCAGTCCCGTGCTTACGCGCAGAGAAGCCTTTGGTCGGAACCGGTATGGAGCGGGCTGTCGCTATCGATTCAGGCACGACAGTTAAAGCCAAGCGTGGCGGCGTAGTCGATTCGGTCGACGCCAGTCGCGTGGTTATTCGTGTGAATGATAATGAAACCAGTTCGGGTGAACCGGGTGTTGATATCTACAACTTCACCAAATACACGCGTTCCAACCAGAATACATGTATCAATCAAAAGCCTCTGGTTAAACCAGGTGATGCGATAGAGAAAGGCGACGTCCTCGCTGATGGCGCTTCCACCGATCTTGGTGAGTTGGCGTTAGGTCAGAATATGCAGGTCGCATTTATGCCCTGGAATGGCTATAACTTCGAAGATTCGATCCTGCTCTCGGAGCGAGTTGTTAAAGAAGATCGTTTCACCACCATTCATATCGAAGAGTTAAGCTGTCTGGCTCGTGACACCAAACTGGGTGCTGAAGAAATTACTGCTGATATTCCTAACGTCAGCGAAGGTTTACTCTCCAAGCTAGATGAGTCCGGTGTTGTTTATGTCGGTGCCGAAGTCAAAGCCGGGGATATCCTGGTCGGTAAAGTGACGCCTAAAGGCGAAACTCAGCTAACACCGGAAGAAAAACTGCTACGTGCTATCTTTGGTGAAAAAGCTTCGGACGTGAAAGATACTTCCTTGCGTATGAAGTCGGGTGTCGTGGGTACCGTGGTTGATGTGCGGGTTTTCACTCGCGACGGTGTCGAAAAAGATGCGCGCGCACTCGAAAACGAACGTGCCGAAATCGATTCCTTGAAGAAAGATCTGGACGACCAGTTCCGTATCATCGAAGGCAATATTTATCAGCGCGTCGCGCGTTTAATTACGGGCGAAAAAGCCACTGGTGGGCCCGACGGTTTGAAGAAAAACACCATTATTTCAGAGGAATACCTGGAATCTGTCGGTCGTGACCAATGGTCGAAAATTCGCCTCGAGAATGATGAAGTCAGTAAGCAACTCGAGTCATTGAATGACCAGCTCGAAGCGCAACGAGCTGAATTCGACAGCCTGTTCCTGGAAAAGAAACGCAAGGTAACTGCTGGCGATGACCTGAAGCCAGGTGTCCTCAAGATGGTTAAGGTTTATGTCGCGGTTAAGCGTCGTATGCAACCTGGTGACAAGATGGCGGGGCGTCATGGTAACAAGGGTGTTGTCTCGATGATCGTGCCTGAAGAAGATATGCCATATCGCGAAGACGGCACGCCGGTTGACGTCGTACTCAACCCGCTCGGCGTTCCATCGCGTATGAATGTTGGTCAGATTCTGGAAGCACATCTGGGTTGGGCCGCGAATGGCCTGGGTCTGAAAATTGGCGGGTTACTCGATACCTATAACAAGGTCGAGCAATTGAAAACTTTTCTTAAAAAGGTCTATGACAATAACAGTGAGAAAATTAACTTCAACGATTATAGCGATGAAGAAATTATCGAACTCTGTCGAAACCTGCGTCGTGGTGTACCGATGGCGACACCTGTATTTGATGGTGCTGAAGAAGAGGAAATAAAGAACATGCTGGCGCTGGCCGAATTGCCAGAAACCGGTCAGACAACTCTGATCGACGGCCGTACCGGTGAGGCGTTTGATCGTCCGGTTACCGTGGGTTACATGTACATGTTGAAGTTGAACCACCTGGTCGACGACAAAATGCACGCGCGATCAACCGGCCCTTACAGTCTGGTAACTCAGCAGCCGCTCGGTGGTAAAGCCCAGTTCGGTGGTCAGCGCTTCGGTGAAATGGAAGTCTGGGCTCTCGAATCTTATGGTGCTGCTTACACCTTGCAGGAAATGTTGACGGTGAAATCGGATGACGTTAACGGCCGTAACAAGATGTACAAGAACATCGTCGATGGCGACTTCAGTATGGAAGCCGGTATGCCAGAGTCATTTAATGTATTACTTAAAGAGATTCGGTCTTTGAGTTTGAACATAGAACTTGAGCAGGAATAATCATGAAAGACTTACTTAATTTATTAAAGAAGCAGGGTTCAGACGACGATTTCGATCATATCCGGGTCGGATTACCTTCGCCCGATATGGTTCGCTCGTGGTCTTATGGTGAAGTCAAGAAACCAGAGACGATAAACTATCGTACATTTAAACCGGAACGCGATGGTTTGTTCTGTGCCAAGGTTTTCGGTCCGGTTAAGGATTTCGAATGCCTTTGCGGAAAGTATAAGCGTCTGAAGCACCGCGGTGTTGTCTGCGAAAAGTGTGGTGTTGAAGTTACCCAGACCAAGGTGCGTCGTGAGCGCATGGGCCATATCGAACTGGCCTGCCCGATTGCCCACATCTGGTTTCTGAAGTCGCTGCCGTCTCGTATCGGCCTGTTGCTGGATATGACTCTGCGCGATATTGAACGAGTTCTATATTTCGAAGGTTTCGTGGTTATCGATCCCGGTATGACTACCCTGGAAAAAGGGCAGCTGCTAACCGATGAGTCTTATCTTGAAGCGATTGAAGAATTCGGTGACGACTTCAATGCCAAGATGGGCGCTGAGGCGGTATTCGAATTATTAAAGGCCGTCGATCTCAACTCGGAAGCTCAAACGCTACGCGAAGAAATCGATAGCACTAAATCAGAAACTAAATTTAAGCGCCTTTCCAAGCGTTTGAAACTGGTAGAAGCTTTTATCGATTCGGGCAACAAGCCTGAATGGATGGTTATGACTGTATTACCGGTTTTACCACCCGATTTACGTCCGTTGGTACCGCTGGACGGCGGTCGCTTTGCGACTTCTGACCTGAACGATTTATACCGTCGTGTCATCAACCGTAACAATCGTCTCAAGCGTCTGCTCGAACTCAATGCACCTGACATCATCGTACGCAACGAAAAGCGTATGTTGCAGGAGTCGGTCGATGCGTTGCTCGACAATGGTCGTCGCGGTCGCGCGATTACCGGTACTAACAAACGTCCATTGAAATCTCTATCGGACATGATCAAGGGTAAGCAGGGTCGCTTCCGTCAAAACCTGCTGGGTAAGCGAGTTGATTATTCCGGTCGTTCGGTAATTGTCGTTGGCCCGACTCTGAAATTACACCAATGTGGTTTACCGAAGAAAATGGCACTTGAGCTGTTCAAGCCGTTTATTTTCAGCAAACTTCAATTGCGCGGTCTGGCGACCACTATTAAGGCCGCCAAGAAACTGGTTGAGCGTGAAGTAGCTGAAGTCTGGGACATCCTCGAAGAAGTCATTCGTGAGCACCCGATCATGCTTAACCGAGCGCCGACACTTCACCGTCTGGGGATTCAGGCTTTCGAGCCAACCCTGATTGAAGGTAAAGCTATTCAGTTGCATCCACTGGTTTGTACGGCGTTCAATGCTGACTTTGACGGTGACCAGATGGCGGTGCACGTACCTCTGTCGCTGGAAGCTCAGCTCGAAGTACGCGCATTAATGATGTCGACTAACAATATTCTTTCACCTGCTAACGGTAAGCCGATCATTGTTCCGACTCAGGATATTATTCTCGGCCTTTACTATATGACCCGGGATAAAATTAATGTCCAGGGCGAAGGCATGATATTTAGTGATGCCAAGGAAGCGTTGCGTGCTTATCAGAATCACGTTGTTGCACTCCAGGCCAGAATTAAATGCCGGGTTATTGAATATCAACAAAATGGTGATGAGCAGGTTCAGGTTAAGCGCCTGGTCGAAACGACTGTCGGCCGCGCTATCTTAAGCGAATTACTACCGAAGGGTTTGTCCTTCGATTTAATCAATAGAACTCTCGATAAAAAGAGTGTTTCAACGCTAATCGATGCCTGTTACCGCGATGTCGGTTTGAAAGATACCGTTATTCTCGCCGACCAGTTGATGTACACCGGTTATCACTATGCGACCCGTTCGGGTATATCTATCGGCGTCAACGATATGATTATTCCGGACGAGAAGGCCGACTTAATTAAAAACGCTGAAGCCGAAATTAAAGATATCGAAAAGCAGTGGACTACAGGTCTGGTTACTTCTGGCGAACGTTATAATAAGGTTGTTGATATCTGGTCGCATGCCAACGATAAAGTGGCGCGCGCGATGATGAATGAAATCGGCAAAGAAACGGTACTTGATGCCGAAGGCAACAAAGTCGTGCAGGATTCATTCAACTCTATCTTCGTCATGGCCGATTCCGGCGCTCGTGGTTCTGCAGCACAGATTAGACAGTTGGCTGGTATGCGTGGTCTGATGGCTAAACCCGATGGCTCAATCATCGAAAACGCGATTACAGCAAACTTCCGTGAAGGACTGGACGTATTACAGTACTTCATATCCACCCACGGTGCTCGTAAAGGCCTGGCCGATACGGCCCTGAAAACCGCCAACTCCGGTTACCTGACTCGTCGCCTGGTCGACGTCTCGCAGGACCTGGTTGTCAATATGGACGATTGTGGTACCACTCAGGGTATCGAACTGCGTCCCATAATTGAAGGCGGTGATATTGTAGTTGACTTGGGTGAGCGTTCACTCGGTCGTGTTATCCAGCAAGACCTGGAAGACAACGACGGTAATGTTGTTATCGAAAATGGCACCTTGCTGGAAGAACGCGAAGTCGAAATAATCAATGAATTAGGTATCGATGAAATCTACGTGCGCTCAGCAGTTACCTGCGAAGCCCGTCATGGACTTTGTGTTAAGTGTTACGGACGCGAGCTGGCACGAGGTCATCTGGTCGGTAAAGGCGAGGCAGTCGGTGTTATCGCAGCGCAGTCTATCGGTGAGCCGGGTACCCAGTTAACCATGCGTACCTTCCACATCGGTGGTGCTGCCAGTAGCTCGGCCTCGGTTAACAGTATCGAAATTAAGAATTCCGGTACTGTAAAACTCCATAACGTTAAGGTCGTGAAAAACGCCTCGAAGCGGCTCGTGGCAGTATCTCGAAGCGGCGAAATCGGAATCGTTGATGAAAACGGTCGAGAAAAAGAGCGCTATAAAATTCCGTATGGTTCGGAGTTTCAGGTTGTCGACGGAGATTCGGTTAAGGCTGGGCAGACGATGGCTAACTGGGATCCGCACATGCACCCGGTTATTACCGAAGTAGCAGGTAAGGTTAAATTTTCAGATTTCGTTGAAGCGGTAACGGTACAACACCGTGTTGACGAAATGACCGGCCTGACTTCTATAGAGGTTATGGATGACTCTATTCGCTCAAATGCGGGTAAGGAATTACGCCCGACTATCGAGCTGATCGATAAAAAGGGAGAGCCACTTTGCTACGCTGGTACCAATATCCCTGCGCACTATATGTTACCTGGCGGTGCGTTCGTGAATGTTGAAGATGGTGCTGCCATCAAGGTCGGTGATGTACTGGCGAGAATTCCTCAGGAATCTTCCAAGAACCGTGATATCACGGGTGGTCTGCCAAGGGTTGCCGATTTGTTCGAGGCCAGGAAGCCGAAAGAACCCGCAATTCTGGCGGAAATAACCGGTACCGTATCCTTTGGTAAGGAAACTAAGGGTAAAAAACGCCTGGTTATCACCAATACTAATGAAGATTCAAACGAAACGCTGATTCCAAAATTTCGCCATATCAATGTGTTCGAAGGTGAGCATGTCGAGAAGGGTGAAATACTGGTAGACGGTGAACTCGACTCGCACGATATCGTCCGAATTAAAGGTCTTCGCGATCTGACCAGTTACATGGTGAGTGAAGTTCAGGATGTTTATCGCCTGCAGGGCGTGCAAATCAATGACAAGCATATCGAAGTCATCGTACGTCAAATGTTGCGTAAGGTAACGATTGTCGATGGTGGTGACACTCGCTTGTTACGCGGTGATCAGGTTGATAAAGCCCGCGTACTCGACATGAATGACAAAGCGATATCAATGAACAAGAAACCAGCTACCTACGAGCAGGATTTGCTGGGTATTACCAAGGCTTCGTTGGTGACTGAATCATTTATCTCAGCGGCGTCATTCCAGGAAACCACTCGTGTCCTCACAGAGGCAGCCGTAAAAGGTGCGAAGGATGACCTTCGAGGACTCAAGGAAAATGTTATCGTTGGCCGTCTAATCCCGGCTGGAACGGGTCAGACTTATCATGAAGAGCGTCGATTAAACCGCATGAAGCCTATAGCGCCTGTTATGCCCGAAGGGGATAGTACCCCGGAGCAAGGCCTGGAAGAAATGATGGCGGAGGTTATCTCGTCTGAGTCAGTTGCCGAGGGAACATCACCGGGCGCAACTGAATAAACCGATCGAAAAACAGCACAGGGATGTGCTGTTAGATTTTAGAGAGTATTTCGAGGCCTCTCGATTCGATCGTTTTGGCCTTTTTCTCATCGATCGTCAGAGCAATGAACTGACTGCATTCGTTTAATGCCTGTTTCATTGCCGGAACCGTATCGGGAACTGCTGTAAAGCGTTTAGTGGCACGGTGACCGACTTCCTCGCCCAATACATCGATAATCATTTCAACTATATCCCATTTAGCCTGGGTAACTGAATTGCCGTCACTTGATGTATCGGCAGTTTCGTCACCCCCTGCACTAATAAATCCGTCTTTCAGAAGCACTCCAAGACTGTCTACCATCTCGGTGAAGGCGGGTACCTTTTTGCATAAGCCTCCGACATTGGCTTTGCCGTCTACCAGAATCAATGCGGTACGAAGTGCTCGTGGTAGGCTATATTCCCGGGTTTTGAGTTCGGTGATACCCTTATCGGTTTTGTGTAATACAATACTTGGGTCCATTATTTAATCTCAAATTTCTCTTGTAGGACCGAGCCAACCAGGTTAACGGGAAAGTATATTAATAATATTCAATATCAGTTTTATCGTAATCAGCACATAGATGGCACCGAAGAGAAACACTGCTGAGATAATGGTACGCAGTACCTCAGGTGGAATCTGGCCAAAGAAGGGCATCGCTGAATAGCCCAGGGCAAACATAAATACCAGTCCTGTCAGGATATTCCACTTGCTACCTATGATGCCACCGCTGACCTTTTTGCGTAATGATATGACCAGCCACAGGCAATAAACCATGAGTAAGATTGCAAGCACGTCCAATACCAAGTTAACTGAAATTTCCACATTACCCCCTAATATTATTGATAACTGCTATGTAGTTGTTCAGAATTGTTCAGGAGAGATAATACCCCTTAAACGGCAAGGATAAAACAGTTTCAAGTGGATATACAATAACTCTATTGAGTAATAGTGTGAATTTATTGCGGCCGGAGGCTTGTTCGCTTTCAGCTGTAGTTATGGTTACTTAAATAAAGGTGGCGATAGCGGCCACCAAGATGTGGCCGCTAATCGATAGAGTGATGTGTTTACTTGATCAATTTAATAGGATGATGTGAATTCAAGTTTCTGGAGCTTCTGTTCGCCATTAAAGACTGTTTTGGACGTGATCTGTCCGCTAGTCGGTAGGCC
>Ga0224506_10003183_pt1 | contig 10949 bp, 10 predicted proteins | sample SF_Jan12_sed_USG_2_FD_169108 | JGI IMG/M metagenome (GOLD analysis project Ga0224506, IMG submission 169108) | Sediment microbial communities from San Francisco Bay, California, United States - SF_Jan12_sed_USGS_8_1 | ecosystem: Environmental > Aquatic > Marine > Sediment | place: USA...
TCTCGCCTAAAAACTTACTCACCACCCAGCATTGCATCTTTTAGACCGTCATCTGCCGGCTCTTCACCCAGCCAGATATCGAGCAATGCCTTGTTGAAGTCTTCCCCTTCGACGATGCCTTTCTCTGTCCCGTTAATCTTTACCGCCGTTCCCTTACCCGGAACATAATCAAGAAGGACAATATCGCCTGCATGCACCGTCGGGAACATGGCATTAAAACTGTCTATGCGCCCCTCCAGTGATTTTAAATTTTCCTCTGTCTGATTTTCTTCAAATCCCTCGTTCCATGCCGCAACAAGCTTTTCGGCAGAGACCTCATCATAAACAAAATGCATCAACACACGATTGGGGCCATTTTGCGCCAGGACATCATCACGTGTTTTCGCGGTTTTTTCTGTATATAACGCACCGATATAAACATCAAAAACAAACTTGGTACGCATGCCAACACCGTTAAGCTGCAACTGCACATCAGTCCCGCCCAAGGTCACATGATCTGGAAACTGTTTGTCATTAAACTCACGCGAATGCGCTGAAAAAGAAAAAATCAACAGGCCGGACAACAATAAATTAACAATAGTTGTTTTCATAATTCCCTCACATACATGTTTATAAAATGCACCGCTCCATTACATATAATCGGGCAACGGGTTAACAACTACCGAAATAATTCAAGCACTCAAAAAGACACCTGGCCCTTTGTGAGTTCTTCGCCTCAGTAGCTAGACATCTTTAGCCATTATTTGAGCCCCAGGCCAAATCAAGCTGGCGTGCAGCACGGACATCGTCGAGACGTTTCACCGGCAATGTATGAGGCGCACCCGTAACCAGCTCCGGGGTTGTTTTGGCTTCCTCACGAATCTGTGCCAGCGCATCAAGAAACCCGTCCAGCACTTCTTTGGCCTCTGTTTCTGTCGGCTCTATCAACAGGCACTCCGGCACCAACAGGGGAAAGTACGTGGTAGGCGCGTGATAACCCAGATCCAGCAATCGCTTGGCAAAATCCATGGCAGACACATGCAGGTCACGGGCTTCGTTTTTCAGTGTAATAATAAATTCGTGACTGGCACGGCGATCTGGAATAGCCAGTTCAAAACCGCGTTTTTTAGCTTCCACCATCATGTAGTTAGCATTTAGCGTGGCAAACTCGGCCACTCTCACCATACCTTCACGACCCAGCATGCGCATGTAGATATAAGCTCTCAACAACACACCCGCATTACCCATGAAAGCGGACAGGCGGCCAATCGATTGAGGCCGATCTTTTTCAGTCAGCCAACGGTAACTATTATCTTTATGTTCCACCACGGGCAGGGGCAGATAAGGAATCAATCGTTCTGCCACACCTACTGCACCCGAACCGGGCCCGCCTCCGCCGTGCGGGGTAGAAAAGGTCTTATGCAAATTACTGTGGATCACATCAAAACCCATGTCGCCGGGCCGGATTTTTCCAAGTATCGCGTTCAGGTTAGCGCCATCGTAATAAAGCAGGCCACCCGCTTCGTGTATGATTTTCGCAATGGTTTCAATCTGTCGCTCAAACACACCCAGCGTTGACGGATTGGTCAACATAAGCCCGGCAGTCTGCGGGCCCACCGCCTGCTTTAGTGCATCAAGATCAACGTCACCATTTTTGAGCGTCGGGATTTCTCGCGCACTGAAACCGCACATCACTGCTGTCGCGGGATTGGTGCCATGCGCCGCGTCCGGTATCAGGATTTCCTTGCGTTCATTATCGCCCCGCGCCTTGTGGTAGGCCTCTATCATGGCGATGCCGGCAAATTCGCCCTGGGCGCCGGCCATCGGTGCCAGTGAAAACGCGGCCATGCCAGTAACTTCACACAGCATCGACTGTAGTTCGTGCATACAGGCCATGAAGCCCTGGCTTTGCTTTTCAGGTGCCATCGGATGGCGGGAAAGAAAACCCGGTAACATGGCCAGCGTATTACAGGCCCTTGGGTTGTATTTCATTGTGCATGAGCCCAGGGGATAAAAATGCGTATCAATAGAGAAATTTTTCTGCGATAAACGCGTGTAGTGACGCACCGCCTGCATCTCTGATACTTCTGGCAATGCCGCACTGTTTTTTCTTAGCAGCGTCGCCGGGATGTCATCGATTGCCGCCTTCACCTTTGGCGCCTGGGGCGCACCGGTACGGCCCGCTATTGAATGTTCAAAAATAAGCATTAGCTTGTGACCTCCTTTAGCCTGGTGACCGCCATAATTTCCTGCAAGGCATCAGCATAGGCAGCTATTTCTTCTTCCGTTCTCATTTCTGTCGCACACACCAATATGGCATGCCCCAGCTCTGGATAGTCCTCTGACAGGTCATAACCACCCTGAATATTTTTCTCGGCCAGCGCCAGCAGCACATCCGCCGCTGCTCGATCAAGCTGAAGAACAGCTTCGTGGAAACAGGGGCCGGCAAAGGCACTACTAACCCCTTCGATCCGGCCAAGCTGATTGACCAGTGAAACAGTATTGGCATGGCAGCTCGAGGCCACTTTTTCCAGACCATCTGCACCCAGTATGGACATATGGATGGTTGAGGCGGTCACTACCAGGCCCTGGTTGGTACATATGTTGGAAGTCGCTTTAGAACGACGGATATGCTGCTCACGCGCCTGCAGGGTCAGCACAAAGCCCTGTTTGCCGTCCAGATCAACTGTGCGCCCGACAATGCGTCCCGGCATCTGCCTGACCAGTGCCTGCTTGCAGCACATATAGCCATAATAAGGCCCGCCTGACGACAGGGGGGCGCCCAATGGCTGCCCATCGCCACAGGCAATATCTGCCCCGACAGAACCCCACTCGCCCGGTGCTTTCAACACAGCCAGGGTCAGTGGATTAGCCACGGCAATTACCAGAATATTATTGTCATGAGCCCAGTCCGTGATTTCATCAACCGCCTCAAGACCACCAAAAAAATTGGGCTGCTGAATCACCACGGCAGTGATATCTGCATGACTATCAAGCTGGGCCTTGAAGGCGTCCAGACCGGTAGTGCCGGTGGCCCTGTCATAATCGACTTCACACAGCTCAATATGCTGCCCACGCACGATGGTATGAGTCGTTTTTCTGTAGGCAGGATGCACCGTTTTCGGTATCAGGATCTTTCGCGATTTCGACTTGCGGTTGCCTCGAACCGCCATCAGCACCGCTTCTGCCAGTGCCGAGGCACCGTCATATAACGAAGCATTAGACACGTCCATGCCGGTGAGCGCCGTCATCATGCTCTGGTATTCATAAGTCAGCTGCAGCGTGCCCTGTGATGCCTCTGCCTGGTATGGCGTGTAAGCACTGTAATATTCACCGCGTGTGGTAATTTCCCAGACGGCCGCTGGAATATGGTGCTCATAGGCACCTGCTCCCAGGAAACAGACGGTCTGCGGATGCTGCGCCGCTCTCTGGTGCATCAGGCGTGAAATATCCATTTCTGGCAGGCCAGCTGGAATACCGGGCAAACCCTCAACACGCAGATGTGAGGGAATCTCTTCAAACAGGTTATCGATGCTGTCAGCACCAATCGTCTGCAACATCTCGGCGACTTCCTGTTCAGTATGGGGGATAAAAGGCATATCGGTTTTACTACCTATAAATTTTGTCTATTAATTACGGGCTCAATTATTAACAAGGCTCTGAAAAGAGCCCTGAATGACAACCAGGAATGATTTCAGAAAAGGCGCATTTTACCGAAAAAAACGCTGGGGGCACATGAAATACACAAATATACTCACGGTAACCACTACTGTCGGCATGGGAATACCGACCTGCTTGAGAACTACTCTTCTGAACTACTCGTCGATCTCTGCCTGGTATTCCTCAGAACTCATCAGGTCTTCCAGTTCTACTTCTGCTGTCGGCCTGACCTTGAATAACCAGCCATCATCAAACGGTGAATCGTTAATCAATTCAGGCGCATCGGCCAGGGCCTCGTTTACAGCAATAATTTCACCGCTGACCGGCATATAGGCATCTGATGCCGCTTTCACCGATTCAACCACACAACAGGCCTCTTCAGCCGTCATCTCTGAACCCACTTCCGGCAACTCGACGAATACCAGGTCTCCCAGCAACTCCTGCGCATGATCAGTAATACCGACAGTCAGTGTGCCGTCATCTTCCTGGCGCACCCACTCGTGTGATTTTGTATATTTCAGTTCTATTGGGACTTCACTCATCAGAAAAACCTTCTGCTCTCTGGGTTGTCGTTACGGGTTATGGTTAGCGGGATATTTACACATCATTCTGCATTTGTCATTCAAACTGGCGCACCATCCCTGACGAAGACCGGCTTAACCACGCGCGCATTCAGCAATTTGTCACGTACCTCGACCTGGCAATGGTCACCGGTTTGAGACGGCACCCGCGCCAGTGCGATAGATTGTTTCAAAGTTGGAGAAAAAGTACCACTGGTTATCTCGCCTTCGCCAATGTTTTCAACCACGACCTTTTGATGGCCACGTAATACACCGCGCTCTTCCAGTATCAACCCGACTACCTTATAGGCAGGGCCCTGCTCGCGCTCCTGCTGTATCGCTGCCCGACCAATGAAATTCCTGCTCTCCGGCTCCCAGGCAATGGTCCAGCCCAGACCAGAAATCAATGGCGAGGTGGTGTCAGTCATATCTGAACCATAAAGGTTCATGCCTGCCTCCAGTCTCAAGGTATCGCGTGCGCCAAGGCCACAGGGCTTAACCCCTGCATGAGCCAGCTTATCCCAGAATGCAGGGGCCTCTGATTCCGGCAACATAATTTCAAAACCGTCTTCGCCCGTATAACCGGTACGGCCCACAAACCATTCGCCACAATCAGCACCAAAAAATCTTTTCAGGCCCGAGGCGGCCTCAACCACATCGACCGGCAAAACTGAAATAGCTTTTTCCCTGGCCTTTGGGCCCTGCACGGCAATCATTGCAACATTCGGTCGCTCATTAATTTCAACCTCAAAGGCTGAGGCCTGTTTGGTTATCCATGCCATATCTTTATCGCGTGTACCCGCATTAACCACCATCCGATACCAGTTGTCGTCCATGTAATACACGATAAGGTCATCGACCACGCCACCGCTTTCATTCAACATGCAGCTGTAAAGTGCCTTGCCGGGTTCTTTTAATTTGGCAACATCATTGGCCAGCAAATACTGTAAAAAATCTTTAACCCCTGCACCCGTCAGGTCAACGATAGTCATATGAGATACATCAAACATGCCCGCATCGGTGCGCACCTGGTGATGCTCATCCATCTGTGAACCATAATTGACAGGCATCATCCAGCCTGCAAAGTCGACTATTTTACCGCCGTATTCAACATGCTTGTCGTAAAGGATTGTTTTCTGACTCATGGTCACCACTAAAAAATATTTTCAAAAAAACTTAATTAATGTGTTGTTATAACACTCAATAATCTGGACCTGAACAAAGTCCAAAAAACGAAGCGTGATAATAAACCAAATAGGTGGTTCAGGCTACCAGCTTCAGGCCTCAAAAGTTTACATATTTTTTTATCCACAGATAAACACAGATGCACGCAGATTTTTTAACAATAAAAGTTTTTATCCGAATTTTCTGCGCTCATCTGTGGACAAAATTTTGCAGGGTGGGCACACCCTACCTGACTACTAGCCAGGACTATTATCAATACCCATGGCGTGCTTCATTAAACGATACTTAAGCAGAGGAATGTTGTCCGCCAAACCCAGCCCGGCATTTCTCAAGCCAGATAGCAGCGGGTTTCCATTACCAAACAAAACCTTAAAACCGGTCATGGCAGCTTCCATCAACCGGTTTTCACCCTTTCGCGCCCGCTCATACTTTCTCAGGGTGTGTTTCGCATACCACTGTCGATTTGCGCGCACTGCACTTAACAGCACATCAGCCAGGCAGGCCGCATCAAGAAAACCAAGATTTGCTCCCTGTCCTGCCAGTGGATGAATGGTATGCGCAGCATCGCCAATTAAAGCCAGCCCCGCCTGCACATAATGATCAACATGACCGTGACCCAGAGGAAATGCGGCACGCTCACCTACCGAAGTCACAGCACCAAGCTGGAACTCAAATACCTGTTCCAGCTTTCGGCAAAACGCATCATCAGCCAGTGACATCATCTCTGCAACATAGCTGTCATCGAGTGACCACACAATCGAACTTCGGCCATCGGCTAACGGAAGAAAAGCCAGTGGGCCGGTAGGCAAAAAACATTGCCAGGCCGTTTCAGCATGGGACAACTCGGTACTCACAGTACAAACAATGGCACTCTGCTGGTAAGACGAACGCTTTAGATCAATACCGGCGGACTGCCTGACAAGAGAGCTTGCACCATCTGCGCCGACCAGTAATTTACAACTCAGCGTTTCATTGTTATCGAGATGAACAAGATGCCAGGCATTCAGCGCGGCATTCAGCGCGTCATTCGGCTGTACATCTGACAGCTCTATCGATTCAACTTTGCGTGGACACAACCAGTCGACCTGTTCTGAATCACGAATACCTTTTAATAAAGCCTGTTGAATCACCCTGTTTTCGATAATGTAGCCCAGGGTATCCATGCCCATTTCTGCACTATCAAAGTGTATGGAACCTGCACCCAAAGCATCCCACACATGCATTTCACGAAAGGCCGAGACTCGCTGTGTTGATATATCATTCCAGATATTAATGGATTTAAAAATAGCCAGGGTGGCGCGATTGATTGCCGAGACCCGAATATCGATCTCATCATTCACTGCTTGAGGCATCTGTGATTCTACAACGCCTGTACGCAGCCCGGAGTTACGTAACAGATTAGCCAGTGTGAGCCCAACCATGCCGCCGCCAATAATCAATACGTCGTAATGCCCGGACATAAACTAACTCGTCAATCCCAAATGCCCGCCCGCGTGCTTACCCGGGCGCTTACCCAGGCGCTTACCCAGGCGCGACATGCGTCCACTCAGACCCATGCTCTGCCTGGCTAACTGATGTTTTACAGACGGCAATAGATCGGCCGCCACCAGCCCCGCCGAACGCAGATGTGACAACGGTGAAAAGTTGTTTGAAAAAACTTTCACCAGCGTATCGGTAAAACGATAGACACGTAACGCGTCTTTTTCGCGCATTTCCTGATAAGTCTGCAACATCGAAGTAGCGCCGACATCTTTACCTGTCGCACTGTTTTCAACTATCAGCTCAGCCAGCAACGCAACATCACGCAATGCCAGGTTAAATCCCTGTCCAGCCACGGGGTGTAATGTATGCGCCGCATTGCCAATTACCACAACCCTGCCTCGTACTAGTTGCGTTGTCTCGACCAGGGCCAACGGATAGGATTGTCTCTTACCGGCTTTTTTCAGCTGACCCAGTCGAAAACCAAAACGTTGCTGTAACTGCTCAAGAAACATCTCGTCATCAAGACCCATTAATGCATCGGCCTTCTCAGTTGCTACCGTCCACACCACCGAACAACGCTGTTGTTGCATTGGCAAAAACGCAATCGGGCCACCATCAGTAAAACGCTCATAGGCAACATTATTATGCGGTTGTCCCGGGGTAACATTAGTCACCACGGCGGTCTGGTGATAATCCTGACGGCTCACTTCTATCTGCAACAATTCACGCACCTGGGAAGTGACGCCATCAGCGGCTACCAGTAATTTTGCCTGGACTTCGTTTTGCTTTTCTCCTTCCGCATACTGCACGCGAACATAATCCGCCTGTTGCTCAAGCCCTGTTAACCTGGCGGGGCAATGTAACTGTAACTGCGAATTTTCAGCCAGTTTTTGATATAAAATTTCACCCAAAACCCGGTTTTCACACACATAACCCAGGGCATCGACTCCTTCTTCATCATGTCGCAGCCGTGTCACACCAAAGTGGCCTTTGTCAGAAATGTGAATGGTTTTTATGGCTTCGGTTTTATCTTCAATCGCATCCCACAGTCCCATAGCATCCAGTATGACTCGACTGCCATAAGACAGGGCAACGGTTCGATCGTCATAACAGGGTTGTGCGTCAGTATTGACGGGGTGCGCCTCGATAATTTCCACAGAGAGACCGCTGTCCTGCAAAGCGCAGGCGAGGCTGGCGCCCGCCAGACCACCGCCAACGACAAGCACGTCGCAGCTTGTGGTTTTCTGCTTGCTATTTTTTTTGCTGATCTTTTTATTCATCTAACGTAGCGCACACCTTATAAGAGCCCACCTGTTCAACAGCGCTTGAAAGCAAGTTTGATAAACAAAAAATATTTGTCCACAGATTAACGCGGACAAAAGCGTTTATTGTTTTAATAAATCTGCGTGCATCTGCGTTTATCTGTGGATGAAAATATTTTTGAATACAGTTGCGAACCGAAATAAAGTGCACCATGCCCGGCGGTGCCTGCCCGGCCTGGCACTAACAACTTCAACTGGACATCACTGCTTCAACTTCTTTAACTGTACGCGGCAAACCGCTGGTCAATATATCACAACCATCTTTGGTGACTGCCACGTCATCTTCTATGCGAACGCCAATATTCCACCAGCGCTTAACGCTACGATTGCTAGCAGGGATATACAAACCCGGCTCAACGGTAAGCGCCATACCAGTCTCCAGCAGGCGCCATTCATCATCCACCTTGTAATCACCTACATCATGCACATCCATACCAATCCAGTGACCGGTGCGATGCATATAAAACTCGGAGTAAGCCTCTTTCTTAATCAGGTCCGAAACTTTTCCTTTTAACATACCCAGCTCCACCATGCCTTTGGTTAGTACTTTCACTGCTGCATTATGCGGATCATTCCAGTGGTTGCCGGCTTTAACTTTTTTGATGGCCGCTTCCTGGGCCTCTAATACCAGCTCATAAATTTCTGCCTGGGCCTCACTGTATTGACCGTTCACCGGGAAAGTACGCGTAATGTCGGAAGCGTAGCCTTCGTACTCGGCACCCGCATCGATCAAAACCAGCTCGCCATCATTAAGCGGTTTATTGTTTTCCGTGTAGTGCAGGATACAGCCATTGGCACCTCCGCCTACAATCGACGGATAGGCCCATCCTGCCCCGTTACGATTAAACTCATAAAGCAACTCGGCCTCAAGTTCATACTCGTACATATCCGGCCGACAGGCCTTCATTGCATTTATATGCGCCTTAACCGAAATTTTAGCTGCTTTGCGCATTAATCGTAGCTCATCCCTGCTTTTGAACAGGCGCATATCGTGGAGCAAATGATCCAGTGCAACAAATTCGTAGGGGACATGCACGCCACCGCGAGAACTACGGCGCAAGCTGTTCACGCAATTCATGACATGCTTATCAAACTCAGGCTGTAAACCGATGGTGTAATGCACGCTCTCACAGTGCTCCATCAACCCCGGCAAAATATCTTCCAGGTCTTCAATAGGAAATGCATCATCGGCACCAAAGTGCTCAACCGCTCCTTCTGGCCCATAACGGTAACCATTCCAGGTCTCTTTTTTAGGGTCACGTTCCCTGCAAAACAGGATATATTGTCCATTTTTACGACCGGGGATTAAAACAATCACCGCTTCCGGCTCGGTAAAACCACTTAAATAAAAAAAATCACTGTCCTGCCTGAAATGGTGCTCAACATCCCGATTCCTTATCAGAGAAGGCGCGGCTGGCAGAATGGCAATTGAATCATCGCCCATCATTCTCATCAGCTGTTTACGGCGCTGGGCATATACTTTCTTGTTCATCAATCCTGACACCCCATCAAGCCGCCATTGAATTTCAATATCAGCCGACAATTAAAACCAATACTTAAATAATTATTAACAGTATGCATTAAAGAGCCTGAAAAAATACCCTGATTAATTGCCCTGTTAGCCACACAAAACGCCAACTGATTATGCTGAATTAACATGGTTGTTATTTTGTTAGCGCCTGCCATGTTGTTTGCAGCCAACGATTGGAGTGCCGGTTACAATATAAATCACTGCGCTTAATGTATGGTCTGAATTGTTTGCAATGGCTGCAGTTCTTCATTAATAAGCAAGACCCCGGTGCGCACATATTCCATGACTTCTATATATGCCAGCTCATCTTCTTCGCTGGCCTCAATCTCATCGCCATCATAACCAACACGTGATATTTCAATAAAATCATGCAGCAGCTCCCTGGTATCATCCGGCAGCTCGCTTTCTCCGGTTATGCCGCCGGCCGCCAGGCCATAGACAAAACCCTGGCACCATGTTGCCAGCGCTTCTGCACGCACGGACAGCTCATCATCATCGTCCGGCAGCAGCAATGCAAACCCGCCCGAATCGTCATTAATTTGCGCCATAGCACATTGGTGCAACTCAGACATTTTATGAACCGTCTCATGCAAGAAAACATTGCCCTGTTCCTGCTCCCCAAGGGCATGATCCACCCACTCGGAAAGGTCGGCCGTGCCCTGCGCACACAACATACCGCACAGAACACCGTGCGACTCAGACGCGCCCATCATGGCATCAACTTTAAGCAAGGCCTTGTCCAACTCGCTTATATCAGGTAATGAACTCATAAAACACTCAATAAAATCAGGCAGGGAATGATTAAGAAATGTGCCATATTTCATTATTATTTGCCAGTTGTTAATTGACCATTGGCGGTTCACGTCCTACTATTAACACTATGAAAGATACTAACGAAAAGATAAACCGCCTTGAAGAGCAGATAAATGAATTACTGGATCTGTGCAAGCGCCTTGGTGATGAAAATAAAGATCTGAAAGCACAGTTGGCACATACAGCGGGTGAGCGTGCTACACTGCTGGAGCTGAAGGAGCAGGCACGCGTACAGGTAGAGGCCATGATTATGCGGCTGAGATCAATGGAAAACGCTTAATAAAATCCACCCAATATGATCGAGGTTCAACGGTGAACAACCAAGATTCGCTGACTATCAAGGTCCTGGAAAAAGAATACCGGGTTGCCTGCCCCCCGGAAGAGAAAGACGATCTGCAGGCTTCAGCGACAGCACTC